>FWPU01000068.1_pt1 | contig 305316 bp, 270 predicted proteins | sample 2228361 | NCBI WGS metagenome assembly FWPU01 (sample SAMEA103939777, study PRJEB20133) | metagenome
ACCTACGAAAGTAAAAACAGCTTTTGCGACCAACAGCTGCGATCGCGCTGGATGGAACTAATACAGCTAGCTAGCCAAAAAACAGAACCACCCCTTGCTCGTGCAACCAAACAAGAACAAAGCAAAGTAGCCTGCAGCATTACCTACGCTCTACCAGGACAAATAGGCTTTTGCATACCCCGCATAGCACAAGAACCCCAGTACCTGCAAAACCTGCTAGAGTTATTAGCAGCAGAAAACTCAGTGCTCCAGGTACAAGTCAACAGCACAGCAGCTTCGTTGGTGATTACCTACGAAAGTAAAAACAGCTTTTGCGACCAACAGCTGCGATCGCGCTGGATGGAACTAATACAGCTAGCTAGCCAAAAAACAAAAATACAACCATCTTCATCCCATCCAACCACCAATACCAATTTCCAAAGCAGACCACAGCCAGACAGAAAAAACAAACAACCCAACGCTGCTGGCGCACCCTCTGCTGCGAGCAAGAGTGTGTCCTCCCTTTACCAAAAACCTGCTCAGAAAGTAACTTACAGCATCGTTCACTCTATTCCGGGACGAGTGAGATTTCGCGTTCCTCGTCTGGCTCAAGATCCAAAATACGTGCAACGTTTGCAAGCTTTGCTAAAAGCAGATTGGATGGTGCTTGGCGAACGAATTAATGTTTGGGCATCATCAATTGTCATCGCTTACAAACAAGCACTGCATCACAATTGCCAAAAACCCCAGGGCAATAATGCTGTCGAAGCAGCAATATACCATTTGGCAAGCCTGCTTCAAAAAGCTAGTGAAGTTGCGATCGCCTAAGTTGAAAAGTTTATCCAACAGCCTTCCACAGAAATCGACCTGAAGACACCTCACTGTCTGGCAACAGAAAGCTTTTATACCACTTTCACCATGCTTGCCAAACGGGATGGCCTTCATGTCAGTTCAATTCTACAGTGTTTCGTATGAGAGAGAAGCAATGGTACAAGCTAAGGTGGGTATACAATCCTCCGCAACTCAATTATCACTTCAGCACAAACAAGGAAAAAGTTATGTAGTCGAACCCAACACCCATTCGCCAGCGCACCTACCCAAAATTCCTCACGCCGTTGTCCATGCCATTCCGGGTAGAATACGCTTGCGAATACCGCGTTTGCGTTACGATCCAGAGTACGCGCGGCGCCTGGAAATTCTCCTGCAAGCAGATTCATCGCTTGTAACTACTGTCCGGCTCAAATTAGCTGCAGCATCAATAGCCGTGACATACGACCCGAAAAAAATATCAGAATTTCAGTTGCGCCACCATCTTAGCCATCTTATCCAAGCAGCAGGCGAACTAGTTGTTCTCAAATCAGCAGCACCACAAAAAACCAAACAAACAGAAAAACCTTGGCCGGGATTACAAATTTCTGGTGCAGTAACTGCTTTAGCGGTGCTGGGAGGACCTTTGGGAGTACCGATTCCACCAGTATTGATGGTAGGAAGCATCACTTTGGCAACATTGCCCGTTGCCCAACGTGCTTGGCAAGGAATAGTTGTAGAGCGAAAACTGAGTATAGATTTTTTGGATTTAATTGCGATCGCCATTACAACCATTCAAGGGCAGTTTATCACCCCAGCACTGATGCTGAGCTTAATAGAAATCGGCGAAAAAATACGCGATCGCACAGCTCGTTCTTCTACACGCCAAACATTAGACCTTTTGAATTCCTTAGGACAATTAGTTTGGGTAGAACGCAATGGAAACAAACTGCAGATTTCCATTCAACAAGTACAGCGCGGCGATACAGTCATCGTCTATCCAGGAGAACAAGTTCCGGTAGACGGTACGATCGTGCGAGGTAAAGCGCTGCTGGACGAACAAAAACTCACAGGCGAATCCTTACCCGTACTTAAAAGCAAGGGACAACAGGTTTTTGCCTCCTCCTTAGTCAGGGAAGGACGAATTTATATCTTGGCAGAAACAGTCGGTAACCAAACTCGAGTTGGCAAAAGCTTGCAGTTAATGCAACAAGCACCCATTCACGATACTCGCATGGGGAAAGACGCCATCCAAATTGCCGAAAAAGCAGTGGTGCCAACTTTGTTACTAGGAGGAGCAGTCCTGGCGCTAACCCGCAATCCCGCACGAGCAGCTAGCATTCTCAGCCTCGACTTTGCAACTGGCATACGAGTATCAGTGCCAACAGCGGCTTTAGCAGCACTGAGTTACGCAGCCCAACAAGGCATTTTAATTCGCAGTGGTAGAGCGTTAGAGCAACTAGCCCGGGTAGACACCGTTGTCTTTGATAAAACAGGTACCCTCACCAAAGGCGAAGCAGCCGTGATCGGCGTTGAAAGTTTCAATCCTGCCATTTCCTCTCGGCGAATACTGCAACTAGCTGCTACCGCCGAACAGCGCCTCACCCATCCAGTAGCAGAAGCAATCATGCGTTACGCTCAAGCCCATGACATAGAAGTATTGCCCCGCGGCAAGTGGGAGTATCAACTGGGTTTGGGAGTACAAGCAGAAATTGATGGAGAAGTCGTTTACACAGGCAGCAAACGCTTTCTTCGCCACAAAAACGTGGACTTGTCGGTATTAGAAGGAAAACAAAAACCCGCCTCTGCAATTTATGTTGCCATAAACGGCCAAGTTCAAGGTATAATAGAGTATTGTGATTTGCTTCGCCCAGAAAGTCGGGAAGTAATCAACAGGTTGTTAACGGTCGAAGGTGTAGAAGTGCACATGCTGACCGGAGACAACAAAAGAACTGCGAGCACCGTAGCCGCCCAAGTGGGCATTCCCCCGACTAATACCCACGCAGAAGCCTTTCCCGAACAAAAAGCACTAGTTGTACGCGAATTGCACGACCAAGGAAAAATCGTTGCCTTTGTCGGCGACGGTATCAACGATTCGCCAGCTTTAGCTTACGCCGATGTTTCCGTATCCTTTGCCAACGGCTCCGATATTGCCCGCGAAACAGCAGACATAGTGCTGATGAAGAATAATTTGCACGGTTTATTGGAAGCGATCGCCATCGCTCGCCAAACCAAGCAACTAATTCAGCAAAACACGGGTATTGTCGCTATCCCCAACCTAGCTGCTTTGGCGATCGCCGTTTTCTGCGGTCTCAATCCCCTAGCAGCAACGGTAGTCAACAATGGCTCCACGGTGGTTGCAGGGATAAACGGCTTGCGTCCTCTATGGCAAGGGCGCAAAACCAAAACTCTATCACCAGAAAGATGAGACATCCATCTCTACTGAAATAAGATAGAGAGTTTTCATGGAAATTACTAGCTCACAAGAGGTAACGAACTATGGCACCAAAAATTACTGATTTTGTTGAAGAAGCCGGCGCACCTGGAATTATAGCCGGTATTGGCGCAGTACTGCTAGCACCTGTGGTCATTCCTGTAGTTGCCGGAATCGGTAAACCCATCGCCAAGACCCTGATTAAAGGCGGAATTACCCTCTACGAAAAAGGTAGGGGAGCCTTTGCCGAACTCGGGGAAACCTGGGAGGACATCGTCGCCGAAGCTAGAGCAGAACTTGCAGAAGCAAAACAACTACCAGCGCCAGTGGAAACTAGCGGCGATAACGCAGACAAAATGGCATAAACTTCAACAGCTAAAAACGAGCAAGTTATATGACTGGGGTGGGTAAAATTACCCATCCCAAAAATGCCAATAAGGGCGATGAATTTTGAAGTTGTAACTGCAAAGGAGAACAGTGAGGTGGGGAAAAACAATAACGGCAACACTAGCAACATCATCCCAGATACACAGGCAATAGCCCCAAAAAAGTCATCCCAACCCATACTTACAAAAGTAGTAAGCAACACTCCCGGACGACTGCGTTTGAGAATAGCCCAACCCCAACGCAGCACAACAAAAATGCAACACCTTGTCGAGAATTTAGAAGCTCAACCCAACATCAGTCAGGTACGGATGAACGTTCACCACGGTAGCATCACCATCCAGCACGATCTCAGTGAAGATAGCCTCAAAAATGTTATTGCTACCCTGCAGGATCTAGGAGTAATTTTTGCCGATATCACGGGTTTTGCTGAAATCACCGGCGGAAAATCACAAGCAGCAGCAGAAATATCCGATGCAGTGGTCGACTTGAACAGGCGAGTCAAACAAGCCACAAATGGTGTCGTCGATCTGCGCTTTCTTTTTCCCCTAGGACTTGCTACCCTTTCCATCCGACAATTACTTACTAAAGGACTGCAATTAGATACAATTCCCTGGTACGTACTGGCATGGTACGCCTTTGACAGTTTTATCAAATTACACGCCGTCACTCCAGTCAACGGTATCGCTCAACAACAATCCACAAACGAATAAAGCACAAAAGCCTCCCAAATACAGTAACTTGAAAACAGAAAGGATAACCTGCACCAGGGGGGAAAACAAAATGAAAAAACTCATCAACAAGCCGGAAGACTTTGTGCGCGAGAGTCTAGAAGGCATGGTAGCAGCCCATTCTGACTTAATCAAAGTAAATTTTGACCCCACCTTCGTCTGGCGCACAGACGCACCCGTAAAAGGCAAAGTCGCAATTATTTCAGGGGGAGGTAGCGGACACGAACCAATGCACGCTGGCTTTGTGGGAATGGGAATGCTCGACGCTGCTTGTCCGGGAGAAGTTTTCACATCACCCACTCCCGAGCAAATGCTAGCCGCAGCCAAAGCAGTGGACGGTGGAGCCGGTATACTATACATCGTCAAAAATTATTCCGGCGATGTCATGAATTTTGAAATGGCAACAGAACTGGCCCGCAGTGAAGGCATGCGCGCGCTAAATATTTTAATTGACGATGATGTTGCGGTAAAAAACAGCCTTTATACCCAAGGGCGGCGAGGCGTGGGAACTACAGTACTGGCAGAAAAAATTTGTGGAGCTGCAGCTGAACAAGGATACGAACTGCAGCAACTAGCAAATCTGTGCAGACGGGTGAACCTCAACGGAAAAAGCATGGGAGTAGCATTAACTTCCTGTGTAGTACCAGCCAAAGGTACGCCGACATTTCAGCTTGGCGAACAAGAAATCGAAATGGGTATCGGAATTCACGGCGAACCCGGACGAGAGCGCATGAGTTTGAAATCTGCCAACGAAATTGCTCAAATGTTGGTACTTTCGATTATTGAAGATAAATCTTACCAACGCACGGTCCGAGAATGGGATGAAAGCAAAAACGACTGGGTAGAAGTAGAATTAATAGATCCACCCTTGCAAGCAGGCGATCGCGTCCTGGCTTTTGTTAATAGTATGGGCGGTACTCCTATTTCCGAACTGTATATTATTTATCGCCAAGTAGCAGAAATTTGTCGCAAGTGCGGACTGCAAATTGTACGCAACTTGATTGGTGCTTACATCACCTCCCTAGAAATGCAAGGTTGTTCCGTTACCCTACTCAAACTAGATGACGAAATCATCAGACTGTGGGACGCACCCGTGAAAACACCAAGCTGGCGTTGGGGAATTTAGGACTAATGCAGACATCACGAAACCTCTTTTTTATAGCCTTGCTACCTCCACAAGAAATTCAGGACTACGCCAATCAAATCAAGCAATATTTTGCAGATAAGTACGCTAGTCGCCACGCTCAAAAATCTCCACCCCACATTACCCTACAACCACCCTTTGAATGGGCACATGAAAACGTACCAACACTAGAAGCATGTTTGCAAGAATTTGCCAGCGGGCGAAAGAAAGTACCAATTACCCTCAACGGTTTTGCTGCTTTTGTTCCCCGCGTCATATACATCAACGTAGTTAAAAGCCCAGAACTGCTAACTTTACAAGCTGATTTAATGGTTTATTTAGAAAATAAACTCGGAATTATTGACAAAGCTTCTAAAACCCGTCCTTTTGCTCCCCACATGACGGTCGCCTTCAAAGACTTAACAAAGCAAAATTTTAAAGCCGCCTGGCCAGAATTTGAAAACCGACAACTTTACTTTGAGTTTACTGCAGACAAGTTAACCCTATTGCTTCATGACGGAAAACGGTGGCACATAAAAACTGAGTTTCCCTTTCTCCCAAACTAAAAGGCAATTTGACCCGCTAACTTTCTTAATGCTACCAAACAAGCCCCATAAGCAGGCTCGTGTCTTGGTAAAATCACCTTGAGGGTAGGGAATCTTCTCACAACAGATGCTGTAAATCTTTCACGCATTTTACACTTACTTTGCCACACACTTCCTATTGTTACTACTTCCATCAATTCCCTCGGCTCAAATAAAGCATCTAAAACTGTCAAAGTCGCTTTGACTAGCTCTTCTACAGCTTCATCAATAATCCGATTCGCTACCTCGTCTCCTTGTGCAGCTGCATTATCCACAATCAAAGCCAAAGCTGCTATTTCTTTAACACCCCACCCTCGGCGATAGATTACTTCTATTAAATCTTCTATACTTGCAAGACCAAGATACTGCTTGAAATCATCTACAATCCTAGTTGACTTTTCGCGCCCATCATAAGCTTTTAATGCAGCTTGCATACCAGCAACAGCAATTTTATAACCACTACCTTCATCTCCTAAAATGTAACCCCAACCACCAACCCGCTTTGTTTTTCCCTGGGAATTTCGTCCCAAAACAATAGAACCTGTCCCTGCGACGACCGCAACGCCAACATCACCACCAATTCCACCCACCAAAGCAATGAAAGCATCATTACAAATTACAACGTGAGATGAATGTACCGCCCAATCAATGGGTAAAGCTTGACAGCTTTTTAAATTTTCAAAGATATCTTTTACTACTTCCGTATCTTGCAAACGACCTACACCAGCTAAACCAAAACAAATAGCTTCGACTTTAATAGTATCTGTTAACTTTAATCCTTCCATCACAGCAGCACAAACTGCATGCTGAATTGATGTTAAAGCTGCTTCCATGCCTATACTCTGATAGTTAGATGCACCAGCTTCACCACGTCCTAAAACTTTTCCAAAGCTATTCATTAAGATGCAAACTGTTTTACTTCCTCCACCATCTATTCCCAAAACGCAACTCATCATGGTTTCATAGTTGCCGATAAGTAAAGGACATTCAAAGAACAAGAAAAAATGGTAAGATATTATCAAATCCCGTGATTTTCTTACCTAACTTCAGAATTCACTGCCTCCTTGAAAGGAATAAACAACATAGAAATCATCCCAGGAATAGTAAATAAACAAACTAAAATAAAAAACATGGGATATCCCACTGCTTGTTGCAGATAGCCACTAATCAATCCTGGTAACATCATCCCTAAAGCCATAATGCCTGTAGAAATAGCAAAATGAGAAGTTTTATATTCTCCCTGGCAAATATACATTAAATACACGCTAAAAGCTGTGAATCCAAAACCATATCCAAATTGCTCTAAAGAAACCAACGGATACACAAGTGTTAGTGAAGGTTGGGTAAAAGCCATGAACACGTAAAAAATATTAGGTAAATTCATAGCTAATGCCATGGCCCAAAGACATCTTTTTAATCCATATTTGGAAATAACCATACCTCCGATAATACCTCCAAAAATTAGAGAAATCATTCCACAAGTGCCAGAAACTAAACTTAAATCCAGCGTGGTCAAACCCAAACCTCCATCTGCAAGTTTATCTAACAAAAATAAAGGCGAGATTTTAAGGAGCATTGCTTCTCCAAATCTATAGAGTAAGATAAAGGCTAAAATAGCTGTTATCTTTTCTTGCTGAAAATAGGAAATGATTATTTTTAAAAAAGGGATTTTTTGTCTAGCTGTTTGCTGGCATTCCACATCTTCTTTGGGAAAGGGTAAAACTAGATGATGAAATATCGTTATTATTAACAAAATCAAAGCAGTGAAACTGATAGTAAATGTCCAGGCCAAAGGAATATTGTGGAGAGATATTTCTAGTTGCCCTGCTAAAAATACTAAAATTCCGGAAGCAAAAATAACTGCTAGCCGATAAAAAAGCGAGCGAATTCCCACAAAAAAAGCTTGTTGCTCTGGTGTTAAAGCTAGTAAATAAAACCCATCGGTCGCAATGTCATAAGTAGCAGAAACAAAAGCTCCTAATGTTAATGCTGCTAAGGAAATAAAAAAGAAATTTGACAATTGCAGGGAAAACGCTACTAAACCCAAACACAAGAACATGGCAAATTGACTGGTAATTATCCATTTTCTTTTAGTAGAGTAAATATCTACCACCGGTCCCCAAAACATTTTTATTACCCAAGGTAAGTAAAGAGAACTTGTCCAGAGGGTAATTTGAACATTATCCACACCCAATTGTTTGTAAAATATGACAGAAACAGTGTTGATAATTACGTAGGGTATGCCAGAAGCAAAATATAAAGTGGGAATAAAAGTCCAAGGAGAACGAAATATGCTTTTTTGTGTCATATCGAGATTTGAAAATGAACCGCACTAGATCCTCAGTACGTCAAGGAGGAGTTGAAGAGAGGATAATACATCTGCTACCTTCTTTGAGAAGGGGAGATTAAAGTTGGCAAAAAAGAAAATAAGAAATTACTCGTGCACCGTCAACTAAAAATATTTGCCTTTCCTAACTCCACGACCTTTGTACTCAATAAATGATGTATTTATTTATACTTAAAATTTCCGTCCGGTGATAAACTAACTCCAAAAACCCTAGCCTTCTTATATCCCGTGCACCTATTGAGTTGTGGCGCCAATTACAACATCAGCCATTTTACCAACTTCTGGAGTTGGGTATCTTAGCGTTGTTTGCGTCTTGTACGGCTCATTTCCATAAAATACTCTCCAAAGCCTGTGGCAAAATTTATTAAAGTCGTTCTTAGAAACCTTCCACACTCACATTTCCCAGCATGACCGCAACAATTATCAACCTCCCCAGTCAGTACGAACCTTTAACCACAGAAGCAAAGTGGCAAAAATTTTGGGAAGAAAACCAAATTTACAAAGCAGACCCGAACAAAGGTGGTAAACCCTACTGCATCGTCATTCCCCCACCCAATGTTACCGGCAGTTTGCATATGGGTCACGCTTTTGATAATAGCTTGATCGATGTCCTCGTGCGCTACCACCGGATGAAAGGATACAATACCCTGTATCTTCCAGGAACCGATCATGCTAGCATTGCCGTACACACTATTTTAGAAAAGCAACTCAAAGCAGAAGGTACAACTCGCTATCAATTAGGACGCGAAAAGTTTCTGGAACGCGCTTGGCAGTGGAAGGAAGAATCTAAGAAAATAATTGTCGGACAGTTGCGACGCTTAGGCGTTTCTGCGGATTGGACAAGAGAACGGTTTACCCTTGATGAAGGTTTATCTAAAGCCGTTGTGGAAGCTTTTAACCGTCTCTACGATGAAGGTTTGATTTATCGGGGCAAGTATTTAGTAAACTGGTGCCCAGAGTCACAATCGGCAGTTTCCGACCTAGAGGTGGAAGCGAAACAGGTTCGCGGTAATCTTTGGTACTTCCGCTATCCGCTAACGGATGGTTCCGGCGCTGTGGAAGTGGCGACAACCCGTCCGGAGACAATGCTTGGCGACACAGCAGTAGCGGTGAATCCCCATGACGAGCGCTACAAGCATCTGATTGGAAAAACTGTCACGCTACCAATTGTAAATCGCGAGATTCCCATTATTGGCGACGAGCTGGTAGACCCCAGTTTCGGAACAGGTTGCGTCAAGGTGACGCCTGCTCACGACCCGAACGATTTTGAAATGGGTCAGCGCCACAATTTGCCATTTATTAATATTATGAATAAGGACGGTACGCTGAATGAAAATGCCGGCCAGTTCCAAGGACAAGACCGCTTTGTTGCCAGAAACAACATTGTTGCGCGCCTAAAAGCCGATGGTTTCTTGGTAAAAGTAGAAGATTACGAGCACACAGTTCCCTACAGCGATCGCGGGAAAGTCCCGGTAGAACCCCTACTGTCAACCCAGTGGTTCGTAAAAATTCGCCCGCTTGCAGATCGATGCTTGGAATTTTTAGAGCAGAAAAACTCTCCTCGGTTCATCCCCCAACGCTGGACAAAGGTCTATCGTGATTGGTTGGTCAAATTAAAAGATTGGTGCATTTCTCGTCAACTTTGGTGGGGACACCAAATTCCTGCTTGGTACGCAGTTAGCGAAACGGATGGTGAAATTACTGAGAATACACCGTTTGTGGTAGCACGCAGCCAAGCAGAAGCCGAAGAAAAGTTAAAATCCCAATTTGGCGAACAAGTAAAAATACAACGAGATCCAGATATTTTAGATACTTGGTTTTCTTCTGGATTGTGGCCTTTCTCAACCTTGGGATGGCCTGAACAAACCCAGGATTTGGCAACTTACTACCCCACCAGCACTCTGGTCACAGGTTTTGATATCATCTTTTTCTGGGTAGCCAGAATGACAATGATGGCAGGACACTTAACAGGACAAATGCCATTTGCAGATGTTTATATTCACGGGTTGGTTTTAGATGAAAATGGCAAAAAAATGTCCAAATCTGCTGGCAATGGCATCGATCCGCTAGTTTTAATTGATAAATATGGTACCGATGCTTTACGGTATACCTTGGTAAAAGAAGTAGCCGGTGCAGGTCAAGATATTCGCCTCGATTACAATCGCCAAACAGATACATCACCAGCAGTAGAAGCATCCCGCAACTTTGCCAACAAGCTTTGGAACGCAGCGCGGTTTGTAATGATGAATTTGGACGGACAAACTCCACAACAACTGGGAGAACCATCCGCCACAGAATTAAGCGATCGCTGGATTATTTCTCGTTACAACCGCCTTGTCCAACAAACCAACGATTATATAGATAATTACGGATTGGGAGAAGCGGCAAAAGGTCTATATGACTTTATTTGGGGCGATTTTTGCGATTGGTATATCGAACTTGTCAAATCTCGATTGCAAAAAAACTCCGACCCCACTTCTCGTCGCACAGCACAACAAACACTAGCACACGTCCTAGAAGGAATTTTAAAATTACTCAATCCCTTTATGCCCCACATTACGGAGGAAATTTGGCACACTCTCACCCAGCAACCCCCAGATACCAAACAAAGTTTGTCTTTACAACCCTATCCCCAAGCCAAAACAAATCTTATAGATCCAGCTGTGGAAGAACAATTCCGATTGCTGATCGAGACTATCCGTACAATTCGCAACTTGCGCGCTGAAGCAGATGTAAAACCAAGCGCAAAAGTAAGCGTGGATTTGCAAAGTGACAACGAACAAGAACGAAAAATTCTCACTGCTGGCCAATCCTATATTAAAGATTTGGCAAAGGTGGAAAATTTAACTGTCACCGCAACTGTTGCTCCCGCTCAGTCTCAAGTAAAATTACAACAACCACAAGACAACCCCAAAAAAGCGATCGCCGGTGTCGCAGGTACGGTGCAAATTCTACTTCCCCTAGCTGGAGTAATAGATATTGATGCATACACCGACAAAATTAAAAAACGTCTTAGCAAACTGGAAGCAGAAGTCAAGTCCCTTGCTGCTAGAACAAGCAATCCTAAATTCGTAGAACAAGCACCACCAGATGTGGTACAAAAAACTCGCGATGCTTTAGCAGAAGCTCAAAAACAAGCGGAAATTTTGCGCGCGCGACTGCGTCAGCTAGCATAACTTTTACTGGGCAATTTGTTGTCAAGCCACAACCAATCAAATCAAGGTCATGCTATATCTAGCTCAGGTTCATAAAAACGAATTTTTAGACCAGCTGCAGCTGCGGTTGTTGGCACGTCAGGAAACTGACAACATATGGACAATAATCCCGGAAGAAGCTTTTATTCTTCTGGGAAAAGGTAAAACCCTGACAGAGAAATTACTCGTTTTAGTAGAACTTTCTCCTACGGGTGACATCGAAAAATTGGAAGAAGCCACCAGCTGGGTCCTCTCTCTCGTACAAACCTACCTCAGTACTGGCATTACTCCCGAATTTTTGCATCAAGAAAAAGAACGAGCCGAACAGTGGCGACAAAATCTCACTTTGCAAACTCAAGACTTAGCTCGTCGCACCCTAGAATTGGAAGCACGTCGAGAACAAATTCAGGCTTTAGAGGAAAGTCTGAAACGAGAAAAAAATGGCTCTCAAAAACAAGAAGGTTAAATTTAATTTGAAATTTTACTACTAGCTGTGTAATTTCACGGGCATGCCAGACTCAGTAAAATCCTTGATGCATCTGGATAAATACGGTAATTTTATATACCTTATTTGTCCGTCAAGGATTTTGCTGCCATCTGTTATCAATCCAAGTTCCGTAAATTACAAATGCTAGTGAAAATATCAAATAATTTCCTTCTATTTCTTGGAGTTTTAGTTTACGTAATAATACTATTTTATCTCAAGGAAAAACCTGGTATACCTAGAAAAAATTATTAATATCATTCACTCAAATTTTAAGAAAGAATTGCTGACACAAATAAGCTTGAAAGAGAAAATTTAAATAGAACTTTGGGTAGAAAATTTATATAGGACCCAGCAGATTCTAACTAATTTGACATGCGGATTTTAATTTACTCCTATAACTATTACCCAGAACCAATCGGTATCGCTCCTCTCATGACTGAATTAGCAGAGGGATTGGTAAAGCGAGGACACAAAGTACGTGTAATCACCGCTATGCCAAACTATCCCGAGCGGCGAATTTACAAGGAATATAGAAATAAGTTGTATCTTACTGAATACAAAAATGGTGTTCAAATTCAACGCAGTTATGTTTGGATTCGCCCGCAACCAAATCTGTTAGATCGAATTTTGTTGGATGCAAGCTTTGTGGTCACAAGTTTTTTCCCAGCCTTGAACGGTTGGCGTCCTGACATAATTTTGACAACTTCACCTTCTTTACCGGCTTGTATCCCAACTACCCTGTTAGGGTGGTTGTACGGCTGTCCTGTAGTCTTAAATCTTCAAGATATCCTACCCGATGCAGCAATCCATCTCGGTCTGCTCAAAAACAAATTGCTGATTAAAATTTTTACAGCCTTAGAAAAATTTGCCTATTACACCGCTACTAAAATCAGCGTCATCAGTGATGGATTTGTAGAAAACTTGCTCGCTAAAAACGTAGAAGCTAATAAAATTGTGCAAATTCCTAACTGGGTTGATGTCAACTTCATTCGCCCCCTACCAAAGGAAAATAACAGCTTCCGCGTTACTCATAATTTGAACGGCAAATTCGTAGTTTTGTACTCGGGTAATATAGCTCTTACTCAAGGTTTAGAAACTGTAGTCAAAGCAGCCTCTAGGTTGCGACACATTCCAGATATAGCCTTCGTTATTGTTGGAGAAGCAAAAGGTTTACAAAGATTGCAACAAGAATGCCAAAACTGGGGTGCAGATAACGTTTTGCTATTACCTTTTCAACCCCGCGAACGTTTACCAGAAATGCTAGCAGCTGCCGATGTTGGCTTAGTGGTGCAAAAGAAAAATGTCATATCCTTTAACATGCCATCAAAAATTCAAGTGCTGCTTGCTAGCGGTCGAGCCATAATTGCATCAGTACCGGAAAATGGTACTGCTGCAAAAGCAATCAGACAAAGTAGTGGCGGAATTATTGTTCCCCCAGAAGACTCTGACGCTTTAGCAAAGGCTATTTTGGACTTGTATCAACATCCGAAAAAAGTTATAACCCTTGGTTACAACAGTCGTCAATACGCTGTAGAGCGATATGCTTTTGAGCAAGCTCTAAACCAATATGAATCTCTATTCCTGACGCTTACTACCGCTCCTGTTCTTCCTACCAGCATCAGCTCCACAATAGTATCAAAACAAGAAGTTTGATTTTGACTGGGTTGGGTGAATTATCTATGGTTACGGTATTCAGCAAGTTGAAGAAAGCGATCGCCTTACACAAATAGTTGGTAGCAAGCACTGAGAGTAATGCTTGCACGTTAGTAATCCAAATCGCCACCCAACCCACCAGTAGGAGCAGCAAAAAAAGCAAGTAGTCTAAAAGTTTCTGAGGGGTTTTTCGCAAGAGAATAAACTATGCTTTACCACTTTTGGTCAGGAAACCAGTTGTAGTTTTTATCTTTGACATTAATTTTCTTGGGAATAAGTTTTAGCTCGTAAAAGGTATCTGCCATGTTTTGTAAACTTGTCAGAACTTCATCAGTCACAGGTAATACCTTGCGATCGCCACCGCGTTTCTCTACGATTTCCATTGTTGCTAAGTCAACTTTGTAGAGCTTAGAAAGTAGTTTGGCAGAATCAAAGTAGTTGTTTTTAGACCAGTTACCTGCTTTTTCCAATTCTTGCAAAATGATTTTGACAATATCTGGATACTCCCGGACAAAATCTGGAGCAGCGTAATAAAATGCAGGGCTTTCTAGAGAAGCTTTTTCACCGAATACGCCACTATTATCTGCCAAAAGACGAGTACGAAGCTTGCGTTCAGCTTCTGCAGTGTAAGGATCCCAGATTACCCATGCATCAAAATCACCGCGCTCAAAAGCTGGTAAAGCTTCGGCAGGTGTTAGATACACAGGTTGAATATCGCTGTATTTTAAACCTACCTTTTCTAATGCACGTACAATCATATATTGCGAACTCGAACCTTTAGCAAAGGCGACTTTCTTACCTTTTAAGTCCGCAAGAGTCTGAATTGGTGAATTTTCTCTAACCAGGATTGCTGAACCCCTAGTACTGCCAGTACTTACGGCCACTCGCACAAAAGGTTTATCGCTAGCTTGAGCAAAGACACTTCCCGTACCACCGCCACCACCAAAAACGATCGCACCCACAGCCATTCCCTCCAGTAAAGGTGCAGTCGAAGAAAATTCATTCCAGGTAACGGAAATACCTTGAGGTTGTAAGCGCTTCTCGAGACTACCTTGGGCTTTAAGAATATTCAGCAGTGCCATTCCTTTTTGGTGACCCATTTTTAGCACTGTTAACTTGCTAGTCTGGAATTTTTCTGTAGATGTACGAGCTGAATTACCAGGAGTACAAGAAGCGATCGCTAAACTCAAACCTAAACCTATGACAAATAGTAGAATCAAAAAGGGAGTTGTTAGAGGCTTAATTCTATAACTTATCAATTGCTTGAACATACTTCATTTCCTTCTCCCTAAATATCAATTCAGCACCACAAACATAAAAACCACTTTTTACCATATGTTTTGGTTGGGTAAGGATGGCCGTTTACCGGTTGATAGAAGTAAGCTGGGGATTGGGAATATCTAGCAAGTAAGAAAGTACTTCTTTGCGCCAAGCATCGTATATCGGTTCTATCCTTGAGTGTTAGCCCCATTCAAGTTTTCTGCATCCAGCCAGCGCTGTTTAATATAAGCAGCACGTCGTTTTTGAATTTCCTCATCCAGTTCTAATAATTGTGCTGCAAGTTCAGCTCGTTCCTGAGTTGAAGCTTGCTCAAACTTTTGACGCCACCAATTAGCAATGGTTACGCGATGCACCGCTTCATCATCACTGAATCGTTCGTTGCTTTGTTGTGCTAGTACTGCATCACCAATTTGTGATGTTAGTTTATTAAACCACACTTGGGGCAAAATGTGATGTTCGTAGTGCAGTTCCCAAGCAACAAATCCTAACCAGTTGCGACAGGGTATGTCTTCTAGAAATTCCCAATGGCGTTGAGCTTCTGTTTGAATGTCATCAATGGGATCGCGTCCAGTCACAGCAATTATCCGTTCCCGAAAAGCGATCGCATGTGCACCGTCATCACCAATTTGTCTGCTCAAAATGAAATGTAAATCCGAATCAGGAATTAACGTGATTGCCTTACTTGCAGCTTGCACAATAAATAAATCATGACCACCGGTAGCAGTCCAATATTGGTAGAAATGGTCTTTTTCTTCCTTTGTAATTGGTGCACGCGTTGGATATTCCCGAGTTAGCGATACCTGAGGCGCATACTTGCTAAACAGTTTTTCCAGAGTTTCTTTTTCAAACTCTACACTCCAAGTTCGAGTCAAAGTTGTACTCATATATATTTTTCCTAGTAGTACTCCATGAGAGTGGAGTTGTTGTGCGTGGCGATCGCCTTTGACTTTTACAATTGCTTTTTCGCAAGCTCCCTATCTACTTATCCAAGCTGAATCAGTTGTGGTGCATATCTTGCAAGCATAAAGCTGGCTTATAAATACTGGAGAAGTCCTTAGCTTTGAAATCGACGCTCGGCGGTTATACACAAGTACGGTAAATAGATAGATAAATAGTATTATACAAAAATATCTGCATACATGAAGATACAAAACAAGTGGTTAGACTTTTCAAGCTTGCTGATTGAGATGAACTGTGGTAACTTCTAATTTAAAGTACAGTATATCGATTTACTTACCGTATTTTAGATTTTCCAGCTAGCTTTGAAAAGGTACATAAGCAAATCTAATCAAATCAGACAAACAAACACACCCTTGTGTTGTGACCTGGAGCCTTTTTGCCACAATCTTATTCTTTCAGTAATTAAGTAGGAGTTGAGAATCATGGTGCAAACTTCCCTCGTCCGCAATGGTAATCTTGTGAAGCCACCAACTTTTACCTCTCCTCAAGCAGAGCGTCGTCATCGCCAAGAACGTTTGGCAGCAGCCTTGCGAATCTTTGCCCGCTTAGGTTTTGTCCAAGGGCTAGGAGGACACATCACGGTCCGCGACCCAGAATTGACTGACCATTTTTGGGTCAATCCCTTTGGTATCCATTTCAGTCGGGTTCGCGTCTCAGACTTGATCCTAGTGAATCCTGAAGGTGAAGTTGTTCAAGGTAATGGTGCACTCAATCAAGCAGCCTATGCAATTCACTCGCCAATCTACCAAGCCCGTCCAGATGTGGTTGCTGTGGCTCATGCTCATTCGTTTTATGGCAAAACTTGGTCATCACTAGGTCGAGCAATCGATCCTATTACCCAAGATTCTGCTGTTTTTTACCAAGATCATGCTCTATTTGATGATTTCAAAGGTATTGTCTTAGAAACTAGTGAAGGAAAACGTATTGCTCAAACCTTGGGCGATCGCAAGGCTGTAATCCTCCGCAATCATGGATTGTTAACCGTAGGACACAGTGTAGACGAAGCCGCTTGGTGGTTTATCCGTCTAGAAGATGCAGCTAAATCCCAATTGCTAGCAGAATCTGTTGGTAAACCCATTTCCATTGACCACGACCTTGCTCTAGAGATTCAAAAACGTAATGGTACCCACGAAGCAGGTTGGCGCGCATTCCAGTATTTGTGGGATGAAATCACCCACGACCAACCAGATCTATTGGAATAGAGATTAAGGGTTAGGGACTGGGTAAATTTTTTACTCATCCCTAAAACAACTATGCACAACCAATAAATCAATCTCGCCCCACACTCGTATACTTTTGGAACGATGGTCCTTACTCACCGTCCCGGTTCGCTTGTTGGTTGCGATCGCTTTCCAGCCCCGACAGATTTTCCTGACAGTCCCCTCTCCCAAGCATTGAAACAGCCTATATTGCTAGGATTATTCTTGCCCATCCAAGCAGGTGGTTGGAGTGCCTCTACCCTACCACGTACTACCGACTGGAGCTTTGAATACAATAAGGCTCTTGTACTGCAAGCTGAAGCGCTGGGCTTTGATTTGGTATTTGCCTTGTCCCAATGGCTTCCCAAAGGTGGCTATGGCGGTGTGTTCAACGGTCAAGCTCTGGACTCTTTCATGACTACAGCTGTGCTTGTGGGTTTGACACAGAAGATTATGCCGATTTCCACTATCCACGTGTTGTACGGGCCAATTCATCCATTGCACCTAGCTAAATACGGTGCAACCCTAGATCATATATCAGGAGGTCGCTGGGGCATCAACGTGGTAACTGGACACCGCGCTGTGGAACACGAGATGTTTGGTTGGGAGCGCATAGAACACGATCGCCGCTATGAACTTGCTGCTGAGTTCATTGAAGTGGTGCAACGCTTGTGGAGTGATGACGAGAACTTCTCTTTTAAAGGTAAGTCTGCGTGGAAACTCAATAACGCCTTCGTCACACCCAAGCCAAAATACGGCCGCCCAGTACTAGTCAATGCCACAGGCTCAGATGCCGGTATTTCCTTTGCCGCACGCTATTCTGACATTGTGTTTATTACCAGTCCAGGGGGTTCGGACTTTGCCAGTGCCATTGAAGTGCTACCCGCTCATACCAAAAGAGTAAAGCAGGCAGCGCGCGACATTGGCCGTGAAGTGCGAACACTCCTCAACCCGATGGTAATTAGCCGCGAAACAGAGCGTGAAACACAGGCTTATCACGATGCTATAGTAGCCCATGCCGACCCAGCTGCACCTTTAGGCTTTAATAAATTTGATAGTGACGCCCACGCTTGGAAGGGTCGTGTGGGAAAAGATGCACCAAAGCGCCGCGCTATCGGTGGAAACATTGAAGTCATCGGTACACCACAGCAGGTAGTCGAACAGTTTGTCCAGTTGAAAAAAGCTGGTATTGATGGCTTGCAACTAAGCTTCTACGACTTTAAACAAGACCTGGAATTTTTTGGCGATCGCATTCTACCTCTAATGAAACAGGCAGGTCTCAGGTTAATGACATGAGGATAAAAAGACGCCATTTCATGGGTTTGGGTATATCAACAGCAGCTTTGGTTGCTTGCAATAAATTGACTCGTGTTCCATCAAATACATCTAATCCTACTCCCATAGCAGCTAACACTAATGCAGATTCTACTAAACTGCGTTTGGGCTTTCAGCCACCATACGTTGCTGTATATGCACTAAGAGAACAAAAATTATTAGAGAAAGCCTTTGCGGGACAATCAATTAATTTTGAGTTTCGTCGTCTGCTATCACTCAAACCAGTCACAGAAGCACTATCCGCTGGTGCCATAGATTTGGGTTTAGGCGGAACACCAATAGCCGCAATTGCTGCTGGTCAACCAATTCAGGTAATCGCCTTAGTCGAGCGTAGTCCAAAAACCCATGCCCTGTTAGTTTTACCTAATTCGCCTATTAAAAAAATTACTGATTTAAAAGGGAAAAAACTCGGTAACCCGCTGGGAAAAAGCTACTACTTTGCAATACGAGTATTAGAACGTGCAGGACTTAAAGATACTGACGTAGAGTGGGTGCAAATTGAGAATGATGCAGGTAGATCCGCATTATTATCAGGTGCTATTGATGTTTGGGGAACGTGGGATCCTTTTTATGCCAGTGCTGAAGTTGCTAAAGAAGTAGTACCCTTAGTTGATGGAGAAGGATACCACCTGAATTATGTAGCCTTGTTTGGACGGATAGAATACATCAAAAAAAATCCAGAGGTTGTACAGAAGTTTTTACAAGCCTATAAAGAAGCTGTAACTTGGGTAAAAGACAACCGTCAACAAGCAATAAATATACTGGTCAAAGAAAACAAGTTATCACAACAAGCCGCTGCTTTAACTTTAAGTCGTCGGAATCTTATCTTTGAGCCTCCAAACGATGAGTATCGTCAAGAATTGATCCACCAGTCTCAATTACTTGCTCGTCTTGGATTGATCAAACAACAGCCAAATTGAGATAAAGTAATTAATCCAACACTAGCTAAACCGATCAAAAGCCAGTCGCTATGAATAAAATTCATCCCCAGGCATGAAAAACAGTTCTTTCTCCTACACCCTCTTTCAGGTCAACCATTCATGGCAGATTTTGATACAAACCTTGCCATGAAAGGAAAGAGCCTTTCGTTACGCCTACAGCACAGATTCAGCTTCTAGCTTCTTAGCATTCTTCTTCAAGACAGTTGGTAATTCACTTGTTAAAGGCTCACCTTCAACTATTTGCGAGCGGAAACCATCGGGACCGACTGGAATATCACCAGTGATCGTGGTGCGATAAAGTACACGCTCGACTTCTATACGATCTAGATCCTGCGGCCCTAAATGTGCGGTGGCGCGGTTGTCCCAAAATGCAATATCACCGTTGTTCCAGCGAAAGCGGGTAGTGTAGGCCGGCTTGGTAATTTGATTGAAGAACAACTCCAACAGTAGGTCACTTTCTTGGGGTGACACGTCAAGAATGTGGGAAGTGAAACCAGGATTGACAAACAATGCTCGTTCACCTGTCTCCGGATGAACCCGCACTACTGGGTGAATAGAAACCTGGGGATTGGCTGCAATGCGCTGAGCAAGCTTGCTGTTACTGGGTAGGCGCAACCGCGCATGAAAGCGATGTTCTGCCTTTAATGTGTCTGCTAGCGCCCGCAGAGGTGCTGACAAACCCTCATAGGCTGCAACTAGATTAGTCCACTGGGTATCACCACCAAAGCTGGGGACGTTAACTGCACGCAAAACTGACGCAGCAGGTGGATTAACAACTGCTGTCACGTCGGTATGCCAACGGCTCTCGTAGCTGGAACGACGCAGACCATTCTTGCGTTCGTAGCGACTGCGGTCTATCGGTAGTATTTGTGGAAAGCCTTCGATAGGTTCATCCTCATGCGGATGGGCGTAGGTCACTTCGCCAAAACGAGCCGTGAATGCAATCTGGGCAGCATGGTCAATATTCTGACCGCGAAAGAATATGACTTTCCACTTCAACAGTGCTTGACGAATTTCGGCTACTGCTTCATCGTGCAGAGGACGCGAAAGGTCTACACCACTGATTTCAGCGCCGATGAAACCAGCTACTGGTTTAACTTCAATGTGCTTGTAGCTCATAATAAATTCTCCAAAATTTTACCCAGAGGCAGGTGTTTGCGCTAATTTACTCAAGTGCAAGCAATATATAGCTGCAAAGATTTTACCATAAATCGATAGGTTTACCGTATTATAAAATTAACCAACGTAGAGCTTCCCTCCTCAGTTTTTCCCATCCCCGTTGATTTAGAGGTAAAAATGTTTGAACCACGTTATGGTATTTGGGCACCTGTTGGTGGTAACTTTGGGCCCCTGGATACTCCAGAAGAACCTATTGATGCTAGTTATGAGCGATCGCGATCGCTAATTTTAGAAGCTGAAAAATTGGGGTACAGCACTACTTTGATAGCACAGCACATTGCCAATCCACGCAGTTTAGAATTAGAACAGCTAGAAACTTGGACGGCTTGTGCAGCTTTAGCTGAGGCTACAGAAAAAATTGAGATTATTGCCGCTATTAAGCCCTTACTATTCCATCCTGCTGTTCTCGCTAAGATGGCGTTGGGAATTGACGCTATCAGTCGCGGACGTTTTGCTATCAACTTGATTAGTGCTTGGTTCCGTCCAGAGATGGAACGGATGAATATTCCTTTTCCACCCCATGATGAACGCTACCGCTATTCTGGCGAATGGTTACGGGTTGTAAAAGCCTTGTGGAGTGGGGAAAGGGTTAACTTCAAAGGAGAATATTTCAAAATCACAGATTTGAGCTTGCGTCCTACTTCTGTTGCCAAACCTCATCCCCCAATCTACTTGGGAGGTGCATCCGATGCGGCTCAAATTTTAGCGGCTGAACAAGCAGATATCTACTTTATCAACGGTCAGCCAATAGAAGATGTGCGTCAGGTGATTAAACAAGTTTTGAGCCGACCGCGATCGCTACCCCGACCAATACGTTTTGGTTTATCAGCCTTTGTAATTGCCCGACCTACCGATGCAGAGGCTGAAGCAGAACTACAGCGTCTGATGGAACTTCAGAAAAAAGAAGAACACCTGAAATTAACTGTTGATAAAGGTGTGGATCCACAAGCAGTTATGTTCCAACTCTTCGCTAAAAATCCCGCCGTTGGTGGTAATGGTGGTACCGCCGCAGGTTTGGTTGGTAGCTACGACACAGTTGCTACCAGAATTGCAGCTTTTGTCGATGCAGGTATCGATACATTTATGCTGCAATTCAATCCCTTTGTTAGAGAAATGACCCGTTTTGCCGAAGAAGTGATGCCTCGTGTCCGATATTTACAGCCTATAGTTTAATCCCATCTTACATTTGAGCAACAGCGATCGCTCTTTTGCATCTTTCAACGAGGTTTCCAAACCGCATCTTTGACTTGAAAGCTTTTGGGAATCAACTTTTGGCTGTAAAACAAATCAACCACTTGCTGTTGTTCGGCAATATATTCATCTCTCATATCAAAAACGCCAAAGTAGGGACGACGCTTTAAAGAAAATTCCCACACCTGCGGCGGATATTTTGTTTGCTGTGCCAACAGTTTGGCAACTTCAGTAGGATTAGTTTTAGCCCAGTCTTCTACTTTGCGTTGTTCTTCCAAAATAATTTTGACTAGATCGGGGTGATTTTTAGTGAAATTTTGCGTAGCGATGTAAAAAGCGCGTTGAGGTGCTACATCCGAACCTCTAACTAACACGCGTACGCTGTTATTTAACTCTTTAGAGGCGAGATAGGGATCGCCAATAGGCAAAGCATCCACATTACCACCTTCAAATGCAGTGGTGCTATCCGGAATGGTTAGATAAACAGGTTTAATATCATTCAGCGTCAGTTTTGCACTCTCTAAAGCTTTGAGTACAAAGTATTGTAGTGCTGTTCCCTTCTGAATCGCTAATTTTTTCCCCTTTAAATCGGCAAGGGTTTTAATGGGAGAATCTTTATGTACGATAATAGCCTGAGCACCTGCATTTGAACCCGTCGCTGCAACATAGACGATCGGATTGCCACTAGCCTGAGCAAAAACAGGCGGTAGATTTCCTACACTGCCTATATCAACACTACCCGCTGCCATTGCTTCCATCATCGGAGGACCACCCTGAAAAGATATCCATTTAACTTGGATACCCTCTGGGGCTAATCGCTTTTCTAACGATCCCCGCGCTTTTAGTAAATTCAGTCCAGGTGTACCGCTTTGATGGCCGATTTTAATCACCTTTAGCTTTGATGAAGTATCAGAAGTTTGTGCAAGCTGAGAAATGTTGCTTTGGGAATTATTCTGGAGATTACAACCTGCTATGGCTAAAACCCAAGTTAATAAACAGGCGGCGATCGCCAATAAGATATAGCGACGGGTTTTCATATTTGCAGTTAGAAAAGTAACTTGGTATCAACCGTCGGAGCGCTTAGAGATGCAATATCTTGCCTCTCCAACCTGAATGGAATTAAAATGGACGACTACCTCGAATACTAACTCGTTTCAGAATCCGTGTTGCATTCGCATCAAATTCAGGACGGTAATGTGCTGTTGCTTGGTTATCCCAGAAAATGAGGTCACCTTTTGTCCAATGATGCTGGTAGACGAATTTTGGTTGTTTGATGTATTGTCGTAAGTACTCAATTAGCTTTGCACCTTCCACAGGATCGTAATCAACAATTTCTACTTCATTGGCAGCATTAAGATAGAGAATTTTTTTGCCGCTATCTGGATGGGTGCGAACAAGGGGATGGGCAATTGGCTTTTCGCCAGGCTCTAGTTCTCGACCTGCACCATAAGAAGGAGTAGGTATTTCACCTTTATGAAGCTTGGCAAAGGGATTGTAGTGAATGACCTGTAAAGAAGCTATTTGTTCCTTGATGGAATCTTCTAGTTCTTCATAAGCTTGGACTAAGTTTATCCAGTAAGTATTTGGCCCTTTCTCAGGCACTTCCACTGCATACAAGAACGAACCGCTTGATGGCGCAGGTAGCCAGTGATGGTCAATATGAGGTAGGAGTTCAATATTACCCGGACGAAGGTTTACTGAACTTTCTTCATAGGCGGCATTGGAAATGGTAAGAACTAAGGGTGGTAATATAGGCTCCAATTTACCTTTAGGAATATACGCTGGTTGCTGAAATATATCGCCAAAGTAATTCGCGAATGCTAATAACTGTTCTTCTGTTAGCGTTTGGTCTTTGAAAATGAGAAGATGGTAATCGCGCCATGCTTGTTTAAGTTGCAGAATTACTTGTGGTTCCACAGGACGACTAGCATCCACACCCGCGATAATTGCTCCCAATGCTCCGTCTGTAGGAGTAATAGTAATACCTGCCGTAGCTGGTGCCATTTGCATTTCTCCTTTGGCTTATGGGCTACCGATTGTTAGTTGCTTGGGGGTTTTCCAGTCGCTAAATTACGGTAAATCTATAGGTTTATAGTATTATTGAGTAATGGTATCGTATAAGTTAAAGTCAAATCAAGTAAAATTTAAGCTATTACTAACTTTTTGGTAAAACCCGACCTGGCCCTTGATGCAGCATCGGGGATAAGTACTACACAGCTTGCATTGGATTCAATAGCAAAACAGCCTGGGGCTAGACCATTGACAGTAATTTCAAAGCTTCCCAGTTCAGCAACCAGAGTTCGGGTTAGAGCTTCCAGTCCTCCCTTAGCCGTAGTATAAAATGCGTTACCTGCACTTGCCACAGACTCGGTAATTGAGTACTCAATCATGAGTCTTGCTGCTTTTCGGCTAAAAGGCGCAATCAGATTGGCTTCGAACACCGACGTATCACGTCTGGTTGAAATTAAAACAACTCACAGCGATCGCGCATTCCAACATTATTATATTGATCTTGAATTGCAATGAATGCTTTTTCAAAGGCGGCTTCATTAGTAATATCTAAGGTAACGGTGCGGCTTTTCCATCCCATAAAGTAATCGTCTACCTGTTCCACAGTTTCCTGAGTTCGTGCGTTCACAAGAACAAAAGCCCCAAGCAAGCACCTTAACTATTTCCAGTCCTAGTCCCCGATTTCCTCCTCCTGCCACGAGAGCGATTTTCCGTGTAATGAAAATGCAGTTTGTGTCATAACTATTTTTGTTTGGAGTCGTTATCTTTGACAGCATTAAAATAGTGCTGGCTAATCAATTCTATAAATTACCAGAGATAATGGGCATCTATGCTAGGGCCTGGCTGTAGCAATAGCAGTAAAATTAAAATACCAATTATCGATTGATTTATAGTAGATTAATGATTAATAATCCAGAGAAACTTGTAGATTCGACGATCCGGTTTTCGGCTCCGGTTACGGCCAAGTCGCCGGAACTGCAACAGCTTTTTGATTTTATCGCTCTGGGGGCTGCTCAACGAGATCGCGTCGCATATTACCTTTTGATATCATCGACTTGATTCGGCGTTCTAGACTAGGTGCATTGCGAATCCCTATTGCCGAAGGTGGTGCTGGTAGTTCTGCACGGGAATTGTTTGAAGTCGTGATTCGGCTGGGTGATGCCGACCCAAATGTTGCTCACATTGTGCGGAATCATTTCTCTGTCACGGAGAGAATTTTGCGTGCCGAGCGCAGCGAGCGGAATCGCCGTTGGCTCAAGGCTATTGTCGATGGTGCGATTATTGGACTGGCTTCAACCGAACTAGAAGTCAAGCGAGCGGGCGGCGGTCAAGTTGTGAATACAAAATTGACTTTGGATGGCAATGGTTATCGTCTCAATGGGACGAAGTATTACAGCACTGGTAGCCTTTATGCAGACTTCATCTTCGTACGCGTGTTAACACCCGATGGTGCTACAGGCTTCATACTTATTCCTACAAACCGCGAGGGAATTGAGCTTGCAGACGACTGGGATGGCTTTGGGCAACGATTGACTGGCACGGAACAAGGTTTACAAATGTGCGTGTCGAAGCAGATGAAGTAATTCTTGATACAGATCCAGATGCAGACAAACTGCCCTACAACATTGTCCCTCAATTGTTCCTGACCGCGATTAACGCTGGTATTATTCGCAGCATTTTGCGTGATGCGAAAAACCTTGTCCACAAACGTCCCAGAACCTTTTACCATGCCGTAGCCGAGCAAGCAACAGACGACCCCCTCTTGCAGCAAACCATCGGTCAACTGTCCGCCAATGCCTTCGCCGCCGAAGCGATCGTCCTAGCCGCCGCCGAAGCTCTCGATCGCCTTCCTGATAGCAAAGTCCACAGTGAGGAGTCACAAACAGCAGCACTAGCAGCTTCTTTGAGTGCAGCCAAAGCCAAATTGATAGTTGATGAGCTAGCCCTACGCTCAGCTACCCTACTATTTGAAGTTGGTGGGGCTTCGACGACAAAGCAAAGCTACAACTACGATCGTCATTGGCGTAACGCTCGCACCTTGGCATCACACAACCCAAGTCACTTCAAAGCTCGTGCGATCGGGGACTACGAAATCAACGGCACACCACTGCCAACAAGAGGATTCTTCTAAGTTCGTTGTATCCAGGGCAACGGATGTACAGAAGAAAAAGCAGGAAAGATGAACAGATAGTGCGATCGCCCTCAGCCTAACCAGCAGCACTATCCTTACCAAGGCTGCGTAGTTGGACCAACGGTAAACTCGCTCACGTTTGTGTCTTCTGGTTGATCGATTGCAAACGCCACAACATTCGCGACGCGATCGGGCGAGATGCCATATTGCTGATACAGCGCTGTCATTTTTTCAGCCACACCTGGGTCAGTAATCCTATCTAACAACTCAGTGTTAATGGCAGCAGGATAAATGGTCGCAGTCCGAATGTTCGTTCCTTCTTGAGCCGACTCCATGCGCAGCACTTCCATGAAATCGCGCACAAACCATTTCGTCCCACCATAGATTGCACCACCGGGATAGGCTTTTAATCCAGCCACCGATGACGTTGCGATCACATGCCCAGACTTTTGGCGAATAAACGTTGGTAACGCCGCCGCGACACCATTGAGAACACCCTTGATATTGACATCAACGGTTTGATGCCATTCATCGGTTTTCAAGGCAGAAAGGGGAGAATTTGGCATGATGCCAGCGTTTAAGAAAATGACATCGATGCGTCCAAATGTTTCCTTAGCTAACTTAACAATCGCAGCGTTATCCGCTGGGTTGACCACATCCATTACTTGATAGACGGCTTGTCCACCAGCGTTTTGAATTTCATCAACCAAGTGTCTCAATCGCTGCTCACGTCTTGCACCTAATACGACTTTAGCGCCTTTGCTTGCCAGCAATTTCGCAGTTGCTTCACCAATTCCTGAGGATGCGCCGGTAATAATCACAACTTTGTCTTTAATCATTTGATTTCCTCTTTTTTTAGTAACTACTGAGTTCTGCGTTGTTTTGTTCCCATCGTTATTGCACCGTTTGACCGCCATCGATAACCATAGCGTGTCCAATCATGAAGGCAGCCGCGTCCGAGCACAGCCAGACGACCGCCGCAGCAATCTCCTCAGGCTTGCCCATCCGTCCGATCGGTTCCTCTGCGATCACCTTCGCGCGCCCTTCGTCCGTGCCACCGGTAAAGCGCCCCATCATCGGAGTGTCGATGTAACCAGGACAGACAGCGTTGATGCGGATATTCTGCGCGGCGTAGTCGAGGGCTGCCGACTTGGTGAGACCAATTACACCATGTTTTGCAGCGGTGTATGCGGGGCTGCCTTTGATGCCGATAATTCCCGCTCCCGAGGACGTGTTGACGATCGCACCGCCTCCCTGCTTGAGGATCAGCGGGATCTCGTGCTTCATGCACAGGAAAACGCCACGGAGATTGACGTCGATGATCCGGTTCCACTCCTCCTCGTCATACTCCGCGAGCGGAGCCGGATTCCTCGGTTCGATGCCCGCGTTATTAAAGGCGAAGTCCAACCGCCCGAAAACCTCAATAGTCCTGGCTAGGGCTGCTTTCACGTCCTCGACCCGCGTTACGTCGCACTTGACGGCAATTGCCTGTCCGCCGAATTCCTCGATCGTGCGGGCCGTTTCTTGGTTGCCCTGTTCTGAAATGTCAGCGACCACCACTTTAGCACCCTCACGAGCAAACGCCAGCGCTGTTGCGCGGCCAATGCCACTTCCTGCTCCGGTGACAAAGGCCACCTTATCTGTGAAGTTTCCATTTGAGTTGGGTAGCATGTTTCCTCCTGTTAGTTGCTTGCTTACCGACTGAGATGTTGATTAAAAAAGGACACAAGTTTGTCCCACGGGATCAGGTTCACCCGGTCGTACAAATCGACATGTCCCGCGTTCGGAACGATGTAGAGTTCTTTGGCTCGGCGGCGCGTTGATAGGCATCTTCGCTGAACTCTCTCGAATGGGCGTTATCACCTGTGATGAACAGCATGGGACGAGGCGAAATCGTCTCGATGTCATTAAACGGGTAGAAGTTCAAAAATTTGACGTTGCTGGTCAGCGTCGGATGGGTTGTCAGTTGCGGCGACGAACCTGCGGGGGTATATTCGCCTCTGGGAGTGCGGTAAAAGTCATAGAACTCACGCTCAATCGCGGTAGAGTTTTCATTCAATTCATGCACGGTTCCACCGGTGTATCGGGTTTTACCGCCCGTGAACTCTACATAACGTTGTTCAGCCGCCGCTGCAATGATTTCCTTTCTCTGTTCGAGGGTTGTAGAACGTCTTAGCCCATTACGGCTGGCTGCACCCATGTCATACATACTGACCGTCGCAATGGCTTTCATGCGGGGGTCAATCTTGGCGGCACTGATGACGAAGCTGCCGCTACCGCAAATCCCAAGAGCGCCAATCCGGTCTCTATCAACGAAGGGTCGGGTGCCCAAAAAATCGACCGCAGCACTGAAATCCTCGGAATAAATATCCGGCGAAACAACGTTGCGAGGCTGCCCCTCACTCTCACCCCAAAAGGATAAATCGAAGGACAAGGTGACGAATCCCCGCTCAGCAAGCTTTTGAGCATACAGATTGGCACTCTGTTCTTTGACTGCGCCCATGGGGTGCCCAACAATGATTGCGGGATTCTGAGTGTTTTGATCCAAGTCTTTGGGAATGAAGAGATTCCCGACAACCTGCATGTTGTATTGGTTTTTGAACGAAACCTTCTGCATTGTCACTTGGTCGCTCCTGTAGAAGTTGTCCGCCCCCTCGACCACAGCGGACTGCTGCACGGGTGCTTGAGCACTTTGATGCGAGGTGTGTATTGTGTCGGACGCAAATGCTGCTGTTGTGCAGATTGCACTCATCAAGAGGGTTGGTATGAAATTGTGGTGTTTCATTCGGTTCTCCATCTGTGGGGGGTTATCTAACGGGTTAGCCTCAGTTCGACTCATTGCGCACTAGCTTCCAGAACAGCAGTCAGTGCCTAGGCCTCGATCAAGAGGTTGAACGTTTTAGCGTCAACGATCTCTGGATCGGGACCACCGCGCACACCTGTGTCCATTGCGTCGATCGCTGCAATTTCTTCTGGGGTTAGCTGAAAGTCGAAAATGTTGATGTTTTCTGCAATGCGTTCTGGGCGCACGGACTTGGGAATCGCTGAGAAACCATGCTGAATATGCCACCGCAACACAACTTGTGCTGGGGTCTTGCCGTACTTCGCTGCTAGATTGACGATGGCAGGGTGTGTGAGTGGATTCTTCACCGCGTTTGGGTCAGCGGGGGCATACACATTCACACCGCCTAGGGGTGACCACGCCTGCGTAACGATACCAAGGCGCAAGTGAACAGCATGCAACTCCCGCTGATTGAAAAACGGGTGCAGTTCAACTTGGTTTACTGCTGGCACAACTTCAGTGCGAGCGATAAGGTTCTCTAGGTGCTTGGGGCTATGGTTGCAGACACCGATCGCCCGTACCCGACCTTCAGCGAGCAGCTTTTTAGCCGCCTGGTACGATGCCACAGTTGCATCAAAGTCCGAGGGTACGGGCCAGTGAAGCAGATATAAGTCTACGTAGTCCAACCCCAGCTTGCGGAGGCTGACATCAAAGGCACGCAGAGCAGACTCATAGCCATAGTCGCTAAGCCACAGTTTGGTTGTGACGAAGATCTCAGAGCGATCGATGCCGCTTCGCCTAATGCCCTCGCCGACTTGGCGCTCGTTAAAGTAAGCTGCTGCGGTATCAATCAGCCGATATCCGTTGGCGATCGCGAATTCAACAGCCTCTACAGTCTCTTCTGGAGAACTCTGAAATACACCAAGCCCTAAGGCAGGCATTGCGATACCGTTGTTTAGCGAGATCACAGGACTGATTCCAGTTGTTGTTTTAGTCATGGTTATTATTTCCTTTCTCGTTAATGTGATTGATTGTGCTGGATGTGAGATCGCAGTCGAAAACAGCAATTTCTGTTTGCAGTTTTTTCTCGTGATAGAACTCCTTTCAGAAGCATTAAGCTCGGTTTTTGTACTGCTCATCGCTGACTTGTTCCAGCCAGTCTACAGCGGTACCGTCCAGGACTTCCTGAAGGGCAATGTGTGTCATCGCTGTTGTGGCCGTAGCGCCGTGCCAGTGTTTCACTCCTGGCGGAATTTGCACCACATCACCGGGTCTAATTTCCTGAATTGATCTACCCCATTGCTGCACATAGCCAGATCCAGCCGTCACAATCAGGGTTTGACCTAACGGATGGGTATGCCATGCTGTGCGCGCACCCGGTTCAAAGGTGACATTAGCACCAGATACACGAGAAGGCTCGCGTGCTGGAAACAATGGGTCAATGCGGACGGAACCTGTAAAGTTTTCGGCTGATCCTTGAGTGGAGGGCTGGGAACCGTTTTGTTTAACCTCTATCAGTTGTGTATTATCACTCGACCGTTTCATTTTTATCTCCTTTAATGGTTCTACTGCATTTGCTCAATTGTCACTTTTACAGAGCCAGGTACATTCAACGCCTCGATGCCACCCTCTATTTTTCCAAGGATCACGAGTCCGTCTGAGTAGCCAAAATCTCGATAATATATCGCCAAATTTCCCCAGGGAGCGTAATATGCAATATCTCCAACCGCAGGATCGCTGCCTGGGGGTGCATCTTCTGTCGATAATCTTTTTGGCAAATTACTAATTTTTTCGGTGGCGGCGTAATCTTCTAATGTCAGCGTTAATGGCAACAGGGAAACAAAATCCTGAGTGGTTTTGCTATTGATTAAAGTGGCTGGAATAACTTGATCTGAGACCTTGATGTTGATTTTCATACGGTTTGCCTGCTGGGTTGAGAGTTCAGTTGGTGTCTGCGGTGAGGTGTTGTTAGGCGTTCTGTTATCGGCATTGCAAGCGGAGTAGCTCAGGGACATTCCTAAGGTAATCACCAGAATCAGCATTCTCCTGCCGCAGTTTTTCCAGACATCCTGCATGAGATTTTCTTGAATAAAAATCCAAACACTTATGGATAGCTAAAATGGCGTTTCATTGCTTTAACCTCATTCTAGGAATCCTGAAAAGCAAGCAATAGAACGATCCTCTAAGATCGTTGTATAATCCTGCAAAATTACATCAAATTTCCTTCAAGCCACGCTAGAGTTTTGTACAGGACTGGTACTGCCAAATCTTTTCTGAGGCTTGCTGGATTCAGAGATCTATTTGAGGCTGGTATTAAAAATGAACGTCACAAAAACTCATGAACCGATCGATAACGCCTTAATCGATAACTCGCAGGCAAAACGCGAAGCAGACCGATCGCAAGCGAACCGGGAGGAACTGATTGCGCGCATCTCACAGGCAATTCCTCAGGATGGAACGATCGAGCCACTGCCAGGCTTGCACTTTCACCGTTGCTCTTCCCCTTCAGAGTGCGTTCATAATGTTTCTATTCCTGCCTTTTGTGTGATCGCTCAAGGCAGCAAAGAAGTTCTTTTAGGCAGCGATCGCTATCAGTATGACCCCATGCATTATTTGTTAGGGACGATCGAACTGCCCATTGCCAGCCGAATTCTGGAAGCGTCCCAGCAGAAGCCATTTTTGGGTCTGCGTTTCGATCTCGATGCGACCTTGGTCAGTTCCGTCATGGTTGAGGCAGGCTATCCTTCAGTCCAGCGAGGTGCCAATGTCAAAGCAATTGATGTGAGTCCATTGGATGCAGACTTGTTGGATGCAGTGGTGCGCCTTGTTAGGTTAATCCATTCCCCATCTGAGGCGCATGTTCTGGCACCTTTGATTAAACGCGAAATCATTTACCGACTGCTGATGGGAGAACAAGGTGCTCGGTTGCGCCAGATTGCTGTTTTGGGCGGCTACACGCACCACATTGCTAGAGCGGTTGATCGCCTGCGCAAGAACTTTAACCAACCGCTTCGCATTGAAGACATGGCACGAGAGCTGGGTATGAGCGTTTCAGGCTTTCACCATCACTTTAAGTCGGTTACTGCCATGAGTCCGTTGCAGTTCCAAAAACAACTGCGACTCCAGGAAGCTCGTCGGCTGATGCTGGGAGAAAATCTGGACGCGACCACTGCTGCCTACCGAGTGGGGTATGATGACCCTTCCCACTTCAATCGAGAGTACAAGCGGCTGTTTGGTGCACCACCAATGCGCGATGTGGAACGATTACGAGAAGCTGTCAGGGAGACTTCTAATTGAATACGACCTCCTTGCCCGGTGCCTTACCAGAAAGCGCTGTCACATAAAGAAAGTGTCAAGGACTAAAGTTGTTACCACAAGCTCAAGTTCGTAGTCTGCACTTTAGTTTGGTAAGGGCGCGGCAATTGGTGTAATTTATGAGCAGTATCCAATTCACTATTGTTTTTTCTGCCATATCCCCAACCCAAGATGCGACGATATTCACCCATAATGCCACTTGCAATTAAATCATCCTCGTTGACTGCAACATTGGTATGAGATTGGGGTGCAACATAAAGCGCATCCGCTGGGCAGTATGCTTCACAGATGAAACAAGTTTGACAGTCTTCTTGTCGGGCGATCGCGGGTGGTTGGTTGGGAACTGCATCAAAGACATTGGTAGGGCATACTTGGACGCAAACATTACAATTGATACAGAGTTTATGGCTGACAAGCTCGATCACGATCCTGCTCCTGCTGTAACTTTGATACCGAGGTTGTGGTTTGAGTGGTTAATACCGGCGATGTAGCAATTGCATCCTTAATCCAATCACGCCTCACCCAAAGCTTTTCTAAGCCGCCTGTGGCTTGGTAATAAAGCTGATTCGGATCGGTTTCGGGATAGTCCACACGAATATGTTCGCTGCGCGTTTCTGTGCGATGTAAAGCGCTAAAATATGCCCATCGTGCTACAGCCACAAGAGCGGCCGCTCGACGAGAAAATTCCACATCCCGCACTGTATCTTGTTTCGGGTTAGTTTGTACTTGCTGCCACAGCGTTTCTAATTTGGCGAGGGAATCCACAAGTCTCTGCTCACAGCGCAAGTAATTCTTCTCTAACGGGAACATCTCGGCTTGTACACCGCGCACAATCGCCTCGCTATCAAATGTTTTGCAAGCAGGAAACTGGGAACGCAATCCGGCCTGACCTGCTGGATGTACAACCCGTTCATGGGCATAAGCGCCCAGACTCTTGGCAAACTTAGCCGCCCCTTCCCCTGCCCATTGTCCTGTGGAGATTGCCCAGGCGGCATTAGGGCCGCCACCCCCAGAAGCTAAACCAGCTAAAAATTCCCGCGATGCTGCATCACCGGCGGCGTAGAGTCCAGGAACCTTTGTACCGCAACTATCATTTACAATCCGAATTCCACCTGTACCACGGACTGTACCTTCTAAAACCAGTGTTACGGGTACTCGTTCTGTATAAGGGTCAATGCCAGCTTTTTTATAGGGTAGAAAGGCAATAAAATGAGATTTTTCGATCACTGCCTTGACTTCAGGTGTGGCTCGATCCAAACGAGCATAAACGGGGCCTTTCAAGAGGGCATTGGGGAGGAACGCAGGATCGCGACGACCATTGATATACCCGCCAAGATCGTTACCTGCTTCATCGGTGTAACTAGCCCAGCCAAAGGGAACACCTCTTGTGACTGTGGCATTAAAAGCAGTCGAGATAGCATAGTGATTAGAAGCTTCCATACTGGAGAGTTCGCCACCAGCTTCCACTGCCATCAGCAGTCCATCACCTGTATTGGTATTGCAACCTAAGGCTTTACTTAAGAATGCACAACCGCCATTCGCCAGGACTACTGCACCAGCACGAACGGTATAGGTACGATGCTTTTGCCGCTGCACACCTCTGGCTCCAGCCACTGAGCCGTCCTCAGCTAATAACAACTCTAGAGCCGGACTTTGGTCGAGAATTTGCACACCAACACGCAAGAGGTGTTTGCGAAGTACCCGCATATATTCCGGGCCATAATAACTCTGGCGCACGGATTCGCCATTTTCTTTGGGGAAACGATAGCCCCAATTTTCCACTAGGGGCAAACTTAGCCAAGTTTTTTTCGATGACACGCTCGATCCAACGTAAGTTAGCAAGGTTTTGTCCGATGCGGTAACGTTCTGATACAACTTTGTCCCAATTCTCTGGAGAAGGTGCCATGATGCCATTGCCACTGGCAGCAGCTGCACCGCTCGTACCCAGAAAACCTTTATCAACTATGATGACTTTCACACCTTGGGCTGCGGCTGCCGATGCTGCCCATGCGGCGGCAGGACCACCACCAATTACCAGCACGTCAGCAGTTAATTGTAGTTCAGTGTCGCTATAGGCTGTAAGCAATTCCTTTTCCTCCTTGTTCGCACTCAAGTTCATACTTTGCTACTTTGAGCGGCTTCTTGTGGCAAAAATCCACCTGCTTGCATTTCCCATAACCTGTAGTAAGCACCGCCCTTAGCCAGGAGTTGAGTGTGGGTACCATCTTCGACAATGCGACCTTGTTCAAATACCAAAATGCGGTCTAGATGGGCGATAGTAGACAAGCGATGAGCTACTACAATCACCGTTTTTCCATGCATCGCTAAATCTAGGGTTTCTTGGATCGCTTTTTCGGTAATGGAATCGAGGCTGGAGGTGGCTTCATCTAAGATTAGGATTGGTGCGTCTTTAAGGATTACCCGCGCGATCGCAATGCGTTGTCGCTGTCCTCCAGAGAGTTTAACCCCACGTTCACCTACCAAAGAATGATAACCCTCCTTCATCTGCACGATAAAATCGTGAGCATAGGCTTTGCGTGCGGCTTCGATTACTTCCTCATCGGTTGCTTCCAGTCGTCCGTAGCGAATATTTTCCATTAAAGTTCTATGGAACAAAGACGGATCTTGAGGAATCAAGCCGATCTGGGCGTGGAGGGCATCTTGAGTCATATCTCGAATATCCACCCCATCAACAAGAATCTGTCCAGACTGGGGATCGAACAGACGCAAAATCAAATTGACAAAAGTAGATTTTCCAGAACCAGAAAAGCCTACCAATCCGACGCGCTGCCCTGGTTGAATGGTAACACAAAGGTTTTGAAAGACTTTTTTTTCAGAAGAATAATTAAAATTTACTTGCCGAAATTCAATTCTGCCTTTAGTGATTGGGTGAGCGATCGCGCTATCTCGATCGATTAACTCGTGGGGTTGAACAATAGTGTAAACTCCATTGGCAATATTACCGATGTGTTCAAATAATTCTAGAAACCGTCTACTTAAATTCCGGGCTTCACTGATAATTAACAACGATAAACTAGTTGCTACCACAAAGTCAGCAGCAGCGATCGCTCCTTGACTCCACAGAGAAAGCGAGTAATACAGAGTACCAATTTTCAAAATTGCTGCTGAGATAAACTGAAACCAGCGGATTCGCTCCGAGTACCAGTTAGACTTTCTCACTTCCTTGAGTTCGCGCTTTAATCGCTCATTTAAATAACGTCGTTCAAAACCCAGACGTGCAAACAGCCGACTACTAGTAAGATTCGTAACTGCATCTACAATGATGCCAGCGGTCTCACTTCTTGCATTTGCAGCTTTGCGAGAGTAAATTCGGCAGCGAGTTGCCAGCCAAAATGAAATACTAATGAAAAGAACTGCCCATATTCCCACAAGCAAGGCTAGAGGTGGATAGGCGCGATACAGTAAAACTGTAGCAACTATATAGACGATGATTACTGACATAAATTCAGAAATCAGCATTTGCATCGTCTGGGTAACACCCAAAGCAGCTTCGCCGATCCGCTGTGCCAAAGCTCCAGCAAAATTACTACTCAGGTAGCGATGGGAATGTTGTTGTAAGTAGGCATACAGGCAGCGAATGATATGCTGTCGGTGGATAGGATGGAGAATAGTCAACAACAGTCCCGACGATCGCCCAAATACCACTTCACCCACACTTAGGGCGGTAAACAGCATCAAGGGTTGGGTAATAGCATCAAGAGTGGGCTTGCTATCACCCGTCGATTGTGTGACATTGCGGATAATCTCGCCAATGGCATAGGGCAACATAATGCCACAAGTTGCGTGCATCACCTCCAAAATCACAATTCCAAAATCACAATTCCTATATACCACCAGCGAAATTGATTGACGAAATAGCAAATAAACCGGAATGGAGTCGCTGGTAAATTGGGTGCATCCGCAGCACGTTGGAATGATTGAGATGAACGAGGATTTTTGATTAAAGAACGGCGATCGCGTCGTATCACTTTAACTTCTCCCTAACATCATCACAATCTGCCAGTATCTCTCAAGAGAGCGCTCTTCGATGACTATCCTCCAACCTGGCACAATACCGCGCAAGTCAGATCCTGCTGCGATCGCATCTAGTTGACCGAAATCAACAGTACTTCTTTGCCTTCTGAACAGTCAGTAAACCTCCTGCTTTTGTACATCTTCAGTTAAGCTGTACTGCTCTGCCTTACTGGCTACAGAAGTGCGACGGCTTTGGGAAATCAGCCATTGTTGCAATTTTGGATCGCTGTAAACTTCATCGGCAATGAAATGATCGCCTTCAGGTAGTAATGTAAAATCTACTGTTCCCCCCAAACCGCGTAAGGTATCGACAATATACTGTGTATCCTCAACAGAAAGCTTTTCATCCTTTTTGCCTTGGAATATCTGAATAGGAATGTCCTTGAGTGCAGCTAATTGGGGTTCTTCTAACGAGGTCGGTACGCGACCAGACACCGCCACCAAACCGGCGAAGCGCCCAGGATTAGAAGCAGCAATGTGCCAAGCGCCAGCTGAACCTAAACTGAATCCTGATAAGATGACACGGTCAGGATCGATGGATTGAGAAGCGATAAGATTATCTAACAAAGCAATCACATCTGCTTCACGTTCTATCCAAGTTTGTCCTTCAGGAAGTTGGGGCGCTGCAAAGAAATAGGGTAAGGAACTTGATTCGTTCACAAAACGTGGTAAACCTGATTTGAGCAGCACATTTAAATCATTGCCACGATCGCGGGCCCCATGCAAAAACAACACCAGAGGTGCAGGTTTGTGGGTAGTGTCAGCAACTGATGAGAAAAGATAAGGAAAAGAACCATTACTGACGTGTTCAACAGGCATAGTTGTAACTCCTAAACGATCTGGTTGTGAGTTGGTAGTTAGTAGTTGATGCCTCTACCCTTGTGCTTTTCTTTGCGTGCCCCTCAGGCTATGCAGATTCAACCGCAACTTTGGCTGGCTGCTTCCACACTGCGGCTGCGTATAGTGATTCCTCAAAGTCCGGTACAATGTTGTCGCTGGTGATGCGTGCTTCGTGCTGCTCCCAGTCTGCGAAGAATAAGTCGTGGCTGATGCGCGCCACTATTGCCGGGACGTCGCGGCGAATGCTGGGTACGTCACCAATTGGCAGTCCGAAACTGACAAAACCAGCAGGGTTAAATACGTGAATGTCTTTGAGGTAGGGCGCAGTACCGGGTACTTTCTCTAGGTATTCGTGGGCGTTGCCGAGGTAAGGGTACATTCCTAGATCGTCATCGCGCTGGTCTGCTGGTGGCTGGTAGCGATCGCGCCAGAGGGCAATGTACTGCGAAAAGTCGGCCAGTTCCGGGCGCTTTGTCGGGTCAACGAAGTAACCAGTACCGGCGATCGCAAAATCGAACTCGAAAACATCATCGTTCACTTGGGCGATGATGCGGCCGCCCTTTTCCTGGGCTGATTTCCAAGGTGCAGATAGGTGCAAGTGGAAGTTGGGAAAGGCGAGCGCTCGCTCAATCGCGTCAGGTGGTGGTGTGGAGCCTACTTGGCGAAAGCGCCAGGCCTGGAACCAGCGAGCGGCATCAGGTAGGTGTGGATAGTTGTAGTAAGCACCAGGATATCCTCGCACCCGAATCACTGGCAAAGATGCGATCGCCGCTCGCCGTGCGAACAGGTGTACTGCTTTGGCTCCCGATTCCAGAGCTACCCCTGCTGCATCGAAAGCTGAGGCTGCCGCACCTATTACCGCCACATTTTTACCGCGCAATGCATCAAAATCGATGGCATCAGCAGTATGTGCATACAGCGTGCGTGGTAAGTCAGCAAGTACTGGTGGTATGTACGGACCACCTGCACCAGCGACACCGTTAGCGAAAATAATCTTGCGTGTTGTCTCCACCTGCGGAACACCATTTACCTCAAGGTGTAGACGAAAGAAACCTTGCGCTGGCTCAATCCGCACCAACTTCGTCTGGTAACGAACTGAAATGCCAAGAAAATGCCGATACCAGCTAAGGTACTCAGCCCACAGCAATCGGGGAATCCGGTCGATTGCTGCGTAAGCCTCAGCACCGTGCCGCGCTTCGTACCATGCTTGAAAAGATAATTCTGGGATGCCTAGTTCGGGGCCAGGTAGATTCTTTGGTGTGCGGAGCTTTTTCATCCGCGCTCGTGTCAGCCACACGCCTGCATGAGCTTCGTCCTTGGCTGCGTCAATCACTGTCACGCGGCCGATCCCGGCACGCCGTAGTGCAAATGCAAAGGTACTACCGCTACCGCTACCACCTACGATCGTGACGTTGTGGTCGATGCCTGGGCGATCGCTCACCCAGTTTTCCGGATCGGGGCCGATTAGGCGTAATGCCTCACGAGCACGGAAATCGGGGTCAGTCGTTGTTGTCATATTGATTTCCCGTTTGGAATTGAGAACTGGAAGGGAAGGAGAATGAAGAAGACAAATGTCTCATACTCCATGCTCGATACCCAATCCAGTCTTAAACTCCCACTAAGCTTTGATCTATTTGTGGGGATTTAAAGTTGCTGACCTTGGATTCAATTACCGTTCCCTTGAAGAAATTGGGGTTGGCTTCGGTGTAAAACTTGTAGGGATTGCTAAATACATAGGCTTTGAAGTCAGTTTCGGAAATCACGCCTTCTTCCACTAGCTCCCAGCTTTCTGCTAGGGGAGCGGTGAGATCGGGTACGTCCCAGTGACCTACATCCGAGGAATAGATGGCGTTGATTTTCACACCCAAGGGATTAGCTTTGTCGTTGAATGCGGCCGCAATAGTGCGATCGTCAGACTCGGAACCAAAGAAGAAATTATTTACCCAGCGATCGCGGATATCTTCTATTTTTTCAATGCCTGCTGCGGCAAAATCGTCTAGTTCGTTACCAACTGGTTGGCGGCTGTAACGTGTGAAGGAAGAACCCAGTACAGTCTTGGTCAATTCTTCTTTGCTGAGGGGATACTTTTGAGTCCACTCGCCACCGAAGCGTTTAAACAATTCGAACAATTCCGAAGCGTTGGTGAGATCTGGATTGTAGTTTTGCAGTGCTTTGATGTTGCGCTTGCGGAAACGATCCACTAAATGAATGTAGACATGGGCACCCCAATCTGCACCACCTTCAAGCATTCCAACCCGCAACTGCGGAAAACGCTTGGTCACACCGCCAAAGAACAGCGCCTTGGCAAAGGCTTGGGAACCATCGGCAAAGTGACCGATATGGTTGTTCATGTAGTTACTAATGGAGGAGCGTCCAGTCCAACCTTGACTGCCAAAATGGGTAGTAATTGGTACACCCAATTCCACAACTTTAGCCCAGAAGGGATCGTAGTCGTATTCGCTGTCTATGCCGTAGAAATCTATATAATAAGCATACTTGGCGATTTCAGGGTATTTATCTGCTGGATACTTATCGGCGATCGCCTTAATCGGCCGTTTGATACCACCAGGTATATTTGCTACTTTTAAACCTAGTGTATTGACAGCAAACTCTAACTCCTCGATGGCTTCTTGGGGAGTATGCATGGGAATACCAGCTACCACCGTCAAGCGATCGCTGTATTTGCGATACAAGTCAGCATGATAGTGATTGATCGCTCGTTGCAATGCTTGACGATGTTCTGAACTCGCTCCTGTTGGTGCTAAGACATTGTTAGGAAATATTACTGAATAGTCTGACCCCTGCTCTGCTTGACGCTCGTATAAGAGCTCGGGAAGTGTGTAGGTGGCCAGATCTAACGTGTTACGAGTAACTCTCGCCCACCAAGGTGCGCGGATTGTGCGGTTGTATTGACGTTCTTCTGGAGTTTGTTGATACCAGTCTTTTCCATTGACCTTGGAGTTAAGACGAAAAGATTCTGCTTTGCGTAATTCGTCTACGAGTTTTGCACCGCCGTAAGTGGCTATGTAATCTTCTATTGCTGGAGTGAAATCATTGGTGTGAATATCGGTGTCAATGACGGGATAATCAAGTGTTGCTCTAATGGCGGCTGAACGAGAGGTTTTCAATCTGCTATATTCTGTCATGTTTCTTCCTGATCCGATGAAATAGAGGGTAAATGGTACAAGAAAATTGGGACAAAACAACACAATCAACCACGGACGACAAACGGTGGAGATCTGCAAAAGGTGCACTGGAAAAGGTCTTGCTCGAGCATCTGTCTTACGAAGAATTTATTTGCGCTCACCTAGTAGTAGTAGTAGCTAGCTTTGAGAATTCACCTGCAAGATGGTGAACGCTCCAACAAGTATGGTGGCGATCGCACCAGAGCTACTGTTTGTGTCTACTGTTAATTTTCATGACACACTAATTATTAGTTCATCTAATTAATCGGAAAAAAAATAAGCGGTTGTGTTTTAAGTCGCTATCAGACAGCTTACCATCAAAAATACAGCATGTCTATCAGTTTATAGTATTTTAAAAAAACTCAATTTCCGAACAGGGTCTGAAGGAAAAAAATAGGCGATCGCTCTAACCGAGCATGATTTTTTTGTTTGTTGCTTTACACAGAAATATTGGAATATCCAGAGCGAAAGGACCGCACGCTTTTTTGTTCAGGATTGTACTGGTGTCGCCAGATACTACCAATATCTTTTCCCATAACATGAATGGAGATGGAAGGAGTAAATACTGTAGTAGCCTTTACAGAGTGAATATCTCCCTCGGGAGGTAATAAACGGTAAATATCACCGCTTTTGATAGAGTAGACGCCAGCAACTTCCAGTTGAGCATATCCTTCTAACTCACCGCTATCAACACGGCGATAGACTGTTTCTTCTTGTTTACCTTTGTACAAACCAACAAGTCCCCAAGATAAATGGTCGTGAACAGGGGTAACACAGTAAGGGGGAATGACCAGACTAAAAATGGTCAGCGATCGCTGTTGGGAGCGATACAGCAACCATTGTCCGATACCTTCCCCCATACCACTGTGGGGATTAGGTTGCGCGAAATGCTTTGGTAACCAATCGTGTTTTTCAGGAGTTTGGCGAAGTGAGGTTCTAGAGCATTTAGGATTTGTGTGGGACGATCGGTTGCACGAGAAATAATTTCTTTAGCGATCGCCACAAATTCACGCAAGTCAGGACTATCAACAAACCATTGTTCTGCTTCTAAGGGTTCGAGAACTGTGATGTGAGGCATAATCAGATTTGGGATTAAAGCTTGGGGATTGTGCAATTTTGTTAGTTTTTGTTAAATTGCATCGGTGTTACCACAAAGTCTCCTTGCAGCTACTACGAATTAAACAACAGCTTGGAGTCTTGCAGAAGTACTGGATAAAATATTGAATTTCCACCTGCTTGAGAGTGCGGGTTTTTGATGCACAACAGAACTAACTACACTCAAATCATCGCAATCGTGTAGAGCTATCACCAACTATAGTTCCGCCAGTAAGAGTAACAAAAGGACCATTAAATTCCCAGGCACATGGCATATAAGTTTAGCTCCTACTTATGTATATTTTTTCTATTCCCTACAAACGGCATACAGCTGCTGCAATATCTACTCTTTGAGGAATAATTTTTTGTTCTGATAACCAGTTTGCTGTTTTTTGTAGATTGCTGATGTCTTCTTGAGTTGGAAAAACATAAGACTCTGGACCTCGGTTCTTAATTGCTTGCTTAGCAACAGCGCGAGAAACTTTCAGTTCCTTGACCATAAACTCTACAGCAGCGTCGCTGTGTTGATTTAACCACTCGCCATCTTGGCCCAAAGCAGTGAGAGCAGCTTTGACCACGGCGGGATTTTCTTTTGCTGCATCAGCACGAACAACCATAATTCCGTATGTAGGAGCAGGGTGCGTAGTGGTGATTCTCCGCGCTTTGTGCTCTAGTTGAGCAATGGAAACATAAGGTTCCCAAACTGCCCAAGCATCAACAGAGCCTTGGTAGAGAGCAGGTGCAGCATCATTCGGTGATAGGTAAACTCGCTGGACTTTTTCTTTGGGAATATTTTCTTTTTCTAAAACTTTCAGTAACAAGTATTCACCTGCACCTCCTTGATTGACTGCTACTTTTTTACCTATTAAATCAGTAGGTTTACGTATAGGAGAATCACCGCGAACTAAGATGGCATTACCAAGAGCATCTGGTCTTGGACGTTGTACAGAACCAATGCACAGAGGTTGTCCAGCAGCAATCCCAGAGATGGAAGGAATATCACCACATCCGCCAATATCTGCTCGATTACCATTAATAGCGCTCAGAAGGGTAGCGCAGCGATCGAATGGTCCGCTCCATTCTACTTTAATATTTTGAGCTTTTAGCTGACGCTCTAACTCACCTCGTTGGCGCGCGAGCAGAATAATCCCGCCTTTTTGGTATGCTAGGCGAATTACTTTGGTGCTAGTTTGATTGCGACTGGGAGTTTTTAAAGAAGAATCTGCATTAGCTGCTATCTTCAACGCTGTTTGTTGACTGCAACCAACAAAAATTATCAAACTCACACAGGAAAAAGCAATTGACAAGCTTTTGCTCAAACTGTGCTGGTTGAAATCATTCACCACAATTTACTCCTTGATTGCAATTGTTAGGAGTTTCAACAGCAGTTGGGAAAATTACTATAAACCGATAGATAAATAGTAGATTAGTGCATAACTAAGCATACCATGCTTTTGATTGGTTGCAAAAACAAAGTCAATATTTCTTGATTTGGGAACCATCAAAACACAGCTATAACAGCACCTTGATATTTTTGATTAATAAAGTCTTTGACTTTGTTGTCAACGAGAGGAGTTTGTTTAATTTTTGAATTTTTGGGTCATTTTGTTTTTCTTGCAAAGTGACCAGTCCGACAGCATAACGTTTTTGGGTTATTGTTTCTTGAGCGAGAGGTTGTAGTTGTAAATTAGCTTGCAAACGCAGACCAGCGGAGAACACGGCTAAATCTACATCATCAAGCGATCGCACGATCGCGGGTCCGTCTAGTTCCTGAAATTGTAGGTTTTTGGGGTTTGCAACGATATCCTCAACAGTGAGTAGCGAGTTTTCCGGGTTGTCTTTGAGCTTGATCAAACCTTGGTCTGCTAATAATCTTAAACAGCGATCGCCATTGCTTCTATCTTTGTAAATAGCGATCGTTGCTTTTTGTGGAATTTCACTAAGAGATTTAAACCGTTTAGAATAAATGCCAAGAGGAGTCAAAAAGCCAGGATTCAGCATTACCAAATTCAGGTTCAGTTGTTTAGCAGCATTCTTCATAAACGGGGTATGTTGAAAATAATTAGCATCGATTTCGCCATCTCGGAGTGCTGTATTTGGCTGGATCCAATCATTAAATTTGACTATTCGGATATCTAAACCTTCTTTGGCTGCCAAATTATCTTTTACATACTGCAAAATATCTTCGGCAATTACTGCCCATACACCAACTTTAATTATCTGTTTTGGTTGTGATGTTTGAGCGATATTTTCTGCTGAATTAGCAGTATGATTGCTAGAGAAGTTTCTGTTTTGATTGGCACAGTTGGAAAAAAGAATAACTGTTGCCAGAGAGCCGGCAGCTACTATCAAAAAACGCCGTTTCATTATTACTGTATTTCCCGAATGAATGTAGTGTTAATTGGAAGTTTGTGGTCAGCACAAAGATTATCGACTTATTGTTGTGAAGATTATTTCTGAAATTCGGCTAGAAGCTGCCCAAATAATTAATGCTATGAATATGCTTGCTACAGTGAAGACGAAACGACGACCATTTTTTGTTAAAGGAGCTAAATTATGATATTCATTCATGGGTAAGTATTGAGATTGTGGTGGTGAAAAACAGGTTACTTTTTTCTTAACCTTCGTGCTAGGCGATCACCAAAAAGCTGGATAAATTGCACCAATAAAATTAGTACAATAATTGTGGCAAACATAACTCCCACATCAAACCGTTGATAGCCATATTGAATAGCTAAATTCCCCAAACCGCCGCCACCAACAGCTCCAGCCATTGCTGAAGAATTGAGCAGACTAACGATTAAGATTGTGATACCTAAAACAATAGAAGGTAACGCCTCTGGAATCAAAACTTTCAGAATAATTTGCCAATAATTACAGCCCATTGCTTCAGCTGCTTCCACCAGTCCTTTGTCGACTTCAAGAATGCTGGTCTCAGCGATGCGAGCAAAAAAAGGAATAGCTGCAAGGGTAAGGGGAACAATAGCTGCGGTACTACCGATAGAAGTACCAACTATCAATCGGGTCAGGGGCGTAAGAACTACAAGTAAAATAATAAAGGGGAAGGAGCGACCCGTGTTAACTACTGCACTAAGTACTCGGTTCAGTTTGGGAGCATTGAGAACATTGCCGGGACTGGTCATTACCAACAGTAAACCAACGGGCAAGCCCAAGACAACAGCTATTAAAGCTGAAATTCCTACCATATAAAAAGTTTCCAGGGTTGCCTGCCACAGACTAGAAAATAGTTCCCATGCTTGCATCAATGCACCTCGACCGCATATTCTGACGAGTTGTATAAATATTCCAGTGCTTGTTTGATCTTGTTTCCTGCAAGTTCGATTTGCAATTGACCGACACGGCGATCGCCCACAGTTTCAACGCTACCATTGAGAATATTCACATCCACGTCAAAGCGACGCACCAAGGTAGCAAATATTGAATTTCTAGTCACATCGCCAGCAAAGGCCACTGTGGCTAAAACTGTATCGGGACGCGGTTTATAGTTACTGCAACGGGGAAAGAACTCTCTGGCCAGTAAAGAATCTGGTTGCGCTGCTAAATCGCTAACACGCCCTTGTTCTATAATCTTGCCAGCATGGAGGATAGCCACGCTATCGCAGATTTGCTTGACGACGCTCATCTGGTGGGTAATCAGCAAAATCGTCAATCCCATGCGCTTGTTAAGATCGCGTAGTAATTCTAGAATGGAACGAGTAGTGTGGGGATCCAAAGCTGATGTCGCTTCATCGGAGAGTAAGACTTTCGGTTCCCCCGCTAGGGCCCTAGCAATCCCTACTCGTTGCTTTTGACCGCCTGAAAGTTGCGCTGGATAAGCATTTGCTTTCCCTTCTAAACCGACTAGCGCTAGCAGTTCTTCCACCTTTGCTTTGCGTTTCCATTTACTGTAACCAATTACTTCTAAAGGAAAAGCAATGTTTTCCGCCACAGTTCTAGAACTGAGCAAATTAAAATGCTGGAAAATCATTCCTATACCTTGACGTGCTCGCCGCAAAGCAGCACCAGAAAGCGCTGTCATTTCTTGACCGTTAACTTTTACAAAACCTGATGTCGGTTTTTCTAACTGGTTAACGCAACGAATAAGAGTACTTTTACCTGCACCGCTTTGTCCTAAAACACCAAATATTTCACCAGCTGTAACATGTAGATTAACACCATCTAAGGCTACTACTTTTTGCTTGCCTTGATCGTAAATTTTGCGAACATCGATCAACTCAATCATGCATGATTTTCTCCGTATATCGATGCTGATTTGCAACGGAAAAATTATTTGATTCTGTTTCCGAGATAGCAATGACAGTATCTTGATATTGATTTTTCTGACGTCCCATTTTAGCTCTCGATTTCATAGAGAACTAGCTAGGTCTGATTTTTGTTTTTTAGCCTCTCTAAGAGATATTGATAGGGATTTGGTTGGGAATAACTATTAGAGTTCGGATTAGAAATCAAAGCCAGGAGAATACCTGCACCAAAACCAATAAAAAATAAGACGGTAAAAGTTCGAAATCCAGGATGGTCAAAAAAATACCACCAATCACTGGCGCGGAGCCCAAAAGTTAAATGTATAATTAAGTTTTTCACGATCGATCTTCCAAGAACGTTTTAGATAAAATTAGCTGAAATACTGGTAAATTTCATTTTTACTATTAAATTTAATCAAGGAATTAGAAATATCGAGCGAATGTATTTGCTTTCAATAAAGCCCCCTGAAAAAGGGGAGCAACAGAGGAGAAAATAAAAGTCGCAAACTTGACTTTACTCATTAACGCTGACAAGCTGAGGAAGCTTAGCAATGGGGAGATCGAGAAAGTAAGCTAAAACTTCTTTTCGCCATGCGTCGTAAATTGCTGCTAATCCTTCAATTTCAGCACCGGTAGCATGGTGAACAATTTGCCAATGTTCTTTTAGATAAGGATTGCGTCGTTTTTGTCCTTCGTTATCCAGTTCTAATAACTCAGCTGCAATTTCTGCTTTTTGTGCTGGTGAGAATTTTTCATACTTACTTTTCCACCAAGCTAAAACTCCTAAACGATGAGCTGCCTCATCTGGTAAGATGGTTTGACTGGCAAACTTAGAAGTTTCTGGATCGGCGATCGCTGCGGTACGGCTATTCAAAATCAGCTGAGCAACTATATGCAATTCATAATGCAATTCAAAAGCCATGAATCCCAACCAACTGCGGATTGGTAAATCTCCCATAAATTCCCAATGATTTTGCACTTGTTGCTGAATTTTGTCGATGGGATCGTGTCCTGACAATTCCCACACGCGCTGACGGGTAAATTGAGCATGTGCTCCATCATCGCCAATTTGGCGGCTTAAAAATAGTTGCAGTTGTGGATCGGAAATTTGACCAATGACTTGACTGCAAACTTGGACAATGTACAAGTCGTGAGCAGCTCCAGCAATTCGAAAACGGTAGAAATTCTCAAACTCTTGCGCTGTCGTCAGCGGTCTCGGTTCTTGCAAGCGGGTAGTTGGAAAGTGAGGAGCATGCTGAGCAATAAGTTTATCAATAGTTTCAATTTCAAACTCAGTTGTCCAAGCTGGACGAGTTAAGGTTGCACTCATAAAATTTTCCTTAGGAAAAGTCATAAATTAAGCTGCTAGTTTCAAAGAACGTACTCGTGGTACTACTTCTTGTGAAAATCGCTTCATTTCTGGAACAAAAGGTTGGAATTGCAGCATGAAAGTATCAATACCAACTGCGACAAAGTCTGCAATTTTTGCAGCTACTGTATCGTAGCTACCAACTAATCCTGCTGCTGTACCACCGTTACTTCCCACACCTGGATACTTAGCCATATTCTTGAACATCACTACTTCTGGTTCCACACCTTTCAACAGTTCGGTTCTGTCATCTTGTTTGCTAAGTTCAAAAAGATATTCGTACTCTGCTTGGGCCTCAGCATCGGTAGGACGAGCAATGACAAAAGCTGACAAAGCAAATCGTAATGGTTTGGGTAGTGTCCGTTTCCTGTTTCTGACATCAGCAACAGTTTCCCGCACTACTTCCAAGGGGCGACCGTTGAGAAAAAATACGTCTGCTGCTTGCATAGCAAGATTTTTAGCAGCATCTGACTCTCCTCCCAGATAGATGCGGGGATGGGGTTGGGCTATGGGACGCGGACGCAAGCATAGATCGGTAATTTGAAAGTAATTACCTTGAAAGTTAATTTTTTCCCACTCCATAGTGCTTTGACGACCTCGATCCATTCCTGGGAATAGCGATAGCGTTCATCGTGGGGTAGGAATGGGATGCCAGATTTTTGCAATTCCGGTTTAAACCAAGCGCTCACCAAATTGATTGCAAACCGTCCGCCACTAATTGCATCGATATTTAATGCCATTTTTGCCAGAACGACCGGATGAAATAGCAAAGGCTTGACTGCAGCGATAATTTCTATCGATTCAGTTGCTTCTGCCAAAGCTGCTGCGGTTGTCCAAGTTTCTAGCTGGTCTAATTCTTGATTTCTAGGATTGATAATGTGTTCGGCGATGAGAGTGGTAGTAAACCCGCAGGCTTCTGCTAGTTGGGCGAGCTGCTTTGCTCTTTGATAACTGGCATCACGAGGTTCTTGCGGATGGTTGAGGGCTCCACAATTACCGTAGACGGGAATCCAGATCCCATAGCGTGGCTGAGACATAATCTGTACACCCTCTTCGATGGGGGGCTTATATCTTTATGAGGTTTAACCCTCATAAAATACTTTTTATCTATCGGCTTACCGTATTTTATAATCATGATTTCATAAATAGCCGGCAAATGCAATGGGGTGAGCTAAACAAAATCTGAAATTTCCAGTTTTCCTGACTAACTGCGTGTTTGTGTCAGTGCAGGCTAAAAACAGAACTAGTAAACCTTTGCTGTGACAATTGTCATAGTAGAGGTTGACTGGTCGGTCGTTCTGAAATTGCCTTTAATCTGCTTTAGTTAAGAGTTTGAATTTCAAAAATACTATTGCTTTTTTAACTCACTTGCTTGGTGTGGCTAGCAAAGCAAATTTTCATAATTTCAAATAAATTTACTTCTCAAAACTTTCTTTGGTTTTTCTGCTATTAATTAAGGTAGAGTTAATATTGTCAAGTCAAACAAAAGTGTATACACACCTCCCAGACAGGTTATTACAGGAAATTAAAATGGATGAAACGAAGGAGAGGAATTTTTCATCCCTGAGTTTTTTTACTGTCAATTCCCCAGGGAGAATGAGGGGGTAAACAAATGAATCAAATCCTGGTTGCAATTATTGATGGAACCAGAGCAAGGTTATTGACTTTAGAACAGTCGGAATTGCCGGAATATGAGTCTGGTCCTAATTTAGTTGAATACAAAAGTCTTTTCAATCCTGCCAAGGAATTACAGGGGAAAGAACTTTGGGCAACAGTCAAAACCGGACGCAATCAAGGTCAGGGTAGTCAGGTTCATGCTTACGATGATGGGCGTCAAGATCACGTCAATGAGTATGAACGCCGCTTTGTTCAAATGATTGCTAATGAAATTGTTAATTTTAATAAAAACAAGCGTATCCAAAGATTGCTATTGGTAGCAGAGCCGCATATATTAGGAGTAGTGCGAGAAGTTATCGCTCCTTTACTACCTAAAAATTTACAAATCCAAGAGTTAGCAAAGGATCTGTGCAAACTTAAGCCGAAAGAAATTTATGAGTATTTAGCTCACAAAAATCTCTTACCAAGTCGCAAACAGGTGTCGGGATAAAGGAAGTGAACAAGTTAAAATAAAAGGATAGGGAGAAATATTCTTTTGGTTATCTCCCCGTATCCAATCTCCAGTCTCTAATTGTAAGTGCTAGCTAATTAAAAGTTGTAGCCAATTCCCAATATAATTCCTACATCTGTATCGCTTGCAAAAGCGGCGTTGACAGAGCCAGTAATTGTAAATTGACGACTAAGGGGATAATCTACACCTCCAGTGAGTAGAAAATTGACATCACCGCTTTTATCTCCGCTAGCTGCGACCGTGACTCCAGCCCCTATAAAGGGAGATAGAGAAGATAAGGGACCATTGAGTGCTTGGAAGCTAAAGTCGTAGGTGATAGGAAGTAGAAAAACAGTACCTTCCCCAATTACAGCTCCTGGTCGGAAAGAAATGTTTCTGGATAAGCCGAATTTGGTGGTGACAGCAAAGCCACTGCTGCCAAGAGCCGTCCCGCCACCCAAACCGATGTTACCACCAACAGCAACATAGTTCCTTTTGGCGCGGGCAGCAGTTATGCCTGTTTCTGGTGCAAGGGAAACATCAGGTGGTACGAGAACTTTGTCGATCGCGTAGACAACACCATTACTAGCTTGGACGTTAGCTTGGACTGTTGCGTCGTTGACTGCAACTTGATTGCTGGTGGGATCGATTTTGACGTTGACAGGTTTTTGTTCTAAGGTTTGCAGCTCGCCAGGTTTGAGTTCGTTAGGAGTGATCTGATTGGGAACAACATGATATCTGAGCACTTTGAGTAGCGTTTCCCTATTTTCAGGTTGTTGCAATCTTTGCAGAGTTTCTGGAGGTAAAGCCGCAAAAGCTTGATCTGTAGGAGCAAAAAGCGTATAAGGACCTGGCTGTTTGAGAGTTTGTTCTAGACCAGCTGCTCTGACTAAGGAAAGCAAAGTGGTAAAGTTGTTGCTGGATTCGGCTAGGGAAAGTATGTCGGTTGTAGCTTGTGTAGGTTGTTGAGCACTACCCGGGCCACCGACAATATAGCTGGCTGCTGCTACATTGGCAGGTATTGGTGGTAATTGTCCTAATTTGACCAAGGCTTGGTACAAGTGTGCTGCTGCTTCAGCACGGGTGAGAGCTTTGTTGGGGTTGAGAGTTTTAATGTCGGGATAATTGACAACGATATTAGCTTGGGTTGCTGCTGCTACTTGGTTAAGAGCATAGTTTGGAATTTGCCCGGCATCTGTGTAGTTACTGGTAAGAATACTTTCTGGAGAGCCGCTGACAGTTAAGTTCAGTCCGTTGGCTATAGCAGCGATCGCCTGAACTTTGGGGATTTGTTGGTTGGGCAAAAACAAATTGTTGGGATAACCCGCCATAAATCCAGCTTCGTAGGCTCTTTGAATGGCAGAAGCTGCCCAAAAATTTGCAGGAACATCTTTAAATCCACCCGGTGGTAATTGCCGCACTGGATTGCGCTGAAAAGCTTTGTCTATCATAGCTGCAAACTGAGCCCGAGTTACGGGCAGATCGGGTCTGTAGGAACCGTCGGGAAAGCCAGCTATTATATTTTTTGCAGCTAGACCCTGAATAAACGGAAGCGCCCAATAATCTGCCGGGACATCAGAAAAGGTGGGAGCGGCTGTTGGTGCTGGAGTTTGGGCGGGAGCAGGAACTTGCTCTGGAGTTGGAGCGGGAGCTTGAGCAAAGCTGGGAGCAGTTACCTCCAGCAAAGCCGTACTTACTCCTAAAGCGAGCACAGCAGTACTTGTCAATGACAAACTAAAATAAATTACGCATGAACGTTCACTCCTAAAACAAGCAAGCTTAATTTTTCAAGCAAGCTTTTATTTAATGCCACAGAGAAAAAGATACTCTTTTTTGCATGCAGATGATATCAATTGGATTTTAATTTTGTAAATCTACCTACAAGGATAGATTTCATCTTTAAGTTCAGAAAAGAAATATTTTTTCTTTTTTGTCAACAATTTTAATTTTAAAATAAAATTTGCAAATAAATATAATTTAAGTTTATTAATGGTGTAGACCCGTTCGTGTACCTAATTATTTGTCTGCCTAACTAGGCTTTGCGTAAAAAGCGATTAAGATATCTATCAAAAGCAGTACTTTCGCCTATTTGTCCCAGCCGTAGTCCGGGGCGCCAAAAGCAAAGCTATGACACTGCTTTACCAACTCTGGTCACATTAACGACATCAACTTGCAGCATCAGCAATATGAAAGCAACGGTTATTGCACAATAGGAACTAATACTGCAAAAGCTCGTTCGGTCAAGGATTGTTCAGTACTGCAACCAAAATCGGTACTTGCAGTCTTCACGATTTCCTCACAATGGTTTAACAGGTTCGAAATAGAACTCTAGTATATTTTCTGTTGCTCTTAGGGGAGATTAAGTTATGGTTGATACTGCTGTCAAATATGATATAGAAGCGATCAAGGAAGAAGTGCGCCAACTGGTGAATAAGGGACTAGTTCAACGTCATGAACCAATATATACTCTTTGCAAACACATTCCCCATCGCGATTGGGTTTGTGTAGAGCTAGAACTTGAAAAACATGAATTTTTGCTCAGGGATAAGATTATCGATTTGTTGGCTTGTGAAGATTGGTCTGAAGATTGAAGGCCGGTTGCAAAATTTCCGTTAAATTTCAAAAATGAAAAATTCAACAGCGCAATTTTTATCTTTACGAGCTTAAATAACCACTAGTCAAAGTTTTCTTCTCAATCTAATTTCATGTGTAAAATCCTTGAAACTCTTTGAGAATTTTGCACATGAATTTCATAATTATATGGACGCGAGCGACTTATTTTTCACTCTAGGTAATGCTGTTACTGGCTTTTCTACTGTTCGCAACTTTTAAAGTTAATTTTTCCCTGGTAGAAACTGGTGACAAATTATACTTATCTGCAACTAACACTGGCATTTCTTGCCAACAGTGACGGCAAAACCAGTAAACTTTAGAACCGCGTATATGTAGTAACAGGGAACTAGAACAACAAGGACAGTAATTCATAAATATTTTTTCAAAGTTTAATTCTAAAAGAATTGATTGTAATTCTCAGTTGTTAGTTAATTATTGCCTCAACAAGGCAAGCATAAATTAAGTCATGCTTTCATAATAATCACTAATTCTGAGGAAATTGTGAGTAAATTTTAAAAAAATGCTACCTAGCTTAATATTTTTATACAGTAAGTAAATATGATGCTCAAAGAAAAATATCGAGTTGTAAATAAAGATTTTTGTTACTTTGAACAGAGAAAAATCTCCAAGCTTTGTTTTAGGAAAAAGACAATGTAAGTTGAGCGAACTGGGTATTGGGGAAGTTGGCGATCGCCACAAGAATTTTCTAGACAAAGAGCATAAAAAATTTTCGTTTTGAGAAGTATTGCCATCAAAAGTTGCTAAAAAGACGTAGCATTGTGGATTGACCGAACTAGCTAGTTGTATAGCCACTCGCGCTCACAAAACCTTTAGAGGCGATCGCGCCTGAAAGTCTACAATAGTTTTGTAGTCGACATTCTGCACCCAAGGCTAGTTTTCATCAACCGACAAAGGACTAGAGCTTTATGTTTCATAAAATTTTAGTTGCCATGGACAATTCCGCAATTGGTCAGCATGTTTTTGATGAAGCTTTGTGTTTGGCGCAACAAATAGGCGCGCGCTTAATGTTATTGCACGTGCTCGATCCCTTTGACGAACGTTACCCCAGTTCTATAGGAATCCAAACAACAACTCTCTATCCAACTTTTCAAACAGAAGCGATAAACTACTACCTTGGACAGTGGGAAGAACTCAAGCAAGAAGGAATCGAGTTTTTAAAGCTATATTACCATCAGGCGATCGCAAAAGGTGTACCAACCGAGTATACTCAGAATTTTGGCGAACCAGGTCGAGTCATTTGTCAACTAGCTAAAAATTGGCAAGCTGACTTAATTGTGGTAGGTCGTCGTGGTCGCAAAGGTTTATCAGAATTAATCCTGGGTAGTGTCAGCAATTACGTCATGCACAACGCTCCCTGCTCGGTTTTAACAGTGCAAGGTCCCATTCATTCTCAAACAAAGGATTCCCCATCCACACAAACAGCAACAAACTAAATTTAACTTAATTGTTTTTCTTTAGCAGTTTGCTGCTGCTATCAAAAAAGCTGAAAATTTATATCTGCAATCATACAGTTCCTCAAACAAACCATCGTTTGCAAAATTCCAGTTTTCTTAAACTCATACATCTTCCCAAATTGAGTAAAAAAACACAAAGGATTGCAAAGATATTTGACTCATTTGTCAGCCTTGCAAACTAGTTTTCTAAAATTAAGGTACAAATCACGAAATTTCTTCTTTAAAAAATATCTACCAGCAATACCCCAACTAATGCCACATTTGGCATACACAAACAAAAGAATACAAAACACACAACAACTCTGCAGCAGCCGAAAAAAGCAAATTTTTGCCAATACCACCGCACGCTTGTTATTTTTAAGCTTTCATCGGTATACTTTGAAAGCGCAAAGCGCAAAATGTTCTCAGTTCTCTTATAAACTTGTTTTACCTGTTGCTTGTTTTGAACTGTTACCAACAGGAGGTACACAATTATGACCACTATTATTGAACGTGGAAAGGAATTCGATGTTGCCAAGCAATGGGATCGTTTTTGTGCATGGATTACCAGCACTAACAACCGTATTTATATCGGTTGGTTCGGCGTGCTGATGATTCCAACCTTGCTTGCGGCTGCAATTTGCTTTATTATCGCTTTTATTGCAGCTCCCGGCGTAGATATGGAAGGTATTCGGGAGCCGATCAAAGGTTCTTTGCTGGACGGCGATAATTTAATTACAGCCGCTGTTGTACCGACTTCTGCAGCTGTTGGTTTGCATTTTTATCCAATTTGGGAAGCAGCTTCCATGGATGAATGGCTTTACAACGGCGGTCCTTATCAGCTAATAGTACTGCACTTTTTAATCGCTATTTGGTCTTATCTTGGACGACTTTGGGAACTTAGCTACCGACTGGGAATGCGCCCTTGGATAGCTTTTGCCTTTTCTGCACCTGCAGCTGCGGCTACAGCTGTTTTATTAGTTTATCCGATTGGTCAAGGAAGCTTTTCTGACGGTCTACCTTTAGGAATTGCGGGAACATTTCACTTTATGATGGCCGTGCAAGCAAACCACAATATTCTCATGCATCCCTTTCACATGCTAGGAGTTGCAGGAGTATTTGGCGGCGCATTCTTGAGTTCTTTACACGGTTCTTTGGTTACCTCAACGCTGATTCGCACCACCAGCGAAAACGAATCTATTAATGCTGGTTATAAGTTTGGTCAAAAGCAAGTGACTTACAGCTACTTGCTAGGACACTACGGTTTTTTGGGTCGTTTGTTAATTCCGCCTTTTGCTAGTGAAAATCATCGCGCTTTTCATTTCCTGTTAGCTGCTTTACCAACAATCGGTATTTGGTTTGCAACCTTTGGTATTTGTTCGGTAGCATTTAACCTCAACGGCTTTAACTTCAATCACTCTATTTTGGATAGTCGAGGTGCGGTAATTCCCACAGACGCCGATATTCTCAACCGAGCCAATCTGGGATTGCAAGCGATGTACGCTGTGAATACCCACCATTTTCCCCTGATTTTGTCTGGCAGTACATCGATTCCAGTTAGTTGAAAAATTCGCTTGTACAAGCTTTAGGCAGTCAACAAAAGCAATAAATAGCAATTTGATGTAAATATAAAATTTGACTGTGCCAAAAGCAATTTCGGGTGTTAGGGTGAAAAAATGTTTGGCAAGCTACTAATTGATTGTCTCAGTTGAGTTCGCAATTAACAGTCAGCACAGCCTTATCCCTACACCCTTAATCTACGTCCAATACTGTATGCAAGACCAAGCATCTTACTTGAGTGGACAGGAAACGATATATGGTTTAAAATAATTCTCTATAAGCTCTATTTTTTTTAAAATTAATTGAGTAAATGTATCAAAAATATCGGCTAAGAAAGCATTTAAATTACAAATACTTATCAAAGAATAACTGTATATTGGTTGATTTTCTAAATTCCAGTTGGGATTAAATAAAAATTTAAAATTAAGATGGAGCGGGATTGAAAGTATTATTATTCTTTCTGGATAGTAGTACTGGAAATCCTTGCTAGTTTCCAAAGAATATAGAAAAAATCAATACTTATCTAACTTTTTAGGTAGGTGCGAGCGATCAAAAATTAATGAGGTAAAAATGTATTTTTATGAAAAATTTTTACAATTTTAACTGTAAATCTAAGCTAAGCATTTTTTTTGCAAATCTTCGTCAACTATTAACTTTACTAAGTGAAAGCAAGCATGCAACGACAAATAATAAGCCAGGTAGAATGAAATTAGATGCCAACAGCGTCCTTGGGTCTCTCCCTACTCGCTCTACTGCTTGGAAAACAGGGATATCTTGGGGCTAAGTCAACAAAACTCCCAGATGACCGAGGTTTACAAAAGGTGAAAGACAAGCTATGTTCAATTTTACCTAATTTACGAATTGTTCAAATTAGTACTAGCATAGACAATTTCTTGGTTAGTGACCCAAAAGACCTTCCCGATCTAAAATTCAGAGGTATCAATGACTTTTACTTTTAGCAAACAAACAAATCAATATAAGCTTTTAAAAGAAAGACCAAAATGGCGGGGAGAGCAACTTATGGATACTGGTATCAAAATTGAAGAGCCAAAGATGCCAGATACTTCGTCAGAAACTAACATTTTCAATAATTTAAATCGCGGTCGAGTTGCTATTTTTATTGATGGTTCTAATTTATTTTACTCGGCGTTGCAACTGGGAATTGAAATTGACTATGCTAAATTACTTTATTGCTTGAGCGCGAGCGCGAGATTGTTGCGAGCTTTCTTTTATACGGGGTTCGATCGCACCAATGAAAAACAGCAGGGTTTTCTGCTGTGGATGCGTCGCAACGGTTATCGTGTGGTCACCAAGGATTTAGCTCAGCTTCCAGACGGTTCGAAAAAAGCCAATTTGGATGTGGAAATTGCCGTAGATATGATCAATTTAGCTCCTCACTACGACACCGCCGTATTGGTGAGCGGAGATGGAGATTTAGCTTATGCTGTGAATGCAATTAGCTACCAAGGAGTGAGGGTAGAAGTTGTGAGCGTGCGTTCGATGACCAGCGACAGCTTGATTGATGTAGCTGACTGCTTTATCGATCTGGATACGATTAAAGAACATATCCAAAAAGATCCTGCTGCTTCTGGTTACTGTCGTTCCCTATCCAACAGCAGTTTGTAATCGAGCAGCGGTCATAATTTAGTTTCTTGGGAAGAAGCTGTAACAATAATGAGATTGTCTGGATGAATTAGTTGCTGAATTACTTGTTGCACATCAGTCATGCTAACTGACTCTACTTTTCGAGGAAATTCTCGGATTTCTGCAGCAGAAAGGCCACAGATGGCATTATCTAAAATTATGCTTGCTAAATTGCTGGGGTTAGCTAAATCTACAGGGTAACTGTTAACTAGGGCGCGTTTTGCTATTTTTAGTTCCGCTTCGGTTATTCCTTGTTCTCGTAGTTGCTTTAGCAAAGCTACAGTAGTGGCGATCGCTTTTTGAGCATCTTTAGGAGCAGTTTGCATTTCGATTAAGAACGGACCTGGTGCGATCCCGGCGACAAAATTGCTGTAAATACCGTAGGTGAGACCGAGGCGATCGCGTACTTCAGTACCCAAACGACTGGACAAGGTATCGCCACCTAAAACTTGGTTAAGGACCAAAGCTGCATAGAAACGAGGGTCGTGGCGGGAGATACCATTATAACCGATATAGGTAATAGCTTCAGCCTTACCGGGGAGCGTCGAATGCAAGTATTGGGTTTTTGGCGGCAGCCCTACTGGTGGTAAATTGAGAATTGGTGGCTTTCCTGCAGCTTTCCATTGACCAAAGGTTTGATTGAGCAATACTTTGACCTCGGTGGGGTTGAAGTCTCCCACCAAAGCGATCGTTGTGGTATCCGGTCGGTAATGTTGCTTGTAAAAATTAAGCACATCTTGGCGAGATATACTTTTTAAACTTTCCGGGGTAGGAAAACTGTGAAACGGGTGATTTTCAGGATAGACAGTTTGCTGAAATATTCGTCGTCCCAAACTAGCAGGATCGTCTAGCTGTGCTTTTAGATTGGTTAAAGCTCGCTTCCGGCTTAATTCTAACTCCTTGGCTGGGAAAGTAGCATGTTGCAGTACATCTGCTAAAGTTTGCATTAGTACGGGCAAGTTGGCAGACAGTCCTCGACCATCAATATTAACTCCTTCCCGGCTAGCACTGAAGCTCAAGCTTACTCCTCGATCTTCTAACGTTCGCGCCAGACTCAAAGCGTCTTGTGTTTGCGTTCCATTCATTAAGTTTGCAGCAACCAAGCTTGCTAGTTCAGCTTTTTGATTGCTGTCAAATTCACTTCCGGCGTTGATGGCTCCGCTTAAATTGATGGTAGGGACACTCCCATCTTTTAGCAGTAGTACTCGTAACCCATTTTCGAGGGTGAATTGTTCTGGTAAAGGTTGAGCTGGAGGCGTGGTAGCTGATGTTACTGCGGGTAGGTATTTAGCAAGTTCTCCTGGATCTACAGGTTTACCAGGATTGAAGTTTTCTACAGTGCGGCTAGAACCATTACCAGAACTTGTGACATTGCCATTGGGTTGAGTTGGTTCAAAAAAGGCGATCGTTTCTTTGGCGGGATGGAGGTAAGTTTTTGCTACTCGCTGTACGTCTGCAGCGGTGACTTTGGCGATCGCCTGCAAATATCTTTCTATGTAGCGATAGTCTCCTGCTACAGTTTGACTGTAACCGAGCTGAGTTGCCTGACTGGTAATATCTTGGTTATTCAACAAAAAAGAAGTTTGTAGTTGGGTTTTGGCTCGATTTAATTCTTCTGGGGCGATCGCTTGCTGTTGCAGTTGCGCCAGGGACTTTTGCAGTACCCGAGCAATGGTTGATAGTTTTTGGCCAGTAGCAGCGGTAATATCGATTTCGTACCAACCTCCTTCCAGCAGTTCTGCAGGACTAGCACTCACCGAACTTGCCAGACCAGATTCTACCAAAGCTTGATAAAGCCGAGAACTGCGCCCACCTGTTAAAATTGCATCCATCACGTCAATGGCTGGTACATCGGGATGGTTAACATCTGGTAAAGGATAGACAGCTTCAAGCAGTGCTGCACTTCCTGGTTGTTTCAAAATAATAGGCGACTTTTTCTTTGTACTAGCAGTTAAAGTGGAAGAAGTGGTTAATCCTTTTTTCCTTTCCGTATTGCCTCGTGAAGGTAACTTGCCAAAAGTTTGTTTCACAAATTTTAAAACTGGTTCGGTGGCAAAATCTCCTACAATTACTAAAGTGGCATTGTCCGGACTGTAGTAAGTTTGGTAATACTTGCGCACCTGCTCGACAGTGAATTTTTCTACATCCGCTTTTGTACCTCCCACAGGTAATCCGTAGGGATGTGTGGGAAATGCAGCTTTCATGAGCGAGCGATTTAAACGATAGCTGGGAGAATTTTCGTATCCCTGCAACTCCGAAATTACCACATGCTTTTCACTTGCCAGTTGCTGTGCTCCGATCGAAGCTCCTTCCATGCGATCGGCTTCTAAAGTCAGCAGTGCTTCTAATTTATCCCGCTGGGCGGTTTCAAAGTAAGCTGTTTCGTCGTAGCTGGTAAAGGCGTTGAATTGGCTACCCAAAGCGCTGAACAAACGACCAAACTGTACCGGACGGTCTTTTGTACCTTTAAACATTAAATGTTCTAACTGATGGGAAATTCCGTTGATTCCAGCTTCTTCGTTACGCGAACCAACTCGATACCAAACTTGTACGCTGACTACCGGTGCAGTATGAACTTCTTTAGTCAGTACCGTTAAGCCATTATCCAGTACTGTTTTGCGTACTCCTTGGGTAAGGGAAACACCAGATACGGGCGTAAATGCAGCTGGTGTTGCAGCATGACTAAAATGCTCTGTCAAGAATACTCCCAACAAAAAGCAAGAAAATAAAGCGATCGCAACAAACGCACGCAACTTGGAAAGCAAACGCATCTACCAAAAGGTGTAAAAGGGTAACTTTATAGTACGATACAAAAGTGCTCCATTGCTGTTTCACAACAACAGAGCAACGGTTGTGGTGTCAGGAATAACTCAACGTTTGTCAAGCACAAGAGTAACAAGCTTAAATGAAAACATAGTGCCAATAGTGTGAAAATGCTGCGATCGCAAAAATTTTTTCCTCTATCCTTATGTTTGCTGGGATCCCTTTTCGCCGCGACATCACAACAACACACAAATGACAAACTCTCGTAATCTCAGGCGCTAATAATTTTGTAATAACATCATGCTTTTCTTTAGTCCACCTGCAGGTTGCGGGTGGATTTCATTACTCCAGAAGACACAAAAAACGAAAAAGCCAGTGTAAAGGCAAGCCTGGCAAAAAATTTAGAGCGTAAAGGTATCTACTAGAGCTAAAACTAGGAATTTGACAAATGCGATGGTTTGTAAAAACAACTTTTACGGCAAATTATACAACTTTCCCCACACTTTGGTCAGCAAATCAAACAAAACGAAAACCAGTGGGGGTGCTGTCCACTGGCTCAAACCGTAAATTATAGAAGAAGATTGCTACAATTAAGCTTTCCAAAAGATGCTGCTGTTGTAAAGCCAAATGCAACTTTGGTGCAACTTTCCCTTGCCTTCTCGGTACCTTCGCAACGAACAATAGGGTATGTCAAGTTTTGTGTTAACAAAGCAACTCCCAAAAGTACCGACAACTTTGGCGAAAACAGAGGCAATGGTAGAATGGCGACTGCAACTATCTGTGATAATTTCCTTATAAATTTCTTATTTTTTATTTCTAGATTGATTATGCCATTCACTTAGTAGATTCACTTGCTAGCTCACCTCAAATGGTGAGCTTTACCTCCAAATTCTTAGCTAGCTCCGTCCAAACAAGAAAACTTTTTAATTTTCCCCAAGAAATAACCCACTTTTTGGCAAGTGGGTGCGGACAAATTAAATTGCACAATTGAAGTCTGAGTTCAGATTGTATGCAACTGCAAGCATAAAGCTTTTCACTTGTAATTCCAAGTTAAGATCGTGATTTTAGAATTTAATTTAAGGCATGTACAAACCTTTGTTAATTGCCGAACATACACTAATTGCAACAATTACAACAAAAAACAAACCAAAAACTCCTACCTGCAACGCTGACAATTTGGATGCAAGTCTAAGCGATAACATTTGCCAGATAGATTTTCAAGCAGCCGGAGAATTTAAGTGTGTTTCTAGCTGCTAGCAGCGCTTGCACAAGCAAACTCAATCATGTTAAATAACTCTGGAATCTCGAATGGTTTACTTAGAAAACAAGAAATACCCAAGGACAAAGAAAACTCTTTTATACAACTGTGAGCGGTCATGAGTATAGTTGCTAAATTAATTCCCCGCGCTCGAAGCTGCTGGTATACTTCTATCCCCGTTAATTCAGGCATTTTGTAATCTAAAATCAATACATCAGGTTGTTCTTGCAAGACTTTTTCCAATGCTTCTCTACCATTTTGAGCTTCCCTGACTTCCCAGTTTTCTTGCTCGAGGATAAAAGCAAGTATAAGTCGGTTCTGCTCGTCGTCATCTGCAATCAATACTTTACGTCTGGCTAAATTTTCAGATTTGTTAATTTTTGCACCGTTACTTTCGTACGTACATGCCGCTGGTAATGTATCGCTTGATAAAGAAGACATAATTTGAAATTTTGAAATTGAATAAATATAGTGCTACAGGTTACCTACACATTTTCTCTTTCTGCCACAGTAAAATTACGGTTTGTAATATTTAAAAAGCAACACGTATACTTATTTTGACCCACAAAAAATACACCGCCAGATCCATGCTTTCAAATCTCCCTTGCTTGAAAGTTTAGAAAGCAGAGTTTGCTTCACACAACTTTACGTTTTCATCGCTTCAAGCTAAACAAAGCTGGAACGGGAAATTGAGCGAAAAAGCGTCATAAACCTTTTTATTGCCCGTTTTCACCTTAAAAATCCCCAAATTAATTGGTGATGGCTGATTTTTCATTTTTTGGGAGCGCGATCGCTACTCTTGAAACTTAAATCTAAAAATAAAATTAAAATGTTACCAGTATAGTTGCTATTCTTCAGTAATACTGTCACTATAAAATACTGTAAAGTCTGTGTTAAAAACACAACTCTATCTCCGTATATTCGGAGAAAAATGGAGGTATAGACAGCAAAAATCTAGAGTTATTATGTTGTATTCTATACAATTTTTCCGGTGAGTTCGCCGCTAGCAATACAGACCTAACTTCAAACTTTATACCAGTTTACTGCTACAAATTTGCCGCAAAAAGCTCACTGTAGTTAAAAACGACTATTAATTCATATTTCTAGTCGATAAAAATAGCATCAGTGCAGCTTCTACAGACTTTTGCTAAAGGTCTTCTCAATTTTTGTACTTGACTGTTGGAAAAACCAAACTCATGTTCAGCCAAACATTCCGAAAAAAATTATCTCAGATTGCTGCCACTACAGCCCTTGGTACCGCTATGCTTGGCGCTGCGGTCACCGCTCCCGCAGATGCTGCCAACATAAAATCATACAACATCTCCGGACAATTTGCTTCCCAAGCTGTGACAGGTTCAGTTGGACTACCTACACTTTTGCAAGGAGGTTCCTTTCAAGGAAGTTATGAAGTAGATATAGATCAACTACCCGATAACGGTCAGGGAGTGTTTTTACAAAAGTGGGAAGTGAGTTTATTTGACTCTTCCAACAACTTTGTGAAAAAATTTTCTCAATCCATTCCTAACAACTTTGCTTTCATACAAACAAACGTACTTCGCTTCGCTCAAGCAAATTACACTCCTTTGTCAATTTCGGCCTTTTCTGTTATCTTTCCACCAGGATTTAAAGGAGAGGGTAATATCCAGGGTGGAATCTTAGACTACAATGAGTTTAACGGTTCTTTTGGAAGTATTGCCGTTGCTTCTGGTAAAAGCGAAGTTGTACCCGAACCCCTCACCCTTGGCGGTACAGCGGTTGCTGGTACTATAGGGATATGGCTCAAGCGCAAACAGCGAAAAACATCTCAAGCAGCATAATTGACTTCCAAATTGCCAGCGAGCCTATTTTAGTCAAATTGTGTCTGGGGTGAAACTAAGATTTCTACCCCGCACAACAAGTAGCTCCTGCTTGAAGTCGACGAAGAAAAATCTGCACGCAGTTTTAAGCTCCACTGACTTAGCTCCACTAAAGTGGATTATTACTAAGGTGGGTACTCGGTTTTAGACTCCATTGAAGTGGAGCACTACTCACAGAATAAGTCCACTCAAGTGGAGTACTACTAACAAAAAATTACGGTTTCATTTTTCAGGATGAACCAGTAATGTGTAAGGACGAATTTTAGAAATTAAGGAGAGAACAGTACTAATCCAAAAAGCAAACCAATCCACCCATATTCACCCAAGCATTTTTTACGAACAAACAAACCAGTACTTAATTACGTCTACCTACTCAAATTTTTGTTGGTGAAACAAAAGAGTATAAAGTGACTTTTTAAGGATGGCAACCTCACGTACCTCCTTAAATATTATTTATTAAATTAACTATAAATCTGATTACGATACTTAATTTGAATTTACTAAAAAATAGCACCTCAAACCATGCTTGCAAATACCTAGGATAACAGTGTTGCTGAGCAAGTTGCTCAAGAACATCAACCAGTAGCTCGAAAACATCAGGATTGGTGTGAGGTAATTGATGTACCAATTTTTATGTGGACGTAGTTGAGAGTGAACTACGTGAAAGCGATGGATTGTGGGCGATCGCTGTCGGGGGGAACTGGGAAACCGCTTTGTCTGGAAATTTGAGTACGTTTTTTGGCGCTCTTTGAAAACGGACAGATTTTTGCTAGCGCTGGTCACAACAGAAGCATAAAATTATGGAACGCTAATGATGGTGGGTGCTTGAAGATCTTGCAGAACATACGGGTCCAGTTACTTTTAGCTCCAACGGTCAAATTTTAGCCAGTGGCGGTAGCGATCGCTGTGTGAGGCTATGGGATATTCACGGTCATACAAACGAGGTGCTGTCTATCGCTTTTAGTCCCGATGGCAAAAATCTGGTCAGTCGCAGTCAGGATAAGAAGATTAAAGTTTGGGAAATTACAACGGGTGAATGTTTGAAGACGCTAAGAGCCAAAGCTGTATCAAAGGTGAACATTACGGGTACCAGGGTTAACAGAAATACTAACAAAGAGTCTGAAGACTTTGGGAGCTATAGATTGTCACTGGCGATCGTGCTTAAAACCGAAAAGGAGGGCTATTGCAACTATATCTGCACTAAAGTACTCGCTACAAACAACTGCTAAAGCGCTGACTGCAAGCAACTGCTGAAGTACTCGCTACAAATTTGTTTTTCCCTCACAGCTGACTCGAAAAGCGAATGCTGCTTCTACCTTGTATATTCTGTCTTCTGCCTTGAAAGCAAAAAATACTTTCTACTACTTATTGAGCAAGTATTCCGGAAATAAAGGGTAGTATCGGAAAAACTAGATTAAAGAGTATGCAAGTAACAAACAAGCTTATGACTCACCACACAAGCAGTAAAGTTCTGCAAGGACGTTACCAAATTGTCCAAAATTTAGGTGCGGGCGTGTTTGAGCAAACGTACGTTGCTATAGATATCGAAAGACCAGGGCAATTGAAGTATGTTGTCAGAGAGGTAAACTTTTCTACCTTTGAACCTAGTTACTTGGAAACGCAGAGACTAAATTTTCTCACTAAAATTGAGACTCTCGACCATCTGGGACAGCACGAGCGAATTCCCAAGTTAATTACCTATTTTGAAGAAGACGGGCGGTTTTACTTGATACAAGAGTTTATCGAGGGGCACGCGCTGACTGCGGAATTACCGCCTTATCAACACTTGGGTTGTCTTTGGAGTGAAAGCGAAGTTATCGAATTGCTACAAGATGTATTGAGTATACTCGAGTTTGTTCACTCTCAAAAAGTAATTCACTGCAACCTTAAACCAGATAATTTAATCAGGCGTGCTCGAGATGGTAATTTAGTTCTCATCAATTTTGGTTGTATCCAGGCAATGGATACTGATCCTCAAGAGGTACTGGCTATCGAGCAATTGGCTTTTACCTCATTAGGGTATATTCCACCGGAACAATTTATTGGTCAAACACAGCCTAACAGCGATATTTATGCTTTGGGTATGATTGCTATCCAAGCTTTAACAGGACTTTCTCCGTTGCAATTAAAGATCGATCCCCTCAGCAAAGAGCTAATTTGGCGCTGCGAGCAAATCCAAGTTAGCGATGGTCTTGCTGACATTCTCAGTCAAATGACCCGCCACAATTACAAAGATCGTTTTCAGTCAACAACTGAGGTATTGCAAGCACTTAGGCGAATATCAACGGAAAATTGTCAATTACCGACATTACAGTTTCCAACCCCCGTCTGTTTACCACATTCCACCGAAGCTAAGGTTAGCAAGCGTTGGGATTCTTCCAAATCGTCTCCCTTAGTTATGGGAATGAAAGTGGGATTGGCAGCAAATTCATTTAATAATGGGTTTGGGAATGTATGCTTTGATTAGTAATTCTCCTGCTCGTTCAGAGACAGAGATTCTACTGCAAGCGACAAGGAAATATCAAGCGGGAAATTTGGAAGAAGCGATCGCCTTAGCGAAAAAGATACCTTCAACCAGTAATGTCTATCCCGAAGCTCAAGCTACCATCGAACAATGGCAAAATCAATGGCAAACTGTGCGGAAAAATATTTAACAGCAGAAAAAGCTTTGCATGAAGGTCGGTGGTCAGAGGTAGTGCATATTGCTTCCCAAGTTCCCGACAATTTATATTGGCAGACAAAAATACTCAAAATAGTTGAGCAAGCAAAAGCTAAAATCGAGGCCCAAGCTCAACAATTATTAACAAAAGCCTATGAAAAAGCAGCGGTTAAAGATTTTGACACAGCTTTAACGTACCTGCACCGCATTCCTCAATTATCTGCCCAAAAAACCTCGGTCAAACAAAAGATAGCTGAGTATAGCTACAAAAAACAAGTTCGAGCCATTTATTGCTTGCAACAAGCGTACAATTACGCTGCAGCAGGGAATTTTGCTGCGGCGATCGCATTTCTGCAACAAATTCCTAAAAATACGGCGGTGTATGCAACTGCTCAAACTAAGTTAGTTGAGTATGCTCAAAAGCAACGTCTGCAAACCGAAGCTCAACCTGTGGTTGGGAAAATCAGACAAGCAACTACTAAAGACCAGCTGCAGTCTTCTAATTCTCATAGCAACTTACACCAAGTTGATTCTCAACTGCAAACTCGGTTGTAATTTTCGTTTTACTTTGTCTCCATCCAGTTTTCACCCGCACGCACGTCTACCACTAAAGGTACGCGCAGCTGGACTGCGTTTTCCATTACTGATTTAATTCGTGGTTGTAATTCTTCCCATTCGCTAGGAGGAACTTCAAACACCAGCTCGTCGTGAACTTGTAATAATAACCGCGCTTGGTAATTTTGCAGAATTTTATGCAGTTCGAGCATGGCAATTTTGATAATATCAGCACTGGAACCTTGAATTGGGGCATTGGCAGCAGAACGCAACAAACCTGCGTCGTAAGCACTCAAATTTTTTAATTTTCCCAGGTCAATATCTTCTGGATTTTTGCCCCTCAAATGGCGCAGGGTGTCGCTAGTAAAATCGAAATAACGACGGCGACCGAGAATTGTTTCCACATAACCTAGAGCGATCGCTTGTTTTTTTAAGCCTTCTAAATATTCAAAAATTTTCGGATAGCGTTTGTTAAATCGCTTGATAAATTCATTCGCCAGTGCTTTATCAACACCAGTAGAACGGGAAAATTTTAGCGAACCCATGCCATAAATTACACCAAAATTAATAGTTTTTGCCACCCGGCGTTCCTCTGGTGTGATATCTTCTTTTTCAAACATCAATCGTGCCGTTACCGTATGAATATCTTCGTTCGCTTGATAAGCTGCAATTAATACAGGTTCTTGACTCAAATGAGCTAATATTCTTAACTCAATTTGTGAATAATCAGCAGCTACCATCAACCAACCTGGTTCTGGTATGAACGCTTTGCGAATCTGACGGCTAAAAGCAGTACGAATCGGGATATTTTGCAAATTTGGATGCGAAGAAGATAGCCTACCAGTAGATGTGGCTGTTTGATTAAAATCTGTATGGATTCTTTGGGTATCTGAACGTACTAAAGATGGTAAAGTATCGACATAAGTAGATTTTAATTTTGCCAAAGTACGATACTCGATAATGGCATCAATAATACCAGTTGTATCTACTTCTCTTAATTTTTCTAGTGTAGCTGCATCTGTGGAATATCCCGTTTGAATTTTCCGAGAATGTTTCGTACTTAACTTTAATTTCTCAAACAATATTTGACTCAATTGCTTGGGAGAACCTAAGTTGAATTTTTCTCCAGCAATATCATACACTCGTTGTTCCAACTTTGCTAAATCCGTTTCGAGCTGTCGGGAAAGTTCTTGCAAATAAACTGTATTAACGCGAATTCCCTGATATTCCATTTCTGCTAATACTGCTTCTAATGGTTGTTCTACCTCCACTAGTAGCTTGTACAAAGCAGGAATTTTTTGTAGTTCCAAACGCAATTTCGGTACCAGTCGAAAGGTCGCGCGAACATCCATGCCGCAGTAATCTGCTACAGTGGGAATGTCTATATCGGCAATGGTTTTGCCTTTAGGTACCAAATCAGCATAATTTTTTACTGTTAAACCCAGATATTTTTGAGCTAAATCACTCAAATTATGACTGCTGTCTGGATTGAGAACATAACTTGCAAGCATGGGGTCAAACACAACCCCTGCTAAATTAATTCCTTGGCAACGCAAAACCAAGCGGTCAAACTTAGTATTTTGTAAAGCTTTAGGGTAACTAGGATTTTCTAGAATTGGGCGTAGGGTTTGCACAACAAAATCTTTATCTAAATTTTTGCCGGTTTTATGTCCCACAGGAATGTAAGCTACTTCTTCTTTTTGAGGATCGCTTCCCCAACAACACCCAATTCCTACCAACTGAGCATCCCGCGGTTCTAAATCGTTGGTTTCAGTGTCCCAAGCTACGGGTAGATCCGGATTGGTAAATTGCTGCAATGTATTTACTAATTCAGTTAACAGCTTTTCTGTATCAATAATACGCGGTTGACTTGCCGAAGTAGGTTGAGATTGTTGTTCACCTTCTGCTGTATCAGCAGCACTAAAAAACCACAAGTCATTATCCTGCTCGTCTTCTTCGGTGTTAGTTGTTGCTGGCGTTAAAGTTGGCGCTTTTTGTGTTACCGTACCGCCAAATTTTTGCTGCAGCTCGTTTATCTTGCTTAAAAAACTCTTAAATTCTAATTTTTCCAAAATCGGTATCACAACAGTGCTATCAAATCCTCTTAACCGACACTCTTCCAGGTCAACTTCCAGAGGAACATCAAGGGCGATCGCCGCCAAATATTTAGACTTTTGAGCATCTTGTTGACCTTGTTCTAGTTTTTTGTGCAGCGCACCTTTAATTTCTGGTAAACAAGCATAAATTTTTTCTAGAGAACCATAGGTATTAAGTAATTGCACGGCAGTTTTTTCACCTATTCCCTTCACCCCGGGAATATTGTCTGACTTATCTCCACAAAGTGCTTTCAAATCGACAACCTGTGACGGTAAAACCCCTAGTTTAGCTCGCACTTGTTCCAGTCCAAATTCCGTAATGCTAGATGCATTTGGAGAACGCTTGCAGGCTTCCGGAGTAAAATATAAAACAGTTATTTCCTTATCGGGATCTACTAACTGAAACAAATCGCGATCGCCTGTCAAAATCTTGACTTGATAACCCAAAGCAGATGCCTTTTGTGCTAAAGTTCCCAAAACATCATCTGCTTCATATCCAGGTGCGGTGACAATTTTGAGGTTCAATCCATCCAATAGCTCGTGGAGGTTTTTTAAGTCGGGAATAAAATCTTCTGGCGTTCCTGGGCGATCGGCCTTGTAGGTATCGTCAGCTTCGTGGCGAAAAGTTGGTAAACCCAAATCAAAAGCCACTGCTATTGCTTGCGGTTGTTGGGTCGCCATCACCTCTAACAGAGATTTCAAAAATCCATAACATACACTTGTAGGAATCCCTGTCTTGGTTCGCAACCCGCCATCCCGCCCTTTAGCAAAGGCGTAGTAAGAACGAAATGCCAAAGAGTGTCCATCTATTAAAATGAAGGTGGGACGTGCTGCACCAGAAGAAAAATTAGTAGCCAACTGACTTGAGGATGTTTTTTGGGACATAGCCTTATTGTAACTAGCGGCTCCCCCCACGGGAGCGCAATCTGCAGTTACAATAACTTTTGTGCTTGGTTTTGACGACGACGGCGCCATTTGAGCATACCCAAGATTCCTACACCCAACACGGATAAGGTAGTTGTGGGCTCGGGAACCGAGGCTAAGGCTTTGACATTATCAGCACCAACATCCACAACAAAAATAACATCGTTAAAGTCGCGATCGGAATTTTCGTTGGTCTTTCCAGTTTTGGGATCTATCCCTTTTGCTCCTAGAGGACCGTATAAATCTTCAAAACCTATCAAAATGTAATTTCCGACAGCGTAAGCAACCATGTGTTGCAATCCATCGGGGTTGAAAGAAGCTTGAGAGCCATAAATGTTAGCAGAATCACCCAAATTCAAGCCATCAGCTCTCAACCAAAAGTCTAATTGGGTACCTGCTGCAAAATTGCCTAGGTTGACTCCGTCACCTAATTTTAGTGCCTTACCACCCCAGTCTCCTACACACCCAGGACCGTGACAAGAAATATCATTAAATACTAATCCAGACTGATTTGTCGCTCCTGTTGCCGTGTAAGCCAACTGACTTCTATAATTTGCCCCCTCATTGATAAAATAAACGCTGACGTTGTGGGAGTATTTTAAAAATAACTTGCTGGGATCTAATTCCAGTTGTTGGCTGTTCGGTAAAGCAACTCTTTCTGCTTGCACGTATCGTTGGAAAAAAGTGTCATCAAAGCCGGTTGTTTCTTTGTGCTGTATTTGTGGTTGCTGCCATGAATTATCCCACGTCAAACCTCCTGCGGATGCAGAGTTGATTTGCCAAAACAGCCCAGTAAATACAGTAGTAGCGGCAAAAATGAGTCCTGGTAGACATTTTTTAATCATATAATTGCTTACAAAATTGTCACTGCAAAATTAGGACGCTCGAGCCGGTAAAGCTTAATCAACATAATTGATATCCCAGTATGAAAGATATTGTCTATATTTAAAATTTCTTTTTGCTGATTCTTTAAAATTTATTTATTCCTTAGGTAATTATTTGGGATTCATACAAAATATTAATACTAGGGTGTTTGTCAATATGAATATTGTTGATTTGTCAAGAGTAATTTCTACTAAAAAAATTAGATGGCTTTGAGTCGAGTTACTTGAGTGAATTTCACTTGGAAAAATTACGCCAAAAAATCTATTAACGTCCGAGATTTATTAGGCAAGCATAGAAATAATGCGAATCGCTCTTTTGATGAGGGAAAAGCCTAACTGTATACTTCCTAGACCGGAACTTTTATAAAAGCATAAAAATTACTTAGCAAGCAAAAATAAATGATACTGTAGTGTTTAAGTACTCCAGATATCTAACGCGAAAACGAATATTATGAATTTCATATTCTCGCTGCTAACTAGCTTGCTTGCCATTTTCATCTATCTTAATTCCAGTAAAATTTCCGGTAAACGTAGCCGCTGGATAGTTCGGGGAATTACTATATCCATCGGTGCGATCGCTTTGCTTAGTTGCGCAGGCAAAATTTTGATAATTGTACCTTCGGGGAATGTCGGAGTCATAGACTTGTTAGGTCGGGTTAGCGATCGCATTCTTAATCCAGGTGTTCATTTAATTAATCCTTTTGCTGACGTTCTTCTATTTTCAACAAGGCTTAAGGATGTAAAAGAAAATATAGACACCACATCACGGGAAGGATTAAGCCTAAATCTAGATGTTAGCCTGCAGTACAAGCTTGACCCCCAAAAAGCAGCAACGGTCTATCAAAATATCGGCCAAGATGAGGAACAATTGGCTATTTCTCGATTCCGTTCCACCGTGCGCGCTATAGCAGCAAAATATCCAGCAGAAGCTATTTATTCTTACAAGCGTCAAGAAATAGCTCAGCAACTCGACCAACAGATCACCCAACAGCTACTTCCCTTGGGCTTGATTGTGGAAGAAGTGCTGTTAAGAAATGTTAAAATGCCGGATAGCTTGCAAGCAGAGATACAAGAAAAGCTCAAGGCAGAGCAAGAAAGTCAAAAAATGAGGTTTATCCTCGAAAAAGAACGTCAAGAAGCACAACGTAAGCTTATAGAAGCTAAAGGTATTGCCGACTCGCAAAAGATTATCTCCAAAGGACTTACCAACTCTGTGCTACAATTGCGGGCCACAGAGGCAATGGAGAAACTAGCCCAATCTCCCAACTCCAAAATCATCGTCCTTGGTGTTGAAAAAGCAGCAGGAGTCCCAATTTTTATCCCGGCAGAGACAGCAACCACAAAGCCTTAAAATTTTGTTTGTACCAAATTTTTAATTCGCAATTATGGCTAACGCACAAACCTGGTATATTGTCAAGCGTCCCGCGGGAAATTGCGAAATTATCCCCAGTGAGGAAGCGACTGGGGATGAAAATTCAAAGATCGTACAAAAGTGGGGTCCCTTTGATTCACAGCAACAAGCGATCGCTCGTCGCGTCGGCTTGATCCGGGCAGGTAAGTGTCAACCCCTATAATTTATAATCACAGTTGGCAATTAATTTTCAGCCTTTGTATTTCTAGAAGCGATTTCCTTACCTAGCACTTCCACCGCTTTAGCAAATTGGGGATCTGCCAAGGTTCCGATTTTCTCTCGCTCCTGCAGCCACAGCTGTTGTCGCTGCTTGTCGTTCAATTCCACAGTTACATCTGGAGTAATACCGTGCTTGTTGATATCCTTACCACTGGGAGTGTGGTATTTAGCGATAGTCACTGCCAATCCCGAACCATCGTTCAAGGGACGCACTGATTGTACCAGACCCTTACCAAAGGTCTTGCTACCTACCAAAACAGCACGCTTGTTATCCTGCAAAGCTCCAGAGAGAATTTCACTAGCACTGGCACTTCCCTTATCTACCAGTATCACCAGAGGCTTATTTGTTAAAGCCCTTCCATTGGCAACTTCTTTTTCTACCTCTCCCTTGCGGTCAATTGTGGACACGATTACACCCTTATCCATCCACATCCTGGCTATTTCTACACTAGAGAATAACAAGCCCCCGGGATTGCTTCGCAAATCCAGAATATATCCAGTTACTTGTTTACTTTCTAAATTCTTGATCGCATCTCGCACTTCTTTAGCCGCATTAGCGCTAAATTGCTTGAGGCGAATATAGCCAATATTGCCTACAGGGGTCTGCTTGAGCGAATATTCCACAGGATGAATTTCAATCCGCGCTCGCGTAATTACAAATTCTTTTTGCTGATTGTTGCGCAAAATTGTCAGCCTTACCTGAGTTCCTGGCTCACCTCGAATCAGGGCCACTGCCTGATTGGTATCCATCCCCTCTGTGCTTTTACCATTGATTTTGATAATAATGTCTTTGGCCAAAATACCAGCCTTGGATGCAGGCGTGTCATCAATGGGAGCAATGACGATCAGCCTTTTGGTTTTCTCATCCAAACCAATTTGAATACCAATACCCGTTAGTTCGCCAGAGGTGTCCACTTGCATATTCTTGAACTCCTCTGGATCCATGAATCGGGTATAGGGATCGTCTAGCTTTTTAAGCATTTCTCGGATGGCTTTATAAGCTTCTTGCTTGCTGCTGTAGGACTTGTTCAAGTACTCGCGACGAACAGCTTGCCAATCCACCTGATTAAAAGTGCCATCTACGTATTGGCGGTTAATAATTTGCCAAACTTCATCTACTAATTCTTTAGGACTTTCTTCGAATAAAGCCTGTCCTCGCGAGTGAATACCTAGACTGGTAACCGCGATTGTAGATAATGCTACAACCGTAGCACCTAAAGTCAGCCCAGTACTTATGGTCTTTCTTGCAATCGCCATGATGATAGCTGTGCCAGAGGGACAAATAATGTATATTAATATGCTCAATCTAACACAGGCTACCACTGTAGAGACCGAGCATATTTTGTTATTTCCATAAAAATGCCTGGATGTCCGGCAACTATGGTAACCACCTATACAAACGTTTACAGAAATTTTAAGGATCTACCCAACGTCCGTCTGCCTTAATTAGGTTAATTAACTCCTCGACACCTTTATCTTCAGGAACTTTTTTAATTTCTTCTCTGCCACGATACAGAGAAATATAGCCAGGGGTCTTACCTACGTAACCATAGTCGGCATCCGCCATTTCTCCAGGACCGTTGACAATACAACCCATTACTGCTATGTCCAGTCCAGTTAAATGCTTGGTAGCTTCCCGGACTTTGTGCAGCACTTCTTCCAAATTAAACAAAGTGCGCCCGCAGGAGGGACATGCAACGTACTCTACCATAGTTTTCCGCAATCCCAAAGCTTGCAGAATACCATAGCAGACAGGTATTTCTTTTTCTGGAGGTTCAGTTAGGGACACTCGAATTGTATCGCCAATACCTTCAGCTAGCAAGGTGGCAATACCCGCAGTAGATTTAATTCGTCCGTATTCTCCATCACCAGCTTCCGTTACACCTAAATGTAGCGGATAATCCATACCCAACTCGTCCATTCGCTTTACCATTAAGCGGTAGGCAGCTAGCATCACGGGTACGCGCGAGGCTTTCATTGAAATCACTAGGTTGCGAAAGTCTAAAGATTCACAAATTCGAATAAACTCCAAGGCAGATTGCACCATTCCTTCTGGAGTGTCGCCGTAGGTGAACAACATTCTTTCGGCTAGGGAACCATGATTTACTCCAATACGCATGGCTTTACCCTGCTCTCGCAAAGAAATCACCAAAGGCTCCAAAGTTTCGCGAATCTTTTCCCCGATTTCTTCAAACTCCGCTTGGGTGTATTCGGTTCTGTTGGGATTGGGTTTTTCAAATACATACAACCCCGGATTTATCCGTACTTTTTCTATATGTTTGGCAACCTCTAAGGCTATTTTCATGCCATTATGATGAACGTCGGCTACGATTGGCACATCCTGATAAGTTTTGATTAATTTTTGTTTAATTTCTGCTAAAGCTTTGGCATGAGCCATGCTAGGCACCGTAACGCGCACAATTTCGCAACCAATTTCATGCAGGCGACGAATTGCAGCTACAGAGCCATCAATATCAAGGGTGTCTTCGTTAATCATGGACTGCACCACCACGGGATAACCTCCACCAATGGTGACATTCCCGACTTTGACAGGACGAGTTTTGCGTCGTTTGATTGTTGTGTCAAAAGTAGATTGACCAGACCCTGTATTGGGTGTTGTGGATGTTGGCAGAGTTTGCATGAGCTTTGAGGTCAAATTACTGTAGCGAAAATATCAGGTTTAAAAATATTCTGTTTCCAAGATTGCCACAGTTAGCGTGCTTTTGGAAAAAAGAATTGAAAAAAGGCTTTGAGAAGGTACAAGAAGGCTCCCGGGTAGATGGCTTTGAGAAGGTACAGACAGGGTAGAAGCTATTTTCAAAACAACTGCGATCGCCCCCAATCAAACTTCAGCATCACCTTTTTAGCAGCTAGCTGCAGCAATTTGTCGCTTGACGTTAGTAGTAAGGGATTTATCGCTTCATTTCTCACTTGCAGTCGACGATTTCTCGCTTTTGCAGGCTAAAAGCCCTGACTGCGAACTGTTAGAGTCAGCGATCTATCACTTGGCGTTAGTAGTGAGCGATTGCTCCCGATTGTTAAGTGGAGTATCAAATATTAATTAATTAAAATTATGGACGAAGGGAACTAAGAAGTACTTCAAATACAAACTTCAGGCACCAGGTCTCGATCGAGATTTGCACGGGCACTACATAGTACGTCCTGCACTCAAAAAGCGAGATGCATTTTCGAGAAAACTAATAATATTACCATCTACAAATGCCTGCTTGACCAATAGCCATTCCCGTACTTGTGGACAGCGAGTAGCAATCAATCCTTGAGCACGGATATTTGCAGACCAACGTAAAAGTTGGCGATCCTTATTTCCAAAAATAAATGCAATAACTAATCTATATACTCACCTGGACATTCCGAAGGAATAGTAACTGGTTTTTGGCAACCTTGGCGATAACCTTTGAAAATATCGAGAATTAGCGATTCGTATAAATTAGACGACATGGATTTAATTTTGAACAAATGTTTAATACTTATAATACTTAATACTTACAGCAACTAAAGTGTAGGGAATAGTAGTAATAATTTTTCACATCTTTTTTTACAAAGGATCTAGTAAAAGAGGAAAACTAATGTTTTCTCCTTGGAAATAAAGTCGTAAAAAGAAATGAATAATACCACTAACTCCCACCATCAAATCTGCTGTTGGCTGATGCAAATTTTCTACTAACCAAGTTACCGAACCTGTATTTGTTTCTCTGCGGAGATTAAATAAAGTATGAGCAATATTATTGGCACGTTCGAGCCATTTTTCCTCACCAAGTACTCTGGCAGCTTCTAAATAAATTTCTCCCAATCCGCTTAATCCATGACATTGGCTTAAATTTCGATATCTAATATCAATAGGATGAGTTTGCAGTGCGTGGGTGGCAATCTGAGCGTAGGTTTCATTTTGCGTTAGCTCGTAAAGCCTTAAAAAAGTTAAAGCAATTCCCGGCGAGCCGTGACACCACCACTGCCATGTTTCTTGCCGAACATCGCTGTAATACCATTCCAAACCTTGTTGGTCAGCAGTTAGGATTGCTTGCTCAAACAACCAATTCGCGCCAGCTTGCCACGCTTGTTCGGCTGGTTGACTGCCAAATCTGCGAGCATATTCTGCTAGGAAATAAACAATTCCGCTAACACCGTGGGCAAAGCCAGTCAATGTTTGCCCAGACATATTATCTACACCAGGCGGCACTTGCCAAGAGCCATCTTGTTTTTGGGTTTCAATTAAATAGTCAGCACAGCGATGCGCAAGCTGGAGAAAAGCAGACTCTTGCAGGCGATCGCTGCAATAAAGAACAGCTATTCCCTGTCCGGCAGCTCCGTGAGTAATGTCGTGCCAATCGAGTTTTCCGGATAAAGCTTGAAACAAAAAAGCATCTATTTGAGGATTGCGTTCGATCGACCCGCTAGCGATCGCTTCTGCTAAAGCCACAGCTACACCAGCTTCACCAAAATGCAAGCCAGGTAATTGCTTATCCGGTGCTTCGTCGTTAGCAAGGAGCCACTGTAGTGCTGTTTGAATGCGAAAACGAGTAGCTGCTGTGGCGTAGCCAAATCGAGCCAATCGGCTTAATAAATAAACTACTCCAGCCACACCAATATTTGTACTGCGGCGAAGTTCATAGAACTGCGAAACATTGATATCTGAATGAGATACATTACTAACGCTAGACGACAGCCACAAACCCGTTTTTGGTTCGGCGATCGCATCATTCAGTAAACCTTGTTGTGCTTTTAATATCAAATTGTGTAAAAATTGTCCTTTCGGAAAATTACTAATAATTTCTCCCTGACATAGTAAGTCTGATTTACTATTTCTTAATGCCGCTTTAATAGTTAATAAATCTGGTCTTTCTTGGGGATTGAATTTTACACACCTAGCAATAATATCAATTAATTCTTTCAAATCGCCATTGACTAATTCTAATAAACGATTAGCTATTTGTCCTTCTCCTATAAATAAAAATAGATGGGGAGGGAGTCCCGTTAAAAAGGTAATCATCACGCATCCTAGTGCGTATATATCATCAGTAAAAGCTGGTGGCATAAAAGCTTCCTGCTGAGGAGACATAAAGCCTGGAGTCCCCACTACAAAAGCAGGAGAAATATCGTCTACAGCATGAGTTAATTCCAAATCTAATAAATAAACTTGTTCGTCTGCACCAATCCAAATGTTGCCTGTAGTTAAGTCTCGATGTACATAGCCAGCTGCATGCAACCGCTCCACAGCAATAATTAATTTTTCTAGACAGGAAAATAATTTAAATTTTTCTGTTGTGGAAAGACTATTCCAGGAACGATTGCAGAAGAGATGAGCAATAAATGATTCCAGACTTTGACCTTCAATATATTCCAAAGGCAGGTACCCATCACCATCTACTTCAAAATAAGGATCGACTTTGGGAATGGGCACAAAACCCCATAAGTGATTGTGCAGAAATTCTTGATGCTTTAAACGCGTTCTTATATCACGTCCATATTGATCGGAAAGGCAATGCTTTCGCCCTTTTTTGAGAATTTTTACACTAATTTGCTCTTGAATTCTAACATCAAGAACACGCAACACGGCTCCTTTGGAATCTTGCTTGACTAACTCTAAAAATAAATAGCCAGGACCAAATACAACTGATTGAGATCCTGGCGAAAAAACTAAATTAGAATCTTGATTGATAGCAATAGGAAAATCTTCAAAAGGATTAAAAATAAATGCTGGAGCTTGAAAAGGTACAGTATAATTATCAGGTTGTAGCGAACCATCTAATCCATATATTGACGGATAAGTAAATCCTAAACGGTCTGAAAGTAAAATTGACTTAAATCCACCATATCTAGTGTAGACAATATCCCCAAGGCGCAAATCTGTGGAGATAACAGGTCCCGAAAAGCCCTGTGTTAATTTCACTAATATCTCGGCAATGTGTCTGGCTTGAAAGTCTGATTCGGGATAAATAGTGATAAATTTTCCTACTTGAGTTTTTCCTAAATATCCTGCGTTTAATTGAGTTAAGACAATTTGGTTTTTAGCCAATTTAAAAGTTATTTTTTCCTGCTTCAACACAGGAGCAACAACTAAAATTAAGTTTGCTGCTTCGACAGGAATAGATGATAGATGTAATTTCCAGCCTTGGACTCTCTTGGTTTCGCCTACAACCAACCAGGGCTCTTCAATTCTAAAATTTATTCCTAATTGACTTAAGAGCAAGTGATAATCTTGAATAACTTTCTCTGACTCTGAAACTTTCTTTGCGTACATGAATTGGAGCTGACAGTTGAAATAATATTTACATTAACTTCTCTAGCAAAATCCATTTGAGAAGACGAAGCGAGGTTTGCGGTCTATATGCCTGGAAGTTTAGTTCCAGGCGTTTTTAGGATTAGTGGTAGATGTGAATATAAGTGTGAAATTAATCTACACTGCTTTCATCTAGTGACAGAACGCTAAAACGTCTATCCTCCGAAAACCAAGGATGATTAATTAACGCAATTGATTTTGAGGTTTAACAATAGGTTGTAGCCGAGCAGGATTTAAACGCGCGGGATCTATAGTGTAATTTTGATGTCTACCGATTCGGGTGATGCAGCAACCTGTACAAACACAATCAGAACTAGCTTCATTAATCCTGCCTAAAGAAGCTTCCTGAGAAATTAGTTTAGCAAGTGAAGACTTAGTGGCGGGATCGAGATCCTTAACATCTGCCAAAGCTTTTTCAGGATTAGAAATTAATGCTTTGTAAAAAACGGGATCGCTTTTGGCTCGAGCAATTACTTTATCAACGCCAGGCGCTCTTCCACGAAGTTGACTGATTTGGAAAGAAGGTTTTGAGATAGGTTGAAAAATAGATTGTGCATTAACACCATTCAAGGTTGAGATGGCAACTGTGGGAGCAGCAACGAATAAACTCAGCAATAAACGACTAGAAAAAGATGTGACTTTCATGATTTTCAGACCTTAAATGTAGTTTTTTGGGTTTGGGTTACCAACCCTTGGCTTGTTTTTTAACTATGTTTGTCTGGCATTTTTTATGCAGTCTTTTAGCTAAGCAAGATACAAATTTGGGTAAAATCTCCCTGAGAGTCCTATTTATCCGTGCTTTTTTATAAGCGATAAAATAAAAATTTGCCTTCATCTTGCTTAAGATAGAAGGCTAGTTAATTATTGAAATTAAAAGAGGCTAGAAATACAGCAACTTTATCGCTTCAAGTATCCCCTGGGGTCTTTTGCTACCCAACCCAAGGGAGAACTGGAACGAACTTCAAAATGCAGGTGGGGTTGATCGATAGTTGGTTGTCCGCTTGTACCGACAGTTCCCAGCAAATCTCCTTGTTTGACTTGCTGACCAACTTTGACTTTGATAGTGTCAAGTTGGGCGTAACGGCTTTGTAATCCACCGTCATGGTTAATAATTACCAAGTTACCGTAAGTTCCTTGCTCACCAGCAAAAACCACTACGCCTGGAGCGATCGCTTTAACGGGTGTTCCTTTGGTTGCTAACAAATCTATACCGCTGTGGAAGAAAACCTCACCGCTTTTGGGATTAATTTGCCAGCCATAGGGAAAACCTATTTGCGCCACTGTTGGTAAAGGATATCCAGCTATGTTTGCAGGTTTGGCAGCTGCGGGTGCTGCAAAAGCAGGGATGGTAGCACGACTCGAGGGTTTATTTGGCAGTGGGATAAACGCGTATTTGCCAGGTGATTGACAGCCATTCAATTCAAACAGCGTATCGGCGCGAACTTGGTAGGTTTCTGCTAGTTGCTGCCAAGTTTTTCCCCTAGGCACTTCTATAACAATACCATCGTAGGGGGGAAGGAGAATTTCTCTACCGACGACAATTTTTTGGTTTTTCAATGTCGGATTAATGGCAATAATTGTTTCTGGAAGAAGATTGTAGCGCCGGGCAATACTTTCTATGCTTTCAGCGCGACCTACTTTGTAGCGTTGGAAGCGTTCCAAAGCTGGAGTCGGACAAATTTTACCTGATGGTGCTTGTGCTGGGGAAGGATGTGGGTGTGCTAACACCAGTCCGAGGGTAGCAGCAATCAAGCTATATGCAGCAGGTAGGCGATCGCGAACAATCATGAATGGTCCGTGCAGCAAAAATAATTCTTTTAGGGAACTGGTAACTGCAGACAATTCGTCTGTGTCTCAGGCGATTTCTTTAATATTCTTCAATTATTTTGATTGCAATCCCTGCTTTCTAGTTCCAATTAGAAATATTAAATTCTATCGCATTTTCTATCAAATTAATCTATTCACTCGTCTCGAGCTTGATTAAACTTAGAAATTAGCAACTGCATTGCTGTCCTTGGTGTGATGATTATGAAGTTATCTTGGAAACAACTGGCAGTGTATTTTTCCTTAGTGGTAAGTGGTGGCGTGTTTGGCGGTAGTGCAGTGTTGTTAGCTAGTACTTATCTCCTGACACAAAAGCCTGCCTTTCAGGAATTAAGAAATATAACAACGAATTCGCCCTCAAATACGGTAGAGCCAAATGCGATCGGAGGTAGTATTCTTCCTGCAGTTCCAGGTAATAACGTTAACTTTATTGCCACAGCTGTTCAAAGAACCGGACCAGCAGTAGTAAGAATTAACGCCACGCGCAAAGTAGCAAATCCTTTTTTAGAGGCTTTCAAAAATCCTTTTTTGCGGCGATTTTTTGGAGAAAACGAACAACCGTTTCCCCAACAGAAAATCGAGCGCGGTACGGGTTCTGGATTTATTTTGAGCGCCGACGGAGAAATTCTTACTAACGCTCACGTAGTGGCAAATGCAGATACGGTGCAGGTTACTCTCAAAGATGGTAGGACTTTTGCAGGAAAGGTTTTGGGAGTCGATCCCATGACCGATGTTGCAGCAGTCAAAATTCCTGCCAAGGCTTTACCTACGGTCAAACTCGGAAATTCACAAAATTTAATACCAGGGGAGTGGGCGATCGCCATTGGCAATCCCCTCGGTTTGGACAACACCGTAACCATTGGTATTATCAGTGCTACCGATCGCACTAGCGCCCAGGTGGGCATACCAGATAAACGAGTTAGCTTTATTCAAACTGACGCCGCTATTAATCCTGGTAATTCTGGCGGACCTTTGTTAAATGCTCAAGGAGAAGTAATTGGCGTGAATACGGCAATTCGTACTGATGCGCAGGGATTAGGTTTTGCTATTCCCATTGAAACTGCTGCTCGCATTGCCAAGGAACTTTTTACTAAAGGTCGTGCAGAACATCCATTCATAGGAATCGAGATGGTAGACCTTTCTCCTAGCAACAAAACCGAAATCAATCAGCAAAACAACCTCAACATCAAACAAAATACCGGTATTGCCATCAAAGCAGTTATAGAAAAATCACCAGCACAAAAGGCAGGGCTGCGTCCTGGAGATGTAATTTTTAAAATTAACGGCAAACCGGTTAAAACAGCAGCCCAAGTACAGAAGTTGGTGGAGTCTAGCCATGTGGGAGACATCCTCCAAGTTGAGGTTGAGAGGGACGGAAAAAATCACCTATTTCAGGTACAGTCGGGAGCTTATCCCCAAAGGTAGTGAACAATCGGGCGGTAGGCTTTGCCGCTGGACAGAGTTATTTCTGCCACACCGTTTCTGCCAGCAGTCCGCAGTCTTTGGAAATTAGTGATTGTTTGCCAAACGATCTAACTGCATCCGTTGTTCCATCTGGCGTAGGAAATACCCCGTCATCATGGCCGATGCCAGCAGTCCGGCAAGGTTATCACGATCGGTAGTAATTTGAACATTAAAATTTTCCGTGGGAAGCATCCCGACCAGCCCTTGGACGTTTTGGGAAATAATTTGCTTGATTTCGGGGCTGACAGACTGAGCGACGCTGGCTAAAACTTCTGGAGGTTGATGCTGTAAATACTTGAGTAACTGATTGGGGTTTTCCTCAAAGTTGTCACTCAGATGGGGATGGGGGTGTTCCTCGAAGTTGTCATTCAAAAAATTAGGATCAAACACCATTGGCAATTTAGTTTAGCTGAGTTGCTAATTCTACTCTAAACCATAGTATAAGGTTGAGACATATTTCCTCAGCCACCAGCAGCATGCAATTAAACTAACAGCAGTTATTTTGGTTGTGACACCGATTGCAGTTTGAGTTCTGGTTGTTGCTGGTTGCTTGAAAAGGGGGTGGGAAGTTGCTCGATTTGGAAATATTGATGAAATTTGGGTGTGACTTGCAGCGAATAAGAACGGGAGTCACTATTTCGACGTTTCTTGACAAAACCAAGCTCAACCAGTTCTTGAACGTGTTGATACGCTCCAGAACCACGCAGGTTTATTAGTTCGCTTTGTAGCATCGGCCCGTAAAGAGCGATCGCGGCCAAGGTCCGCAAAGCCCCTAAACCTAATTCTAGGGGGATGAGAGTTTGCACCAAATCCTGAAAGTCAGACCGCAGTTGCAGGCTGTAACCATCAGGAGTTTCCACCACTTCCAAAGCGCTGTTGCGGCGAGCATACTCATCTATCAATTCGATAATTCCCTCTTCAGCGGTAGTGCGATCGCACGCTGCATACTCCGCAATTTCGTTAATGGATAAGGGTTTGCCTTTCAAATAAAGAATCGCTTCTATCTTTGTTGCTGTATTCATCAGTCATCAGTCCTAATGAAGACGACTTTCACTGGGTAGAACAAATGACGAATCACAAATGTCAGCCTCCTCTTAGCATAAATATACAAAAAATCAAGAGTTAGTAGAGAAGACTTAGGAGATTCCTCCAAGGGCTTTTCTTGAGGTCAGAGGAGGCTGTAGAAAGCAACAGCAGACTGCTCTTTTAAAGTTCACCAAACCTTGTTTTGAGGATATACTCCGCAATAGCTAAATCTTGAGGAGTAGTTACTTTTAAATTTGTTTCTTCTCCCTCAACAATTTGTACTTGATAGCCACACTTTTCAAACAAAGCAGCATCATCGGTAACTTCCCATCCTCGACGCACTCCTTCGCTATGGCAATGTTTGAGTAACTGAACATTAAAGCCTTGGGGAGTTTGTGCTGCCCACAGTTGGCGGCGATCCGGTGTATTTTGAATTATGCCGTCTTCGCCCACAACTTTAATGGTATCTTTAACAGGCACAGCAGCAATTAAACCCGAGCAATGGTGAATAGCCAAGGCACATCTGTCAAGCAATTCCGGCGTGACAAGGCATCTTGCTCCATCGTGAATCAGCACGTGGGTCGCATCAGCTGGCAGTGCTTGCAAGCCATTGTAAACCGATTGTTGGCGAGTCGAGCCACCTTTAATTAATTCCACAGGTTTACTCAGCTGCAAATCAGCGATAATTGCTTTAAGGTCATGCCAATCTGCGGGCTGGGAAATAATCCCAATCCAACTGATTTGGCGCGAGGCCTCGGCCGCTAGCAGCGTCCAACTAATAATAGCCCGCGATCGCACTTCTAACAGAAGCTTGTTGCGGTCACTTCCCATTCTTCGTCCGGTTCCGGCAGCTGGAATTAGTAAATGCACAGCATTCCTCAATCTTTCAGGCTATATATTTTCCCCTAAAATAGGGAGCGAGTAAGTGTAAATAAATATTATGCGAGTAGTGGCCCTTGTCCCTGGTGGAATAGGCGACCAAATTCTATTCTTCCCCACGTTAGACGATCTGAAGCGTCATTATCCTGACATTCAGATAGATGTGTGTGTAGAACCCCGAGCAACTGCTGCTTACCAAATTAGCAAGTCGGTTAGCGAAATACTGACATTTGACTACAAAGATCGTAACAGTTTGGCCGATTGGGCAAATCTAGTCGGAATGCTTCGCGATCGCGAATACGACGTTGCTATCGCTGCGGGACAAAGCTTGTTAATCAATCTTTTACTGTGGCTGGCTGGAATTCCCATACGCGTGGGCTACAAAGGTAAAGGAGCAGTTTTTCTGACCAATGCAGTTCCCCTGAAAAAAGACCAATACATTGCTTACATGTACCACGACCTGCTGCAAGGGTTAGGTATCAAGTCTCCTTGTCCAGAATTAACCGTTAACGTACCCAAATCAGACATTGAATGGGCAAACAACGAGCAAATCAAACTGGGAATCAAAGAAACAGGCTACGTTTTGATCGATGTAGGTGCAGCAGACCTATCTGAAATTAAAGACCCTGACGCGGTCTACCCCATTCATAATTGGCAGCAAATTATCCAAGACTTTCAACACAAGCAACCGGATATACCTGTGGCGATCGTCCAAAAACAAGGCGAAGAAAATTCTGTCCGCCAGCTCCAACAGCACCTACCAGAAGTCAAAATAACTGCTCCTCAAAACATCGGTCAGTTGACAGCAATGATTGCTGGAGCTAATTTGATGTTATGTACAGATAGTGTGCCCATGCATCTTGCTGTTGCGGTACAAACCTACACGATTGCTTTGTTTGGTCGCACAAAACCAGAAACGTTATTACCCAAAAACGACCGGTTTGTTGCGATCAAATCTCCCACAGGCAAAACGGCAGATATCTCGCCCACAACAGTCTTAGAAAAAATTTGGGGTGGGTAAACTATCCTTTTTTCTCCTCACAACTACCTTTGGCGTCATACCTTCCCCAGGCCGTTCCCTTGCAAGCACGGCAAGGGATAAATTTTGTCTCGTAAGAAACCATAAAGACCCTAGTAGGCGCCAGCACCTCATACACACCAGCCGTGTGGGGTCTCCCCCCAATCCCTTTTTATTCCACAACCTGCTATGCTGTAATAATGGCCGACAACACGTTCAGGCCCGCAAGTGTCAGCAGAGCGTGCATCTACCACAGTTTTGTCAAACTCAACCCCCAGGTTACTGAGTTACTGGGCTTTGTGGAAATAAAAAATGGCAACTGAGTCATTAAACTCGGTTGTTGAGGTTGTTCTCATGTCATTTTTTTTCATCAGCTCTGAAATTTTAGAGCCAACTGAGAGCCACTGTGAGAGAACAAACCAATTTTGAATCAGGGATTCATCTAGAAAAAAATAACAAACATAAATTTTAGTGCCGTCACGAGATACCAGGCCGTTTGCAAAAAGCAGTAACACCAACCATCGATGTTATTGCTTTTGGGTAGCTCTTATGCGTCACCTTCTCTGTTTCTTTTTACCCCGCTTCCAAAGCAGGAAAATCTACTCAGAATGTGATGAAAATTTAACAGGGTAAAAAAAATGGCGATCTATTTACACAACTTTATTAGTGTTGGCAAACGCTATGTTCAAGTAGAAAGTCAACCCCATCATATCACGGGTATTTTCAGAGAAATCACCAATACCTGCGAAAATTGGCATCAAAATCCATTACTTTCGGTCGATAGGGTCTATTTTCAGTGTGAAGAAGAAGGAACAATTACCTATTACCAAACTACAAGCACAGATAGCCCTGGTAAAGGTATTTGGACATATCTTGTATATGAATGTTCAGAAAATGAAGAAAAAGTATTTCGAGATTCATCCATTGATACTAGCGTCAAATTGTTACAAAAATTACTTGCCGGTCAAAAATTGCTGCACGTCGCCACAGACATATACGAATATCTCAAATATAAATTATACGAAAGTGACTTTATAGATACTCATCTTCCTAGTGATTGGGATACTCCCACAGGAAGAAAAATAGCAAATCTCATTTTCGAAGAATTTAAAGCTTTTCATTCCTCATCTTTATTTGCAGAGGGAATAGGAAAACAATACATGAAAAATGTTATTAATAAATTTATTGAACTGGGAAGAGAAGTTTTAGATAATGGTGGAAAATGGCAAGATTTTGAATTAGCTCAATACGATGTACTGAAAAAAATAAAAATTGATGATATAGCCAATTTAATTTTAGAACATAACGACTATCGACTCTGGCAAGCAGTATTGCCCAGTAAATCTAAAGCAGTGGAATATGCTTTTGATGCTGCCTTAAATTTGATCTGTCGCCTTCAGGGATAATAAAAAAGTAAATATATTAAAGCATCTCAAAAAAAAGCATCTTCTAACTCATAACCTAATAGCTTTGCCATCGCTTGCAGGCGCGAGCGACTGGGAATATTGTGCTGTTTTAGCCAATCGCTTAAAATAAAGATTTTATGCATCAAAAAAATTTCCAAAGCTTCAGGATTATACTGGATACCTTGTTGAGAAGTAAATTGGTGCGGTACAAGCATCGCAGCGTAACGAGCAAGTTCTCCCGCTTTCCAATCAAGTAAAAATGGCAACCAAGGGTAACGAGTATCAAGGCGAACAAACCACAAGCGGATCTCGGGAATTTCCGAGAATTCCCGCGGATCGCCCGCTTCTAATTCGTATTTGATCTCAAAGCGCAGCTGTTGTTCGTAGGAGGCGATCGCCTCCTGCTGTAGCCATTTCTCAATTACCGCTGTCACCGGAGATAAATCTAGGGAATTAATAAAGTCAGAATTGAGAGTGATGGTAGTTGTCATTGACTCGGAATGTAACTTCGACTAAATATTAGAAATTTTATCTTCTAAAATTTATGCACCCTCGAAAGAGAATACAATCCTTACAAGAATATCCGTAAAACTAGCTGCCGCCATTGTATTGCTTTGTGCAAAATATACTTTTGGGATTCTAAACTCGAAGCTAGCGCCAATAGGAGTAGAAATAATTTCTCCCTGCAGTGAGCAAGCGATGCGCTCGACTGGAAGCCAAGACGATGACGTACAGTCAAGTAGACGTTTACTCCCATTTTAAGCTAAAGTTGAAATGAGTTTATCTTAATGAAAAATGCCATCGCCAGCAGTAAAAAGTTAACAAGATAGATCGATTCTAGATATATAAATAACAAATAAACATTAAAAAGAAAAAATTAGCCAATCGCCAGAAAAGTTAACAAATATAGATATGCAAAAACCGCCAACTTCTACAAAACCAATTCGTTCTTTGGAAGACGCTTTAGATCGGTGTCAAGCCTTAGGTATGCGCGTTAGCCGCCAGCGCCGTTTTATTTTAGAATTGCTGTGGCAAGCAAAAGAACACCTTTCAGCCAGAGAAATTTACGATCGCCTCAATCAACAAGGAAAAGCGATCGGTCACACATCTGTGTATCAAAATCTAGAAGCATTGTCTTCCAGCGGGATCATCGAGTGTATCGAACACTGCGATGGACGTTTGTACGGCAATATCAGCGATGCTCACAGTCACGTCAACTGCTTAGATACAAACCAAATTTTAGATGTTCACGTGACGTTACCAGAAGAAATTATTCGTCAGGTCGAAGAACAAACGAACGTCAAGATTACGGGATACAGTATCAACTTTTACGGCTATCGAGAACAAAATCCTCAATAAAATCCTCAATAAATAGCTCCCACATGCCAAAATTTCTCCTTGACCAGTTCGCCAGGAAAGCGCTCTTGGTAACGATATGTAAAGATGTTAATGTTTGGGCACTGTGACGGCCATTCTTTCAACTACACAGTCACAGTATACTCAAGTAGATTATGAGCGATCGCCCTTTGCGAATATTGCTAGTTGACCAAGACCCCATCTTTCGACTGGGACTGGGAATTGCGCTGGCAGAATTTCCTCACCTACAAATAGTATCGGAAGCAGCAACAGACACTGCCGCTTTACAAATCCTAGCACAACTTCTCTCCCAAGACCCTGCAGCCGTTGATTTAGTTATTTTAGAGCTTGGTAACAGTCGTTCTCTTTCTAGCCAGCAGCTAGGTCTACAACTTTGTCAGCAACTAAAAACCCAGTACCCTAATTTACCAATTTTACTTTTAAGTTCTCTCCAAGACCAGAAACTGCTCCTGGCAGCTAAATCTATCGGCGTAGAAGGATACTGTCCCAAAGGTACCCCCGTTGACGAATTAGTTACTGCGATCGAACAAGTAGCAGCAGGTCGTTATTATTGGTATGGAGAAAGTAGGGAGGAAAATACAAACTTACAAAAGCGCAACCAATCAAGAACTAACATTTTCACTAGGTTGCTAGACAAATGGCGCCTATCAGGAATTGCTCAAATTGACGCTACCTTAGCAGCAGTAACAGCACAATTGCAAGCTCCCGATCTCACAGTATTAGAACGAGCAGTTTTAGCCGGACAGCGACGAGAATTACTAGCAGCTCGTTGGTTGGTCAATCACTTATTGAGCATACCACAGCCAACTCCCCAAAAATTACCTGCTTTTGGGGACGTTTCTCCTCACAGCGCGATCGTCGCCTCCTCTCATTTATCAAAAAAGCAGAAAACTTCCCATGTACTTAGTCCTAAAGCACTGCAAGTTATATTGTTTGCATCTTGCATTAACAAGTTGCAATTTCCTTTAGAAAATCTCACAGATACGCCGTTGGAAATTGACATTTTACGTCCCGATAGAAAAAGAGAATTGCTTTATTTGATTCTCCAAAAAATAGCTCAATTTTTAGAGGAATTGCGCAGTTCTCAAATTGAAATTCAACAATTATCGGAAATCATCAATAAGATATTGCATGATTTATGGCGAGAAGCAACTACAGATTTTTTTGGTAAATTTTCTCGAGTGCGAGTGGGCAACAATCGTGTAGAAATAGTTAACATTCTACTCCAAAGTGCTGCAGTAGTCCAAGCAGAAATTCTCAATAAAATCCCCCTAGTTGTGGATTTATTTGCTTATTTGTTATTTCAAAGCGATTTGACCGTTGATAATAGAAATTATCCGGCGGGGAGTTTAGAAGCCAAGCAGCAAGCAGAAAGATTATTGGAAAATCTGTTGATTCAAGTAGCTAATAGCGTCATACAACCGCTATTAAACTCTTTAGCAGATATCGAAGATATTAAAATAAATTTTTACGATCGCAGTTTAATTTCTACTCGGGAAATCGAGCGTTTTCGAAATAATTTATCTTGGAAATATAGAATAAAAAATTATATAATAGAACCAAAGACAATTTTTGAAAGTCGTTATGAACTGTTTGTATTAGCGCCCCGCGGCATTGCTAAAGTATCCATTTATGCTTCCCGCACTCAAGAGCTAAGAGAGCTTTCAGGAATTCCTTTATTAGTAACTTTAGGATTAGAATTTGCTGATGCGATCGCGCCTCGTTTCCGCTCTCTACTATCATTTCTGGGTAGCGGAGTTGTTTTTGTTCTGACGCAAATAGTTGGTCGGGGTTTAGGTTTAATTGTTCGCGGCATTTTGCAAGGTATCGGTAGCGTTTCCCTATCAGAAGGAAAGAATAAAAAGTTATAAATTATAAATTCCAGCGGCGACGACAGTAGAAAAAACCTTGCAAACATTCCTGTTCGAAAATATTGCTTTGTAATTTTTGCTTTTTCCACTCTGCTGCTGTTTGTTCTAAAATTTCTGAAAAACTAGGAAAAATGGCAGATAAATTTGCAAGGTGATGGATTTTAATTTTTTTGGTCATAGCCAAAGTAATGACATTAATTAACTCGCGAGCTTGAGCTCCCAATATAGAAGCACCTAAAATTTCTCCGTTTTGACGGACAATTAATTTGCACATTCCCGTGATTTCTTCCTGAAGGTGAGCAGCTACTAACGTTTGAAAATACTGCCGCAATACTAAAATTCCATCGGGATGATATTGTTGTTTAGCTTGCGCTTCTGTTAAACCAACTTGCGCGAACATAGGTGCAGAATTTATTCCCCAAGGAATAAATCGATAATTAACTTTGTGTCGGGGAAAAAACAGAGCATTTTTCAGAGCGATCCTTGCTTCGTAATTAGCAATGTGAGCGCAGTCGTAGCCACCAATAACATCACCACAAGCATAAATACGACGATTAGTCGTTTGTAGCCTTTCATTGACAACAAGATGGCGGTGACGCCATTTTACACCTACAGCTGCTAAATTTAAAAATTCAATATTCGGCTGCTGGGCAGTAGCGACAACAATTTCATCCGTTTCTATGGCTTTATCTCCTGCTTGCAACCATTTTTTGTTTTCCAGCAGTCGCGCTTGTGTCACTGGCGTTTTGGTGAGAACGCGCACGCCTTCTGCTTCTAGCTGTGCTTGTAAAAGCTGGGCTACTTCCGGGTCAGCATGACGAATAATCAAAGGGCTATTGACGATAAGGGTGACGCTATAACCTAACCGTGCTAAAGTTTGGGCTACCTCAATACTTTGGGGAACCCCTCCAAGAACAACCCAATTGTTGGGTGGCGTACGCTCATTGAAAAACTGCCATATGTTAGATATGGTCAAAAAGCCTGTTTTTTGCAGTCCCTCAATCTCTGGAATCGCTGGGACCGATCCGCTAGCAAGTAAATACCTACGTGCTCGCAGCAAGCGATCGCCGACAACAAATGCTAAGTAAGGAGAAGATTGAAATTGACCTTGACCGATAATAACATCAACGCCTTGAGCAGATAAAATCGCTGGAGAATACAGCTGTTCTAGATGGAAGGCGACGCTTTGAGCGTATAGCATCGCTTCTTGCAGCCATGGAAAAGATATTTGGTATTTCTCTTGTGTTTGAAGAGGTAAAGCTTTGATTTCATATTGATGGTCGCTGTACAACTGCGGGGCGAGTTTGCCTATTTCGTTAAAAACATAATGGGGAATAAAATCATAACAAGGTTTTGGTTCTACCAAAGCAACTTTAGCTTGCAATTGAGTTGCCATCAAAGCGGCGTAGCGTCCAACAGGAGTACCACCAATAATTACGACATCGTAGTCAACAGTCATTATGGTTTTAATCAATAGTCCTTAGTAAACAGTCATTAGCTATTAGCTGCCTTGATTAAATTTTCACTAAAAATAGGACTGCTATAGACTATTGACAGAAGCGATCGCATTTAACAAACTTTGGTTTTCCGAGGACAAGCGTACGGCAACACGAAAATAGCGATCGCCCAGCTCGGGAAAACTAAGGCAATCGCGAATCAAAATCCGATGCTGCTTGAGTAGCTGTGTTTGTAACTTAGAACTAGACTGGCGGCATTTTACGAGTAGAAAATTAGCAGCGCTTGGCAAAGGTTGCAAACCTGGTATGTTGGCTAAACCCTCAAGCAACTGCTTTCGTGCTGGTGGTAGCCAGGCCCAACTTTGTCGTTGAAATTCCCGATCGCCAACTGCAACAATTGCTGCTGCTTGGGCGAGAATGTTTACAGGCCAGGGATCGCGCCAAGATTGCCAGCGCCGCAAGCGATCCGGATGAGCGATCGCGTAACCCAATCGCAGTCCGGGGAGGCTATAGAACTTGGTCAGCGAACGTAAAATCACTAAATTTGGATATTTTTGTACTTCCCCAATCAAACTTTGCTCCTCATCGGGAGGTAAAAAATCCATAAATGCTTCATCTACCACAACCAAACCAAAATCCTTTAGGTAAGGCAAAATACCTTCCCGCAAAAAAAGCTTTCCTGTTGGGTTGTGAGGATTATTTAACAGCAAGCCATGGTTTTGAGAGGGGTACAAAGCACAAGCAAAGCCATCTTCACCAATGGACTTTCTTGTATTGAGGAAAAAGGGGGACACGGGGGAGCTTTCCCCCTGTGTTGGCGCAGAACAATTGTGTTCTTGCCTATCTAAGGAAATAGGAAACTCCAGTACTTTGACATTGTGCGCCAGCAAACAGCGGTAGTAATCGCCAAAGGCTGGAGTTATCAGAGTTACTGCGGCTAATTCAGCTAATTCTTTTCCTACCAGTGTCAGTAATTCTGCCGAACCGTTACCTGGCAAAATCCATTCCGGTGGTAGTTGATGAAACTGGCCCAAAGCTAGTCTCAACTCTCGATAATCAGGATCTGGATAGTGCCTGAGATTGGGCAATTGGGACTCGATCGCAGCCAAAACGCTACGTGGTGGTCCCAATGGACTGATACTGGCAGAAAAATCAATAATTGCACTAGGGGGACAGCCAGCTAACGCCGCTGCCTTAGTTAAATTTCCCCCGTGTGCTGTTTGCCGCATCAAAACAGAATCCTCAGAACAACAGAACCTACTGAGATTTTGGAGGTGCCACCTTTTCTCGGAACAATTTGCCCGCCGAAAAAGCAGGAACCTTAGTAGCAGGGATTTCCATCTTTTCGTTGGTTTTGGGATTGCGCCCTTCCCGGGCTTTGCGTTCCCGTGATTCAAAAGAACCGAATCCCACTAGTGTCACTTTATCACCCGAGGAAACAGCTTCAATGATCGTTTCCAGGGCTGCAGTTAGGACTGCATCGGCTTGTTTTTTGGTTACGCTAGCTTTTTCAGCTACAGCATCAACTAATTCACCTTTATTCATGTCAAACTCCTTGAGATTTACCTGAGATTGTCTGCAGATGCGCCTTAACGCATCTTCACTTAAATCGTTGTTGGGAGATTTACAAAGCCGCCTGGCAGAGTATATTTGCTTAAAATCGCTGTAACTCTCATCAGTACGACTTTTCAATGAATCATTCTAAAGTGTCCAAGCCAGAAGTGGATAGATGAAACCATTAATTTATATAGATTTCAGGATTTTTTGTTGAAAAAGAAAGATTGTTTCACTAAAAACAAGGCTCCAATTAGGAATAAATACTTAAAAACCTTTGGGTTCGAAACAGGGAAAACCAACCAGACAAGCGATCGCCAATTAAACCTAAGTACAAGCATTTGCAAGCATTTGCAAGCACAACAGCGAACCCAAGCTGTATCAATATGCCCGAAATTTACGATTATTAACATTTTTCTGGCAAGCTCAAGCATATGGAGAGCAAGTAATTTTAAAAAAAAGTTAAAAACAGTTGCACTGGAAGCCACAACTACCTGCATGACGTGCTCTCGCCGCTCAACCCCCCAAAACTCCTGTTACCTGTTCGCCTGAAAAAATAAAGCTATGGCTTTGGCAAATCCAGCAAACGAACTGTAATCCTGAGCAACAATGGCAACGTCTACACCCAACTTTTTGGCATTAGCTGCTGTATACGGTCCAAAACAAGCAATAACACAATGCTGATAATCCGCTTTTGAAGTAACCATTTGTAAAAAACTGGCAACCTCAGCAGTGCTGCTAAAAGCGATGACATCAATTTTGCCTTGACGAATCAAATCTAACTCTACACCATATAGCTTTTTGTGCAAACACTGCGTCCTGTAAGCCGGTACGCAAGTGGTGTTCATACCCAAATTTTTTAAACCAGCAACAAAGTTGGGAATCACGTCCGGTTGAGGTACACCAACCACTTCCGGTACGGGGACTAGCACTTTTTTGCCACCAATACCCGAAATTTTAGCTAATTCAGCAATTATTCCTTCCGGACTGGGTTTTTGAGGTACTAAATCCACCTTGACTCCAAAAGCTGCTAACCTTTCTGCATCTTTACCAATTGCGATCGACCGACAATTTTTGAGCACCCGAAGATCTAGCCCCAAATCTTTCAAGCGTTGAAAAAACGCATCAATACCATTTCTACTGGTAAAAGCAATCCAATCAAATGTTTCAATATTTCTGAGCACAGCATCCAACTCGACAAAATTTTCCAAGCTACAAGTTTCTATAGTTGGCATGAATATAACTAAAGCTCCTTGATTAAGAAGTTGCTCTGACAACCTCACAGCGTAACTGCGAGGTGCAGTAACCACAATTCGCCTACCATGTAGAGGCAATTCGATTGACGGAACTAGTAAATTGGTTAACATCTTCGCTGCAAAGTTTACTACTTTAAAAGTAGCTGCTCAAAAAAGATAAATAGACGAACTAGATGCAATTACACTCGTCTTTTGTTGAGATTGCAGACCTTAGCCTGGAAAGCCCTTGCCAAATTTTTGCATGCTAAATACACTTAAATCTCTCCCATCACAAAAATTATCCATTGGACTACCAAACAAAAGCGATCGTTTTTGGTTTTGAACAGTATCTCCCAGTTTGCCAGCATCTATAATTAATTCTTGCCCTATAAAAGTTCGTTAACCATGTCGGAAGAAGATATCCGTGCCGCTAGGCTAGAGAAAGTAAAGCAACTCAGACAGTTGGGGATGAATCCCTATGCCTATCATTGGGAATCCACCCACCAAGCCGCACAATTGCAGGAAAAATTTGCTGATTTGCCCAACGGTGAAGAAGTTGATTTCGATGTAGCAGTTGCTGGACGCATCATGGCACGTCGCGTCTTCGGGAAACTGGCCTTCTTCACATTGCAAGATGAAACGGGCAACATTCAACTTTATCTCGAAAAAAAACGTATTGAAGAAGGCATGGCAGATATTGACCCTGATGCCTTCAATCACCTCAAGCAACTCACAGATGTTGGTGACATTATCGGAGTTAAAGGAACAATTAAACGAACTGAAAAGGGCGAGCTATCAGTTTACGTTCAAAAATACACAATTCTCACTAAATCTCTGTTGCCCTTGCCAGATAAATGGCACGGATTGACAGATGTCGCCAAACGTTACCGCCAGCGCTACGTAGACTTAATCGTTAACCCCGAAGTTCAGAAGACTTTCCGCCGTCGCGCCCAAATTACAGCTGGTATTCGCAGATACTTAGAGCAACGTGGATTCTTGGAAATAGAAACTCCTGTTTTGCAAGCAGAAGCAGGAGGCGCGGATGCACGTCCGTTTATTACATACCACAACACCCTAGATATGCAGCTATACCTGCGAATCGCCACAGAACTCCATCTCAAACGGTTAATTGTAGGTGGTTTTGAAAAAGTATTCGAACTGGGAAGAATTTTCCGTAATGAAGGCATTTCCACCCGCCATAACCCAGAATTTACCACCATTGAAATTTACCAAGCCTACGCCGATTACAACGACATGATGTCCTTGACAGAGGAAATGCTCGCCACCGTTACTCAAGAAGTACTCGGCACGTTACAAATCACCTATCAACAACAAGTAATCGATTTAACACCACCTTGGCGCCGCGTCACCATGCACGAGTTGGTCAAGGAAAAAACAGGCTTGGATTTTAACCGTTTCCAAACCTTGCCAGAAGCTATAGCTGCGTGCAAAAATGCTGGGTTAGAAAACATAGAAGATTGCCCTTCTATCGGCAAACTCCTCAACGAAGCCTTTGAGCAAAAGGTAGAAGCCAGTCTGATTCAACCCACCTTTGTTATCGATTACCCAACAGAAATCTCACCACTGGCAAAACCACACCGTTCTAAGCCTAATTTAGTGGAGCGTTTTGAATTATTTATTGTCGGGCGAGAAACTGCTAATAGCTTCTCCGAACTTACTGACCCCATCGAACAAAGACAACGTTTAGAACAACAAGCAGCACGAAAAGCTGCTGGTGATTTGGAAGCTCAGGGAGTCGATGAAGATTTCCTCACAGCACTAGAATACGGCATGCCGCCTACAGGTGGTGTAGGTATCGGAATAGACCGTTTAGTTATGTTATTGACGGATAGTCCAAGTATCCGGGATGTCATCGCTTTTCCCTTACTCAAACCCGAAAAAACCGATACTGATTCTTAAGTACGGTAGGACTTGCTTTGTAAATTAGTAACTTTGGAAAATGTGAAAACTGAATCACTAAAAAACCTGTAGGAATTTTCTTTTCTACAGGTTGTTACTGAATTTTAACTTATAGGATGTATAAAAAACTATTATCTTTTTGCTCTCCTCTCAATCCAGAATCTAAACTTTACTTAGTTCGCTACTTCCGCCAGTTCAATAATGCGGTCTTCGTAGTCCTTCACCAAAAAGTTAAGTGGCTTTCTGCTGCGAATTTTAAACTTTAAACCACGCATTTCTACACGCAGTAAAATCATTTCTAAGCACTCGTGGTCAAAGCAAACGTGACGTTGCTGATTTTTGCTACCGAGGCTAGCTCCAGCAATGACGTGCAACTGCGTGTTTTTCTTGAGCTGATACCAAAGTCCCTCACTAGCATTTGTCATTTTGCTAGAAAAAGAAGGACTGCTCCCTAGGTAAAGCGGGTCGATTCCTGTTGCGCCAATGGTTTGTTCGTAGTTGTAATAGTAATGTAAAGGCACTTCCGCTGCTGGTAAATCTAGCAGTCCTTCATACAACTGTCGCGCAACTTCCAAATCCGACACCATCACTGTATATACCTTTGGTGCACTGGTAAGAAACATCCACATGGCGCCGGCATAGGCTGCCAGTAGCATTACCATTATGCCTTGGGTAGAAAACAAGCTATCTAATGGCAGGGAAGGCAAGAAAGAACCTAGAGTATAACAATTGAGCAGGAATGGTGTCACACTAGCTGCTATAACCATGAACAGAATTGGGAATTATATATACAAGAGCTACTTTTTTTGAGAGCAAGGACTGAAATCGCCTATGTATTTCCAGTGTATCAAGTGCTAAACCTTATTTCGTGTTTAGTCGTACACAGACTAACAAAAGTCCCATACGACTAACTCCAGAAATTGCTATTGCCAAGTTAATTCTAGCAACATAGGTTGGTTTGGATTGTGCAAATTCCTAGTTTTTCTGAAACTAACCACCCATTAGTTAAGTCACTGTTTCATCATTCTGACTCGGAACTTGTCAGTTTGTTTCAATCTCATCCTGAGTCAGGAAGATACTTTACAGCGATTTTTTGTCGCTACAGTCCTATTGTCTACACTTTGATCCGTCATTCGACGCGATCGCCCGTACAAGCAGATTATTTGTTTGCCCTGACCTGGCGACATATTTACTACGAACTTAGCGCTTTTAATACCAGCGCCGATGGCACCCCTCCTGGTCAAGAAAGCCTGAGTTTGCAAAATTGGCTCATCGATCAAACAGCTTACTGTATCAACGAAATTGAAGTTCCGCCTACAGAAGCAATTCATTATTCTCTCCAGGCTACTTCCCCGCCTTTGTGGTGCTACGTAGAACAAGCCTTAGAACAGCTACCACCAATGTTGCGGTTAATGGTCTTGATGGCTCAAACCTTTCACTGGAGCGAAACCAGAATTGCTGCTTACCTGCAAGCTGAAGGAGAAGCTATTTCTCCTACCGAAGTCACAAATTTGCTTCAAGAAGCATATTCTTTGCTAGAAGAAAAATTGCCAACGGATATTCGCGCTATCTATCTGGGCGAAAACTTACTTCCACCTTCTCCTCAGCCGTAAGGATTACTTACATAGATAAAGTAACATTAATAACTTTAGAACTGCTCAGAAGCAGTATTGCAGGGGCAAAATTTATGAAACAACAGTATCTGATACTCAACTATCCCATTGTCAACAGTTCCAGCGCGCTTGTCTCCTCGAAATCTTGGCTGAGCTTTGCTTGGGTAATTCACTTTTTCATTGCTGCTTTTGTACTTACTTCCCCAGCGACGATAGCTGCGGACATCACCGAACAACTTCACCATCCCATCAATAAATCAGCACTGCAACTGTTAAGAAAGCAAGCAGATACTCTGGTGCAAAATGGTGAACAACAAAGTACCTCAGGTAGTCTCGAACAAGCAATAAAATCTTGGTTAAATGCATTGGAAATTTACCATTCTATCGGTGACCTCAAGTCCCAAGGCTTGATTTACGACTTACTGGCTAGAAGTTATTTGCAATTAGATCGCAACAAAGAAGCAGAAGATGCACTGCGGCGGCGCCTGGCGATCGCAAGCGATCTTCACGACTTTCAAGCCCAGATTTTCGCTTGGAATAACATTGGCACTTTGCTATTACAAAAAGGAGAATCTGCTAATTCCATTCCAGCTTTTACCCAAGCTTTGGAAATTGCTCGCCACGTCCAAAACCTTGAAGGTCAAAGACTTTCTCTCAGTAATTTGGGTTTGGCTTTTGCCAGGCTGGGAGACTACTACAAAGCAATTAAATTTTATGAAGATGCCTTAGTTTTTCGCAATCAAACAACTAACTTCAGCGGTGAAGCTAATACCTTCAATAATTTAGGCGATGCTTACCTAGCAGTGGGAAACTATCAAGGTACCATCAGTGCTTATGGAACAGCACTACAAATAGCAAAATCAAACAGCGATCGCCCCAACCAACTGCGAGCAATAGATGGTTTAGTAGCAGCTCATACCTCCAGGGGACGGTACAAACGAGCCTTAGACTTACTACAGCAGCGATTAGCTCTGGCTCGACAATTACAAAATCAGCAAGAGAAATTAAAATCTTTTCAGTCCTATGCCCAGTTGTACGAACAACTCAAAAATTACCCCATTGCCCGCAATTTTTACGAAAGGGCAATAACCCTGGCCCGTCGACTAGAAGATAGCAAACAAGAAGTATTTTTGCTTGATAAACTCACTCAAATGATGCGCAAAGCAGAAAGCGAGAAAATTCCTAATTAAAAAAACACAGTTACATCCCCGCTTTTTAGAAAGGATGCATGTGCTTAAAAATAATGCGATTGCGTCCTTCTGCTTTTGCTTGATAAAGCGCTTGGTCAGCTGCTGCAATTAAAGCCGAAGGAGAAGTATCAAAGCTGGGAATAGTAGTGGCTACTCCTAAACTTAAAGTCACGTACCGACTAACAGTAGATTGGCAATGATCTATCTGCAATTTCCTAACTCCAGCTTGCATCGCTGCTGCAACATGTACAGCACCAGAAGCATGGGTATTGGGTAAAATCACGGCAAATTCTTCACCACCATAACGCGCCACTAAATCCTGATTTTTCTGAGCAGCATGCTTCAAAACGGCGGCTACCTTTTGCAAACAAGCATCACCAGCGAGATGACCGTATTTATCGTTGTAAAGTTTAAAAAAATCAATATCGCACAAAATCATTGATAAGGGCGATCGCTGCTGAGCTAACTCTAACCATTGAGAATTAAGATACTGGTCAAAACGGCGGCGATTTGCCACACCAGTTAAGCCATCTTCGTTAGCAAGTAGCTGCAAAGCTTGGTTGGCAGCTTCTAACTGTTTGTATACTTGTCCTTGCTGCAGCAACCGTCTGACTCGTCGCCGCAACATCGTCCAATGAATAGGTTTAGTTACAAAATCACTTGCTCCAGCTTCAAAAGCACGATCCACAGAATCAGCATCGTCCAAACCCGTGATCATTAATATGGGAGTACGATTCCAAAACATAGAAATTAAATTATTTTTATTATTAAAGGCAGAGCAACTTTCAAAAGATGCAAGTGCTGCAGCTAAATTTTTTTTGGCAATCTGGAGCAATTCCTGACAACAGGTAAAGCCATCCATTATTGGCATCACCGCATCTAATAAAACCAAATCTGGCTTGACAACAATATAAGCATCCAAACACTCTTTACCATTACAGACCTCGACTACTCGATAGCCTTCTTGTTCCATCGCTTCACGTAACAGCAATCGCATGGTTTGGTCGTCATCTGCTATGAGAATTAAAGGAGGTTTGCTAGAAATCGAACAAAATTGGCTTGTGCCTGACATTGGTTGCTTGGCAGCGAAAATAAATTTGTAAACTTAGGAGCGAATTTATAAAAACAGCTCAATATGATGTTTTTGACAGTTTGTTTTTCAAAAAAGTTCTTGTTAGCTATGAGTTAGGAACCAGATATTGTGGCAAAGATTTGTGCTTTTTATTCGGCTTTTTAGCGTTGCTACTACGCACCCCCCGCAATGCTGCACTAAAACCTTTGGACGAAAAGGCAACAACATATCCTGCATAAAAATCAACAACTTTTGGATTGTCTTAGACTCGATACTTGCAAGTAAAGCCGATCCTAAATGCATGATTTTCACAAACAACCTCTTGACAAAGCATAGATAATTTCTACTTTTTGAACCCAAGTGTTAGTACCGTTACTTTGGCAGTCTTAACTTCCGCATTTCATTTGCTTTTGAGCTTTTGCCATTTGGAAAGTGAATTTCTTAACCCATAAGTACTAAAAATCGGGGAAATACTAATTTTATCTTTCCCAAAATTCAGCCAGATAATCAACCAAAACAAGCATTTATTGAAAACTTCAAATGTATGCCTAAATGCCAAACTTCTGCAGTTAGTTCCGATACCAATTCAAACAGTTTACTGATATCTATAATTTCAGTACATTTGTACATAGCTGTTATCAACATTCTTTTTACTATTCTCACTTAAGTGCCCGGTCAAAAAAATGTAAACCGGTTCCAATATAGTTGCCGCCAATATAAAAGTTAGTTTTTTGCTAAAATATAGTTCCCAGAAAACTTGCGCCTGTCTAAAATTAAAATTATATCTCAACTTCCCCTAGGGAAGATAATTTCAAAATTCCAGTGGTTTTTATCTAAATAGGTATGTAGCATGCCTCATTCATTAATGTACCAGCAAGAACATTTTGTTGTCTTGGAAACAAACCAACCAGAGCAATTTTTAACGGCATCGGAGTTATTAGAAAAACTGAAAGGAATTCTGTCAAAAATCAATATCCAGGATTTTTATCCCGAACTACGTTCGTTTGATTCCGTGGAAGCTCAAGCCAAATATCTACTTGATACTACTTGCGAACTCAAGTTAGGGGTCGGACAGTACTTGCAATGGTATGCAGTTCGCTTAGAAAAATAAATTTACAGCTAGCTGAGCGAAGCTCGCTGAAGCTAATTGCTAATGCGGAAGACAGCACGCACAAGGGAACTCCTCCTCCAGGTTTTTCCCTTACTAACATTAAAGACACTGAAATTGCTGTTAGCCATTAACAATTAGCTTCGAAAATAACTATTGCGAAGTAGCAATGAGGGCTAATTCAATTTTCTCTGGTTCTGGTTGGGTTACTTTCACATCCACTCCAGGACCAAAATAATTAATCATTGTCTCCAACTTTTGCTTCCAAACCTCAAGGGGAATCAGTGGTGAGTCAAATTCTAAAATTAGGGCGTAAGAGCCATTAATTTTTTCTTCACGCAACCCTGTGATCGCTGGTCGTTTTTCTTCTGAAGGACTCAAACCCAGATAGGATAGAGCACGTTCGAAATGTGCGTTTTGACCGTAACAATAGCGGGTAAGGTCTTTGCGAATTTTATTTTGGGTCACAGTTGCTTGTTGTTTTTGTAACGCTGCGACCTCCGGCGTAGTAGGCTTGGTAAAAGGTACGGGTTTGAGTTCGTTGGCTTTGAGTGCTAGTCCTCCCAGTAGTAGTGGAATTCCATAAAAAAATCCGACAAGATTAACAGTGGCATTATCAGCTGCGTAAGCTACAAAGCCGATGGTGGTGAGAATAGCGCCGATGGTTAGACCCAGGGTTCCTAGAGAAACTTGACGTAACATGTTCTGAGGTTAGAATTATTGCTTAACATCTGAGTTTTATTATCATCGGCGATCGCGCAAGCAGGCAAAGTCCTTTCCGGTTAAGCAGACTTTGGAGCTGGTAGCAAGTGCTTTTTCACGCTGACTGCAAGCTGCAAAAAACATTAAATGTGCCTTTTTTGCTTTAGTGCAGCCTAGAAAGGGCAGTTTAAGTTAACTTTAAATGTGGAAAGATTTCCAAGTGGGAACAATTATGGATCCGCAAACTATCAAAGAAAGAATTGCCCAAATTCAAACTAAACGCGACTATTTACTGAGCTTGCTAGAACAACCAAATTTAGGAAGTTTAAGAATTGATGTCAATCAAGCTTTGGAAGAAATGGACGAATTAATCGATGAATACAAGCGTACCTTTCCGGAAGCAGGAGCGAGTTAAGCTCAGTGCATAAATATCTGCGTCGGTCACAACCTACGTCATTTGCGGTTCTACCGACGCTTTTTTACTGTTCGTATCATATTGCACCTTTGCGAGTTCTAACTTCTTTGGAAGAAGCTGCTATCGGTTAACTGTATAGTTTATCCTGTCAACGAACCGTTAGCTGCTCGTTGTCCTAGCTGTCTAACCAAAGAAACTAGTTCGCTGGTGGGGATATCTTTTTTGCAAAAGGCGTCTAAGGTTTCCGTTGTTCTGGTTTCGGCAAACCTAGACTCATCCACGGAGGAGTAAGCAATAATTTGGGTTTTAGGAGCAATGTTTTTAATGTGGCTGGAAGCACTCCAACCGTCCATGACAGGCATTTGCAAATCTAAAATAATCACGTCCGGTTGATAGCGCTTGACCATCTCTATTGCTTCCTGACCGTTACTGGCCAAACCTACTAATTGTATATTTTCCTGAGCGGAAAAAATCAATTGCAATGTTAAACGAGTTAGCTCGTGATCGTCAACCACTAATACACGTAGGGTAGAAGACTTACAAGACAACTTCATTAATTCCTGGCAAATCGCAACAAAAGGTGTACGAGGACTTATATAGTTTATGAGAACAAGTGTAAGAGCTAACTCTATCCTATGGTTGAATAAATCTTATTTAGCTACATTTTTCTATAGTATTATCATCCATTGCCATTGGTCAATTTCGAGCAAAATTTGCCATTTGCATTTAGTTAGTTATCAAGGAATACAGAATTCTTTTTGGGATTAATTATTGGGATTAATTAAGTTTGGGGCGATCGCCGGCTATCGAGTTCAATGCCATAGACATGAGAATTTTTTGCGCACTTGTTTCTGGACAATTTTCCCCGGGACGTCGCTGAATGTACTTCCCGTCAGGTTGTAACTCCCAGGCTTGGCGGTTATCTGCCAACATAATGCCTAAAATTTCTTGCAAATCTTTAGCAATATCTGCATCTTGTACCAAGGTCACCACTTCCACTCGTCGGTCTAAATTGCGAGGCATCCAGTCTGCACTGCCTATATAAACTTCCTCCTGACCGTTGTTATAAAAATAAAAAATGCGGGAATGTTCTAAAAAGCGACCGACAATACTAATGACGCGAATATTTTCGCTGATATCTTTAAGTCCGGGACGCAAACAGCAAATTCCTCGCACGATCAAATCGATTTGTACTCCTGCTCGAGAAGCTTCGTACAAAGTAGCGATAATTTGCGGATCTACCAAAGAATTCATCTTAGCGACAATTCTGGCCGGATAGCCTTTTTGGGCGTTTTCAATTTCTCGGCGGATTAAACCCAAAAAGCGATCGCGCAAGTTCACGGGTGCAACTAACAGTTGTCGGTAAGACTTTTGCAGCGAATAACCCGTCAAGAAATTGAACACATCTGTAATATCAGCACCTATTTCTTCTCGGCAGGTGAACAATCCCAAATCAGTGTAAAGTCTAGCTGTTTTTGGATTGTAATTGCCAGTACCGATGTGTACGTAACGACGAATGCGTTCTTGTTCGCGCCGCACCACCATAGTAATTTTACAGTGGGTTTTCAGACCTACCAAACCATAAACGACGTGAACTCCAACACTTTCTAATCGCTTGGCCCAATAAATATTATTTTCTTCATCAAAGCGCGCCTTTAATTCTACCAGTACGGACACCTGCTTGCCATTTTCTGCGGCAGCTACTAGGGCATTAACTATCGGTGAATCTCCAGAAGTGCGGTAAAGAGTCATCTTAATTGCCAAGACGTTGGGATCGCAAGCCGCAGTGGTAATAAAGCGCACTACTGATGCTGAAAAGGATTGATAGGGATGGTGTACGAATAAATCTCGTTCTCGAATCACGGCAAAAAAGTCTTTTCCTTCTTCTGGTTCCCGTACTTGTGAACCGACAATATTTGGTTCGCGAATTCTTTGCAGGCGGGGAGGAACTACAGATTGCCAAGGCGGATCCTTAAGTTCTGGCAAGGGTAGTGACATAAAATACATTAAATCCCGCAGTCCCAGCAAACCATCGATTTCATAAACATCACTTTCTGTTAGTTCTAAATCTTCCAGCAGTCGATCGCGTATAGCTTCTGGGGTTTGGGATTGAATTTCCATGCGTACGGGAGTACCGCCTACGCGTCGTTTGCGCAGTTCTTGTTCGATTGCTAGCAGCAGATCTTCTGCTTCATCTTCTTCAAGTTCTAAATCAGCATCGCGAGTAATGCGGAACAGATGATATTCTTGGATGTTCATTCCTGGGAACAGGGAATCCAAGTTGTGAGCGATCGCCTGTTCCAAAGGTATACCCGTCCAAACAAATGCCTTATCCTGTTGTTGAATTCCCAACTCCGGCGGTAAAGCTAAAAATCGAGGCAATACTTTCGGTACTTTTACTCTCGCAAAAAACTCTTCTTCTGTTTCTGGGTTTTTAACTACAACTGCCAGGTTTAAACTGAGGTTAGAAATGTAGGGGAAAGGATGGCTGGGGTCAATAGCTAGGGGAGTAATAACGGGAAAAATTTGCTCTTCGAAATAATTATCCAGATAATTCCTTTGCTTTTCTGTCAAATCTATATAATTCAAGATGTGGATGCCGTGCTTGGCAAGCAAAGGTTTGAGCACTTTTTCAAAATGTTGGTGCTGTTGAGCTACCACAGGACGCAGAAAATAACAAATCTCATCCAATTGCTTTTGCGGGGTCAGGCCATCAAACGTTAACTTGCTAACTTTTGCTTCCACCTGTTGTTTTAAAGCTGCAACGCGCACCATAAAAAATTCATCCAGGTTGGAGCTAAAGATTGCCAAAAATTTGAGACGTTCCAGAAGAGGTGTCCGCGGGTCTAGAGCTTCGTGCAAAACCCTGCTATTAAACTCTAACCAACTCAGCTCGCGGTTGAGATAGTATTGCGGATCGCTGAGATTTATTGGCTGATTGGTAGTCTTTTTAGATTTCGGCATGATTACCAAAAATAGGTACTAGCATTTCCAACAATGGATTTTAAGACAGACTCCAGTAAGCAAACTCGCCAAGGAGCTTTTCTTGTAACGCTTTACTCCAACAAGCTTGAATGGCTGACAATAAACATAGTAAATGAAATCTAGCTGCCACGGATACTATACCGTAATACGCGCAACACCTACAAACTTCGAAACAGCACTGCTTTTATAAGTTATAAGTTATTAGCTTTCCAGTTTGCATTCTAGTCTTGTCCGCATTTTAGTCTGGCAGCAACCCCACAACTTTAGTTTGCATCAGTTCCTTCTTCAGGAAAGCGATCGCACAATTTTATCCATTTTGATTTGTTTTTCTAAATAAAATCTTTCTAGTCAAACAACTATTTTGTATTCAGACACGATGTAGACGCTGTTACTTTCAACCACAACCTGGAGTGTTAGTTTTTCTAACCCAGAATTTGCGTTCCTTGCACTTACATCTGCCATACAGATACGAAAATGATTGACTGCGATCGACCCTTTTTGGTAATTTTCTGCTGTCACCGTGTCTTATCTTTATAAGCAAGGCTTTTATTTTCGATTCCTCTTGAGCAGACTTTAACTAAAAATTACAGGAAAAATACATTTTATTTATAATTCTATTTATAAAAAAATTACAACCATAAAATCCGACTTTCAGTATAACTTCGGTAAAGATTAAGTAAAGTCATTTTTTTTTGCCCAAATAAGAGATACAATTGAAACATCGATACATAGAGTAATTTTACTGCTTTTGCCAGAAAGATATAATGGAAAGGAATGACAATTCTGGTCATAAGTTAAACCTTTGTTTAGAACCTTATTTAGGTCAACAATGGGCTAAAAAGTATTTACAGACGCTCAAGGTGAAATCATTTTATGAAGACCAGCAACAGACTCTGAATTTCAACGCAGCACGCTTCCCGAGCAGACGAGAAAAAACAGCGCGAAAGCTTTTGGCTTCGGTGGGAGGCGTTAGCTTGCAAGCATGGGGAAAAACAGAGCTATTACTGTCTGATGAAATTAAACGACACCAGATCGATCCCGAACTAATAAATCCTTGGGAAATAACAGCAGATGCATTCAAGATTTACAAGCAAGTTGTGCATCTCTACACGCAGCAAGTACCCAGTCAAAAACTGTCTGCGCTCAAGGTTCCAACTCTACAGACACAGTCAATATCCAAAGAAATTTTCAAGACAGACAAAAAAGAAATTGCTTCTACTGAGTTAGTAACGACAATAATCGCAAATGTGAGAGCACTACGGAAAAAGTACACGCACAAAGACCCGAGAGTCATTGCTGTTGTCAGCATGCTGTTTCACAATATTAACCTTGGCTTGCTGCATACACTTTCCCCATGGGAGCAAACTGTGTTTCAAGAGTATTTGAAAGTGATTGGCGACCATCTGTACATACCGTGGGATCGGATTTGCACCGCAGCAGCTGGTTGGAAAAAAAATTCTGACACGTTGGTGGTAGTGCAAAAACTTTTGTCAAGGAGCACACAAATAGCTGCACAAATTTACCAAAAGGTAATACACGTTTATCCTCATTGTCGTTCCCTGTCAGGTTACTTGAATGACCCTCAGGTAAAAATCTCTTGTGTTCGAGATATAGAGCTTTTTCAAGTTTACTTGTGGATATGCGCGCCAGAGGAGAGTATAAGTGCTATTCAACAAGAATTATTTCCCGTATGTGTAATGCTCTACCCGCGACTGGGAGTTGAATGGGAACTAATTCGTTGCATGCTGCACTTTCTAGAACAAGAAATATGTCAGTATCTATGCGCTCAACAAGCCCGTACCTTGATGCCATACTTACAGGTGTTATGGCATATGTTTTCCCCAAAAGTATTTAGTGAATTTATCCTAGATAGATAGTCAGATATCCTAAAAAATATCATATTGGAGAAACAGCTATGTAGTTCGTAACACTGATGTCTGCTCAATTAATAAAATTCCCGTGTCAACTTGCTGTATACTCTGGTGACTTCACCTTTGGCAAAACAGCTGCTGTATCTAGCTGTTACTCTCATAAAAACAATCGGTTAATTTCAAATTCTCTATTTCATTAGACGTATGAAGAACACTCTCACCAAAGTAAGATTTTCATACCAATTACATTGCTTGTTTCCTGACAAAAACTCTGATATTCTTATCTATTTCATCCTCACTGAATAGGTGATTTCTCTAATGATGTTAATAACTAGCAAATAGCATAATCAGATGACTAATAAGAAGTGGGCTGTAAAACGTATCACTGTTAACTTAGCAACACAGGAGGCAGAAAAACTGGAAAAGTATTGCAAGCAAACTGGTAGACCTGCAACTGACGTCATCAGGGAGCTAATCCGGGGATTACCTGTAAACGAAGACAACAAAGATGTCAATAAATAGGGTAGAGAAAAAACAAATTGCAGGACAAGTAACAAAAAGGCAGAAACAACCGTATCCACTTTTGATATTTTTAATTTTTGTGTAGGTATACCAGGGTAGTATCTACTGTCTTTACTCTGGATTCAGTGCCGATAGCAAATTCCGACACCAACTCAGTTACAATTTGTAAAGAAACTGAAAAGGAAGGACGGAATGCGTGTAGCAATAGTGGGTGCGGGATTAGCAGGGTTATCAACCGCCGTGGACTTGGTGGATGCTGGTTGTGAAGTTGAGATCTTCGAGTCCCGTCCGTTTGTGGGAGGAAAAGTTGCTAGCTGGATAGATGGTGATGGTAACCATATTGAAATGGGGTTGCACGTCTTTTTCGGTAATTACTATCAGTTATTGGAATTAATGAAAAAAGTGGGTGCATTTGGTAACCTTCTTTCCAAAGAGCACACCCATACCTTCATCAATAAAGGAGGACGTGTTGGCACTCTTGATTTTCGCTTCTTTTTGGGTGCACCTTTCAACGGCATCAAGGCATTTTTTAGTTGCTCTCAACTGTCGTGGCTAGATAAATTGCAAAATGCAATAGCGCTGGCGACAAGTCCAGTCGTGCGGGGTTTGGTGGATTACGACGGTGCAATGCAAGATATCCGTAATTTGGATCGCATCAGCTTTGCGGACTGGTTTCGCAGTCATGGAGGTAGCCAAAGCAGTATAGAGCGCATGTGGAATCCGATCGCCTACGCTTTAGGCTTTATCGACTGTGAAAATATTTCTGCTCGCTGCATGCTCACAATTTTCCAGTTATTTGCGGTTAGAACAGAAGCATCAAGACTGCGGATGTTGGTTGGTTCACCCTACGAATACCTGCACAAGCCGATTCTGGAGTATCTAAAAGTTAGAGGAACAAAAATTTACACTCGGCGCCGAGTGCGGGAAATACTCTTTACCGAGGAAGGGGGGGAAACCCGCGTCACTGGTATTGTAGTTGCCAACGGCGATACAGAAGAAATTATTACCGCCGATGCTTGCGTAGCTGCTTGCGACGTTCCGGGTATTCAGCGCTTGTTACCGCAGCAGTGGCGTCGGTGGGCAGAATTTGAAAATATTTATAAACTAGACACAGTTCCTGTAGCTACGGTGCAGTTGCGGTTTGACGGTTGGGTAACGGAACTCAACGATGCCAAAAAACGCAGACAACTAGAACGTGCAGTCGGAATTGATAACTTGCTATATACTCCCGACGCAGACTTTTCTTGTTTTGCTGATTTAGCTTTGACTAGTCCTGCTGATTATTATCGGCAAGGACAAGGTTCTTTATTGCAGCTGGTGCTCACTCCTGGAGATCCGTTTATTAAACAAAGTAACGAGGAAATAGCCCAGCATGTTTTAGCACAGGTGCACGAGTTGTTTCCTTCGTCTCGGGAATTGCACATGACCTGGTATAGTGTGGTGAAGCTGGCTCAGTCCCTTTATAGGGAAGCGCCTGGAATGGATATTTATCGTCCCGGTCAGCGAACTCCTGTAGCTAACTTCTTCTTGGCGGGAAGTTATACTCAGCAGGACTATATCGATAGCATGGAAGGAGCAACGATCTCAGGAAAGCTTGCAGCAAAAGCTGTTCTCGAGACTGTAAAAAAATAGTAAAAGACACAAAGGAACAAAACAACAGAATGTCTGATTGGCTAGAGCATAGCGTGCAGGTAGAGGTGGAGGCTCCTATAGATTTAGTATGGAGTCTTTGGTCTGATTTAGAGCAAATGCCCCGCTGGATGAAGTGGATTGATTCGGTCAAAATTGCCGAGGATTGTCCAGAAATATCCCTGTGGACTTTAAAAACAGGTGGCTTGGAATTTACTTGGAAATCCCGCATTCTCAAAGTTATTCCCCATCAAATTATCCAGTGGGAATCGGTGGATGGTTTGCCCAATCGGGGTGCAATTCGCTTTTACGATCGCCACGCTGCCAGCATTGTTAAGCTTACTGTTGGCTACGCTATCCCTGGCATCATCGGCAAAATTATGGATAACTTATTTTTAGGACGGTTAGTAGAATCAACACTGCGAGCAGATATGGAACGGTTTCGAGAGTACGCCTTAAAAGCAAAAGGGTGTTAATTAGCCATGACCATCATTACCACGTGGGATCGCTAAACAAATTAATTGTCAATTTTTCGCGTCCGGGTGGAACAGCGCTTATGCAAGCACGAACCGTGTCCATATCTTCTAGTTCTACAGTGCAAGCATAACAAGAACCCATCAAACAACCAGTGGGAATAATTACTCCAGCTCGGCGTGCAACCTCTAGTAGGGGTTCTCCCACTTTTGCATCAATCGTAACATCATCTGGTAGAAAATGGATGCGAACACTCATGATTTCCGGATTTGAGTTATGACAAAAACAAAGTTAAATCTAAATGCCGTTCAATTTCACAAGCTAAGTAGTCAAGGAGATTTTCTCGCTGTTCTCGGTAATTGGCAACTCCTGTAGGTAGGGACTTTAAACCTCGTTGCTGGCGCAGTCGGTTTAACCAAGCACGACGCCAGGGACCGTTATCAAAGATACCGTGGAGATAGGTACCCCAAATAGATTGACTGTTGTCTACCAATCCTAAATTAGCATCGTCAAACAAAGGATAGTAAGATTGGGAATCTACTCCTTGGGTTTCCACACGCGATCGCCCTTGGTGAATTTCAAAACCACTTACCGGTAAACCCATTTGCGGATAATTGGAGGTCACTTGGCGCTGGCGAGCGATTTTTTGTCCTGCGATGACTGTTTTTATAGGTAAAAGTCCCAGACCTTGGTATCTACCAGCTTGTCCTTCTATACCTTCTGGATCTGCGATCACCTGACCGAGAATTTGGAAACCACCGCAAATTCCTAACACTGTACCTCCGGCGGCTACGTAATTTTGAATTGCTTCTGCCATACCACTTTTTTGCAACACTAGCAAGTCAGGAATGGTCGCTTTTGTACCTGGAATAATTACTGCATCTGGACGTCCCAATTCCTGCTTGGGACTGAGGTATTTGATCGTGACTGTGGGTTCTGCTTCCAATGGATCGAAGTCGGTGAAATTAGAAATTCTCGGTAATCGGATAACGCTAATTGTTAGCTCCGTTGAGGATTTGGGGGATTTACGCTCTAATAAATCAAGGGAATCTTCGGCGGGAAATATGGTTTCCAAATACGGAATCACGCCAACTACGGGAATACCCGTACGTTCTTCTAACCATTTGATACCCGGTTCTAAGAGCGATCGCTGTCCCCGAAATTTGTTAATAACTATGCCGCGAATCAGGGCGCGCTCGTCTGGTTCTAGCAATTCCAAAGTTCCGATCACATGAGCAAAAGCACCGCCGCGGTCAATATCAACAACCAGTAGAGTGGGAGCATTGAGATATTTTGCTACCCGCATGTTGGTTAAGTCCCGATGCTTGAGGTTAATTTCTGCGGGACTACCAGCGCCTTCACAAACGATCAAATCAAATTCCGTTGCTAAATGCTGTAAAGATTCTTCGATCGCTCGCCATCCCTGTTCAAAATATTGCTCGTAGTAATCTTGGGCACTCACCCTGCCTACCGGTTTCCCCTTGATAATTAACTGAGAAGTCATGTCACCTTGGGGTTTGAGTAAAATTGGGTTCATTTCTACCCAAGGAATTACTCCTGCGGCCCAAGCTTGTACTGCTTGAGCATAACCAATTTCTCCACCGCTGTTAGTAACGTAAGCATTTAAAGCCATGTTTTGACCTTTAAAGGGAGCCACTCGCCAACCGCGTCGCGACATTATACGACAAATAGCCGCAGTTATCAGTGATTTTCCCGCGTGGGATGTAGTTCCCACTACCATAATTGCTTTCATATTCGGTTTTGTTTCCAAGCAGGTACGATCTGAAAAATTTGAAGTGTAATATAGCTCACCCCAGTAGTGAAAGAAAAATGGTCTGCTGTGGTAGAAATTGACATTTTTTGGATAATTACGTCTATCTAATTCGCTGGTGGTTATTTCTTATCACTTAATCTCCGATTTCTCAACCTTTGTGGGCTGATTTGCAGAAATTTCCTCAATCAAGTAGAAACCTCCGTATATATTGTTCCCCCTTGCATACTACTTTTAACTTTGACTGCGGTTTGCCCAAACTCCTATTTTTGGCCAGTTCTAAAATGATAATCTCAACCAACGAATCAGAAAATTGAACAGGCGATCGCGCCAGCTAGCAGTTAGTTGGGGTTGGTTTTGCCATATTTCTACAACCTGGCGACCTAGGGGCGTGAGGCGAAAACTGTCTGTAATTCCCTGTCCGTCAACTTCGCGTCGCAGCACGCCAACTTGAATCAACCACACCAAATTATTTTCTGCTGCTAGTTCTGAAAGCGGATATTTGGTATAGCCATTGCGAACACCTGTATCACCCGCAATTTCCCTCAACGCCAACCGTTGGGAACCCATTGCTAAAAATAAATTCAGATGGAACGGAGAACACAACAGCGATCGCTTGGCTCGTTCTATGGTAGAAGATGGATATGTCAACGTTTTTTTCTGGCTTTGGGAATTAACAGCAGACATGTAGCTTTCCTTATTTAAAGATTTTTTAATTGAGCGTTAATCTCGACTTTTAGGGATTTATTATTACATTTGGCATCGAGTGAGAAGAAGTTCCAGCAGTTTGCAGACTTTCTTGGATTTTAATTTTTTACTATTTATGCCATTATTGTGAATTATTGTAAAATTTCCAGTGCATCACGAATTTTACACAGGAAAGGTAAATTATGCCTCTAGCAGTTGGTACAGATGCACCTGCATTTACCGCTAAAGATACTAATGGCAACACCGTTTCTTTATCTGATTTCAAGGGCAAAACGGTAGTTTTGTATTTCTACCCCAAAGACGATACTCCAGGATGTACCAAACAAGCCTGCAGTTTCCGCGATGCGATCGAGGAATATAAAAGCAAGGATATCGTGGTGCTGGGAGTGAGTGCGGATGATGAAGCTTCTCACCAAGCATTTACCCAAAAATACAATCTCAATTTTCCCTTACTTGCCGATAAAGATAAAACTTTAATCAAAGCTTACGATGTCGATGGTGGTGGCTACGCCAAGCGCGTCACCTACGTTATTGACGGCAATGGCAAGATCATCCACGTTGATTCCAACGTCAATACTTCCAGCCACGCCAAAGATATTTTGGCAGCACTGGGACTGTAAACAAATTTACCAGAGTTTGTAGTGAGCACAAAGCGTGCTCGCTACAAGCCAAAGTCAAGGAGAAACAGCTAAGGCTTTAAGTTAGGTTGGGGTGCTGTTATCTGGAAAATAGGTGATGGTTGTAACTTATTTTGCTGTTGTAGCCGTCTTTGTTGCTCTTGCTTGAATTGGAGCGCCGCATTATCTATTTGTTGGCGTTGTTCGTTTAAATCCAGTTTTAAAGTACCAAACTGGGCACGTTGAATCAGCTCTAGCGCGCTCAAGCCGTTGGGATTAGAGAAAGTGCCAATTTCAGAATTATTGGGACCGAAGGTGTTGTTGCGCGGATTTTGGGGATCGTCGTAGTAATTGGGGACGATGTAAGTTCCGCTGTCAGAAGACTGGCTAGATTCTGCTAAGGATTTTTGTGGTTCTCCTAGCAAGGAAGCTAACCCTATTCCTGCTAAAGCGATCGAAAAAGATCGAGTTAGCAACAAAGAGATTTTCATGCCGATTTAGCCCTCATGTCGCTGCAAGTGTAACAATGCTTCTATTGTATGCATGTCGCATTTTTGGTTGTTTTCAGCCAGCTGCAACCAACAACTAACGATAATGACGAATAACTTATAAAAGAGTTCGTCGCAACCGGGGCTGAATAATCAACAAAGCTAAAATAGCAAACGCCAGCAATACAACTATGGCACTGCCAAAGGTAACATCACCCCAAAAAGCATGCATGACTACACTGTGCAGCTGCCAATCAGGATGAAGGTAGAGATAGCGAATTGGTTCTATTGCGTAGCTAAGGGGATTGAGGGTAGCGATAACTTGCAACCACGGAGGCATAAAAGCTAAAGGAGCCAAAGCCGTACTCGCAAATAATAATGGTAGATTTGTCACGAAAATGACTGCAATTAGTTCTATGTGTCCGGGTAGTGTAAAAGCCAATCCCAAGCTCAAAGCAGTCACGCCTAAAGCAAGCAGAAAGACTATCAAAGCGATCGCTCCCAAGCCAACTGCATCTGGAATACCCGCACCGAAAAACGCTGCTGCTGCTACAATTACCGCTGCTTGCAGCAAACTTTGACTAATAATAAAAATCGCAGAAGCCAAAACGATCGAATACCGCGATGCTAGCGGAGCCACTAACAAGCGATTCAAAAAACCGAATTCACGGTCAAACATTACGGGTAGACCAGCATTGAGCGCCCCGGAAAAGGCTGTAAAAACAATAATACCTGCACTTAAAAACTGAGCATAATTTGTGGTATCGCCAAATATGCCTTTTGGGGCATTTTGAAATAAAGCGCCAAACAGCACCAGCCACATTACAGGCTGAACCAACCCCGCAAGCAAAGTAGAAGGACGTCTCTGCAATTGAATGAACAAACGACGGGTCAGCGCTAAAGTTTCTTGAATTAATTCGCCAAAAAAATTGGGAGCAGTTTCTATATGTGCTTGTGGTGATACTATTTGCTGCCAATTAACATCTGATTTGGGAGGTATGACGGTGCCGCTCATATCAATAATTTTTGATAGTTGTTAATTGTTCATCTCATATTCTGCTTTTTTCCGCCTTCGGATCGCGATTTCCCAGGGCGGCTAGTTCCGCATCCATCAGCGTGCGTCCCGTGGCTGCCAGGTAAACATCGTCTAAACTAGGACGAGACTGGGCAATGCCAAAAATTGGTAAGCCAGCGTTGTTTAATACTTGTTGGATGCTGATGAAAGCGTCGTTGTGGGGTTTGACCACCAAGTTGAGAGAATTGCCTTGGGCGCTATTGATGATTACTTCTTGGACAAAGGGTAATGGTTGAAGTAAATCTTTTGCCTTTTGCGCTTCTTCAAGAGGCGTAAATTCCCGAATGCGTAAAGTAATGCGATCGCCCCCGACTCGGTCTTTGAGTTGGGAAGGCGTTCCGCTGGCAATGATAACGCCGCGGTCGATAATAGCGACGCGATCGGCTAAAGCGTCGATTTCTTCCAGGTAATGGCTGGTGATCACCACCGTTGTTCCAGCTTCGCGCAACTTGCGCAGAAAATCCCAGACCGCGAAGCGACTTTCAATGTCCAATCCCACCGTTGGTTCGTCCAAAACTAGTACATCCGGTGCGTGCAACAACCCAGCTGCTAAGTCAAGACGCTTGCGCAAACCGCCAGAGTAGGTACCTGTTTTTTTATCAGCATACTCCTGCAAACCAAGCAAACTCAATACCGTCTCCGTACGCTGTTTTGCCACTGCTGGCGGTAGGTGATAAAGTGCTGCTTGCAACTGCAACAGTTCCCGTCCGGTGAGAACTTTATCTAAAGCCACTTCTTGAGCTACATAGCCCAACCTTTGTCTTGCGGCCTTGGGATGCTCTAACACCGAGATACCGGAAACTTCTATTTTTCCAGCATCTGGTGTGGTTAAAGTGCACAAAGCGCGTAGGGTGGTTGTTTTACCTGCTCCGTTAGGTCCCAGCAAACCAAAAATTTCTCCTGGTTCCACCTGAAAGGAAACGTCCTTAACAGCTTCAACCGTACCGTAACGCTTTTTGAGATTTTCAATTAAAACAGCGGGAGCCATGATAGGTTGTCCCTAATAACTATACTTCGCTATACAAATCTCAACAATTTCTACTTTTATTGTAGTTGAGCGGTGCGACAGTTCTCCACCATATATTAGCCAAAACAGCTGTCTGCGCGAGAGCAATTTAACTTAATAAAAGTTTACCATTTTTTCAGATTCATAGCATTGAAAATCAACAATAGCAAATCCGGCGTTAGTTTTTCTCACTCACTTGCTTAAATTTGTTTAGATAGCTCCTGCATTTGAGGAAATTCGTTATAGTCTATACATCACACCCTGCACGGCAACAGACGACGAGCAAAGTTTCGGTTTGTGTAGCTCAAATGAGAAAAACCCTATTAAAACTAAACGGTCGGCTTGAGCAGGAAAAGCGTATAACTTTTTTTAGCAACACACGGTATGCCCACTGAACAGTTAACCAAAGAAAGCGACAACTTAGACTTAAGGCAATTACTGAGAACCCTATCAGCAGTCAAAAAAGGTGACTTTTCAGCACGGATGCCCATCGACCAGACCGGCCTGGCAGGAAAAATAGCCGATACGCTCAACGATATTATCGAGCAAAACGAACGACTAACAGCAGAACTGCAGCGGATCGGTAAAGTGGTCGGCAAAGAAGGCAAAATTGCGGAACGGGCTTCCTTAGGAAATGTGCGCGGTTCTTGGGCTGTTTGCGTTGATTCAGTTAATGCATTAATTACCGATTTAGTCCAGCCAACAGCAGAAACAGCGCGGGTAATTCGAGCTGTCGCCAACGGCGATCTTTCCCAAAGAATAGCACCAGAAATGGACGGCAGGCCCCTCAAAGGAGAATTTCTCCAAACTGCCCAAATGGTAAACACGATGGTAGACCAACTTAACGGATTCGCCTCGGAAGTAACGCGGGTAGCTCGAGAAGTAGGAACCGAAGGCAAACTCGGCGTGCAAGCTCAAGTACCGGGTGTCGCCGGAACCTGGAAAGACCTCACCGACAGCGTCAACTCCATGGCGGGAAATTTAACCGCCCAAGTGCGCAACATTGCAGAAGTAACCACAGCAGTAGCCAACGGCGACCTTTCCAAAAAAATCACCGTGGATGTCAAAGGTGAAATTTTGGAACTCAAAAACACCATCAACACCATGGTGGACCAGCTCAACTCCTTCGCCTCAGAAGTCACCCGGGTAGCACGGGAAGTAGGCGCCGAAGGCAAACTGGGCGTGCAAGCAGAAGTGCGCGGTGTTGCTGGAACCTGGAAAGACCTCACCGATAGCGTCAACTTTATGGCAGGTTCTTTAACCGCCCAAGTGCGCAACATTGCAGAAGTAACCACAGCAGTAGCCAACGGCGACCTTTCCAAAAAAATCACCGTGGATGTGAAGGGCGAAATTTTGGAACTCAAAAACACCATCAACACCATGGTGGACCAGCTTAGCTCCTTCGCCTCAGAAGTCACCCGGGTAGCACGGGAAGTAGGCGCCGAAGGCAAACTGGGCGTGCAAGCAGAAGTACGCGGTGTCGCCGGTACTTGGAAAGACTTGACCGGAGCGGTAAATATGATGGCGGGTAACCTTACCGACCAAGTGCGCAGTATTGCGGAAGTTGCCACAGCCATCGCCAACGGCGACTTGTCGAAAAAAATTACGGTGCAGGTCAAAGGTGAAATTTTAGAGCTCAAAAGCACCATTAATATCATGGTGGACCAGCTCAACTCCTTTGCCTCAGAAGTCACCCGGGTAGCGCGAGAAGTTGGCTCGGAAGGCAAATTGGGCGTGCAAGCCGATGTCAAAGGCGTGGCTGGAACCTGGAAAGACCTCACCGATAGCGTCAACTTTATGGCAGGTTCTTTAACCGCTCAAGTGCGCAATATCGCTGCTGTGACCACAGCAGTAGCTAACGGTGACCTTTCCAAAAAAATCACCGTGGATGTCAAGGGCGAAATTTTGGAACTCAAAAACACCATCAACACCATGGTGGACCAGCTCAACTCCTTTGCTTCGGAAGTCACCCGGGTAGCTCGAGAAGTGGGAACCGAAGGCAAACTGGGCGTGCAAGCAGAAGTACGCGGTGTCGCCGGAACCTGGAAGGATTTAACCGATAGCGTGAACATGATGGCTGGGAATCTTACTTCCCAAGTGCGCAATATTGCAGAAGTTGCTACGGCGGTGGCAAATGGAGATTTGTCGAAAAAAATCACCGTGGATGTCAAGGGCGAAATTTTGGAGCTCAAAAACACCATCAACACCATGGTGGACCAGCTCAACTCCTTTGCCTCAGAAGTCACCCGGGTAGCGCGAGAAGTGGGAACCGAAGGCAAACTGGGCGTGCAAGCTTATGTTCGAGGTGTAGCGGGTACCTGGAAAGATTTGACCGATAACGTGAATTTAATGGCAGGCAACTTGACAGCCCAGGTGCGCAATATTGCCGAAGTGACAAAAGCGGTGGCAAATGGTGACCTTTCCAAGAAAATCACCGTGGATGTCAAAGGTGAAATTTTGGAACTCAAAAACACCATCAACACCATGGTGGATCAACTTAGTTCCTTTGCTTCTGAGGTGACGCGGGTGGCTCGAGAAGTAGGAACTGAAGGAAAACTTGGCGGTCAAGCTCAAGTTCAAGGGGTTGCTGGTACTTGGAAAGATTTGACGGATAATGTCAACTCGATGGCGAGTAACTTGACAGCGCAGGTACGAGGTATTGCTAAGGTAGTGACAGCAGTTGCCAATGGAGATTTGAAGCGGAAATTAATGCTGGATGCCAAGGGCGAAATTGAGGCTTTGGCAGAAACGATTAATGAAATGATCGATACTTTGGCGACCTTTGCCAACCAAGTGACAACTGTAGCGCGGGAAGTGGGTATTGAAGGAAAGTTGGGCGGACAAGCCAAAGTACCGGGGGCTGCTGGTACGTGGAAAGATTTAACTGATAACGTTAACGAACTAGCGGCTACCTTGACTACCCAGCTGCGGGCGATCGCTGAAGTTGCAACCGCTGTGACTAAGGGCGACCTCACACGCTCGATTTTCGTAGAAGCCCAAGGTGAAGTAGCCATCCTCAAAGACAACATCAACCAGATGATTGCCAACCTGCGAGAAACAACGCAGAAAAACACCGAACAAGACTGGCTCAAAACCAACCTGGCTAAATTTACTCGCATGCTGCAAGGCCAGCGCGACCTGGAAACCGTATCCAAACTCATCCTCTCAGAATTGGCACCACTGGTGGGCGCATCTTGCGGTGTGTTCTACATCCTCGAAAATACCGAAGGTCCGCCGTTCCTAAAATTACTCAGCAGTTATGCCTATCGCGAACGCAAACATCTTGCCAACCGCTTCTACTTGGGTGAAGGCTTGGTAGGACAGTGCGCCTTGGAAAAAGAACGCATTTTACTCACAGAAGTACCGCACGATTACATCAAAATCAGCTCTGGTCTGGGCGAAGCTGTGCCGCTGAATGTGGTAGTGCTACCGGTGTTATTTGAAGGACAGGTAACAGCAGTAATCGAACTTGCTTCCTTCCGGCGCTTTAGCGAAATTCACCTGACATTTTTAGATCAACTTACAGAAAGTATCGCCATCGTCCTCAACACCATCGCTGCTAGCATGCGTACGGAAGAACTGCTCAAACAATCCCAGTCCTTAGCAGAAGAATTACAAATTCAGCAAAACGAACTTCGGGAAACCAACAAACGCCTGGAACAACAAGCCCAAACTCTCAAGGCCTCCGAAGAATTACTCAAAAGCCAACAAGAAGAATTACAAAAAACCAATGCGGAACTAGAAGAAAAAGCAGAATTACTAGCACAGCAAAACAAAGAAGTAGAACGCAAAAACCAAGAAATTGAACAAGCAAGACTGTCCTTGGAAGAAAAAGCCGAACAACTGGCCCTTTCATCCAAATACAAATCCGAATTTTTAGCGAACATGTCCCACGAATTGCGGACACCGCTCAACAGCTTGCTGATCTTGGCAAAATTGCTAGCAGACAATGTAGAAGGCAACCTCACCGAAAAACAAGTAGAATACTGCCGCACAATTTACTCCGCAGGCAACGATTTGTTATCGTTAATCAATGACATCCTCGATTTGGCAAAAATTGAATCTGGAACCATGTCCATTGACATGGAACAGATGCGGTTGTCCGATGTGCAAGAGCAACTAGAGCGCACATTTCGGCAAGTTGCTGTGGATAAAGGACTCAACTTCACCATCGAACTAGCTCCGGAATTACCGAGGACAATTTATACCGACCCCAAACGCCTGCATCAAATTCTGAAAAATTTATTAGCAAACGCTTTTAAATTTACAGAACAAGGCGAAGTTAACCTACGGATTTTTGTGGCCACCCAGGGATGGAGCTCGGATCACATAGCTTTAAATAACGCTCCTTGGGTAATCGCCTTTGCTGTCAAAGATACGGGTATTGGTATTGCACCCGAAAAACAAAAAATCATTTTCGAAGCCTTTCAACAAGCAGATGGTACCACCAGTCGCAAATACGGCGGTACAGGTTTAGGCTTGTCCATCAGTCGCGAAATCGCCCGCTTGCTAAACGGGGAAATTAAATTAGTCAGTTCTCCAGGAAAAGGTAGCACCTTTACGCTGTACTTACCCCAAATGGGGGAAATTCTACAACCAGACAACGCTACTAGCTCGCAACAAGCCTACACCAGCAGCACCACAACCCAAACAACACCACGGCTTTCCCAACCTTCCTTTGCACAAGCAGGTGACTTAGCTCCCCAAACTCGTCCTTCTTCGAAAGCTAAAGGTACTTACAGCTGTTTTACTCATCCTGCTCTCATCGACGATCGAGATACAATTAATGAGGGCGATCGCGTTCTTTTAATCGTAGAAGATGATGTGAAATTTGCCCGCATTCTTCTAGAAATGACGCGACAGTACGACTTCAAAGGTATTGTCGCTCACAACGGAACCACTGGTTTAGCCCTGGCAGAAACATATCAACCTGCTGCGATTATCCTCGATATCCGCCTCCCCGGAATGGATGGTTGGACAGTACTCGATCGCCTCAAGCACAACCCAAAAACCCGTCACATCCCCGTACACGTAATGACGGTAGAAGACGGACGACAGCGCAGCTTGCAACAAGGAGCGATCGCCTACCTGCAAAAACCCATTAGTTCCGAACTGCTGCACCAAGCATTAACTAAAATCAAGGGTTTTGTCGAACGGCGAGTTAAAAATTTGCTGATTGTAGAAGATGACGAAAACCAACGCCAAAGCATTATTGAACTCGTTGGTAACAGTGATGTCGCCACTACCGCTGTCAGCACCGGTAGCGAAGCTTTGGAAGCTGTTCGCTCCCACCACTACGATTGCGTAGTTCTGGATTTGGGACTACCAGATATGGACGGGTTCGAGTTAATCGAACAAATCAAACAATCTCCCAACGGCGAAGCACTACCGATTATTGTTTACACTGGCAGGGAAATAACCAAAGCTCAAGAAACTCAACTGCGACGCATGGCCGAAACAATTATCGTCAAGGACGTGCGCTCTCCCGAACGCCTTTTTGACGAAACTGCATTGTTTTTGCATCGCGTCCACGCCAATTTACCCGCTCCCAAACGCCAAATACTCGAACAACTGCAAAACTCTGACCCCTTGCTCGCAGGCAAAAAAGTTCTCATCATTGATGACGACGTGCGTAACATTTTTGCCCTTACCAGCGTCCTCGAACGCTATCAAATGCAAGTTATTTACGCCGAAAATGGTAGCGACGGCATAGAAATTTTGCAAAACAATCCAGATACCAATATTATCTTGATGGATGTGATGATGCCAGAAATGGATGGCTATGAAACTACTCACCGCATCCGTTGCAATCCTCAATTTGCTTCTTTGCCAATCATCGCCCTCACAGCCAAAGCCATGCAAGGCGATCGCGAAAAGTGTATCGAAGCTGGTGCATCTGACTACATTACCAAACCCGTAGATACGGAACAGCTACTTTCCCTATTACGTGTTTGGTTATATAGATAGATATCTCCTCTATCATTCATAGTCTTTATACTTGAACTATGAATGATAGATTTTTATAATATCTTTATTGCTTACTAAAATATTTCGGCTGCGTGTTAGGTAATTCTCGTTAGTTCTTTGGCAAGAAGAACAAATGTATCGGAATTTAAGTCATAACAAATGCTCAAAAATTTTAAAATTAGCACGAAAATAGGCGCCAGTTTTGCACTAGGATTATTGATAATTGCAACTTTAGCAATATTTGCATACACCACGACACGCGAATTAATTATCACCTCGAGGTGGCAAAACCATACCTACGAAGTTATTAGAGAATTAAATACATTAATTGCTAACGTCAAAGAAGCAGAAGCAACACAACAAGCTTACCTAATTACAGAAGAAACGATTTATTTAGAACAATATAAAAACACAATTCCAGAAATTCAAAGAAATCTCAATCATCTCCTCAAATTAACAGCAGATAACCCCAAGCAACAGCAAAGACTTGCACTTCTTAAGCCACTAATTAGCCAAAGAATAGCTAGAATGCAACAAGGAATTGCATTACGGCAAAATCAAGGATTGGCAGCAGTAAAAAATTTCTGGCTGACAAATCAAGGTGTAAATGAAAGCAGTCAAATTCGTCAGTTAGTTGCAGAAATAGAAGGCGAAGAACTTCAATTATTAAAGCAGCGCACCCAACAAACTCAACAAGCTTCACAACAAGCAATAGATACTATCATCTACGGTAGTGGTTTTGCAGTTTTATTTTTGACTTTAATTGCTATTTATCTGACTAAAAACATCTCTCAACCTCTTCAAGAAATCTCCAAAGCAACAGAAAAATTAGCACAAGGAGATTTATCTCAAATACATGTATCATCTTCCCTTATTCAACGCCAAGATGAAATCGGGACATTGGCTCGTGCTTTGAAATTGGCGATCGCAAATTTACATCAGACCACTATTCAAAACAACGAACAAAATTGGCTCCAATCCAACATCGCTAAGTTTAGCCGGATGTTACAAAGCCAAAGAAATCCGGAAACACTAGCGAGAACAATTCTCAAAGAATTAGCACTGCTGCTGAACGCTCAACAAGGTGTTTTCTACTTCCTAGACTCAGAAGACGACCAACCCGTACTCAAACCCATCGGTACTTATGCACACCAACAGCAACAAGAAATTTCCCAAAAAATTCGCCCGGGAGAAGGGTTAGTCGGACAATGCGCCCTAGAAAAACAAAAAATTATACTCACAGATATTCCTAGCGACTACATCCGCATCAGCTCCGGACTGGGAGAAGCCAAACCCCGAAATATTGTTATCTTACCAGTCATATTCGAAAATAACGCGATCGCGGTCATCGAATTAGCCTCGTTTCAGCAATTTAGCGAGCTTCATCACACTTTTTTGGAACAAGTCAGTGAAATTATTGGCATAGCATTAAATGCGATCGCTGCTGATATCCGTACCCAACAACTACTGGAACAATCCCAAGCTTTGACACAACAGCTCCAGCAAACAAACAAGCGCTTAGAACAACAAACTCAACAACTACAACTCTCAGAAGAAATTTTGAAACAGCAACAACAAGAATTACAGCAATCCAACGAAGAATTAGAGCAACTCAACGCAGAACTAGAAGAAAAAGCAGAACTGCTGTGGACAAAAAACCAAGAAATCGAAAGTAAAAATCAAGAAATTGCACAAGCAAAGCAAGCTTTAGAAGAAAAAGCTCAACAACTGGCGCTCTCATCTCGGTATAAGTCCGAATTTCTCGCAAATGTGTCCCACGAATTGCGGACACCGCTCAATAGTCTGCTCATATTAGCAAAATTGCTCGCAGACAACACCGAAGGTAACCTGAGCCAAAAACAAGTAGAATACAGTCGCACAATTTACTCTGCTGGAAACGATCTGCTGTCTTTGATCAACGACATCCTAGATTTGGCAAAAATTGAATCTGGGACCATGTCCATTGAAATGAATCACATCCAGCTTTATGACTTACACGATAACCTCGAACGCACCTTTAGGGAAGTAGCTCAAAATAAAGGACTTCATTTCTCGATTGAATTAGCTCCAGAACTACCAAAAACGATTTATACCGATGGCAAACGCCTGCAACAAGTTCTGAGAAACTTACTGGCCAATGCATTTAAATTCACAGAACGCGGTGAAGTACGGTTGCGAGTGTTTGTGGCAAAACAAGGATGGAGTCCAGACCAAGAAAATTTGAATCGTGCTCAAAGTGTTATCGCCTTTGCAGTCAGCGATACAGGAATTGGTATTGTCCCGGAAAAGCAAAAACTCATTTTTGAGGCATTTCAGCAAGCAGATGGAACTACCAGTCGCAAATATGGCGGTACAGGATTGGGTTTGTCCATCAGTCGGGAAATTACCCGCCTTTTGAGTGGAGAAATTACACTCGAAAGTCATCCAGGTAAAGGTAGCACTTTTACGCTGTACTTACCCCAGCAACAAGAATATGAAGATATCCAAACCCAACCCCAGCAACAAGCTTTACAATTACCATCTACTCCTGTTGTTTTACCCTGTTTTTTCCAAGACGACAGAAATACTATCACCCAAGGCGATCGCATTCTTTTAATTATAGAAGACGATGTAAAATTCGCTCGAGTCTTGGTGGATATAGCGCGTCAATACAACTTTAAGAGTGTTGTGGCCCCAAATGGCAGTGCAGGTCTAGCATTAGCACGCCAATACAACCCTTGTGCGATCGTTCTTGACGTTCGCTTACCAGAAATAGATGGTTGGACGGTACTGGATCGACTCAAGCAAGACCCCAATACCCGTCACATCCCCGTACACGTGATGACCGTTGAAGAAGGACGACAGCGCAGCTTGCAACAAGGAGCGATCGCCTATTCCCAAAAACCAGTCAGCAGCGACGCTCTACATGAAGCATTAACTAAAATTAAAGATTTTGTCGAACGGCGAATTAAAAACTTATTAATCGTAGAAGATGATGAAAACCAACGCCAAAGTATCGTGGAATTAATCGGTGAGGGCGATGACGTTGCTACTACTGCTGTTAGCACTGGAAAAGAAGCTTTAGCAGCTATTCGTTCTCAAAATTACGATTGCGTAGTCCTTGATTTAGGATTACCAGATATGGATGGTTTTGAGTTGATCGAACAAATCAAGCAATTCCCCAATGGCGAAACCCTACCTGTGATCGTCTATACCGCCAGAGAACTCACTAGGGCGCAAGAAACCCAACTCCAACGCCTAGCAAAGACCATCATTATCAAAGACGTGCGCTCTCCCGAACGCCTTCTTGACGAAACCGCCTTGTTTTTACACCGCGTACAAGCAAATTTACCTGCTCCCAAACCACAAATACCCGAACAACTACACCAAAGCGATTCTTTGTTGAAGGACAAAAAAGTTCTCATTATTGATGACGATGTCCGTAATATTTTTGCCATTACCAGCGTTCTAGAACGCTATCAAATGCAAGTTTTCTACGCTGAAAACGGTAGTGACGGTATAGAAGTTCTACAAAATCACCCGGATATCAATATCGTCTTAATGGACATTATGATGCCAAAAATGGACGGTTACGAAACTACCCGCCGCATTCGCCAAAACCCACAATTGAAATCCATACCAATTATTGCCTTGACCGCTAAAGCCATGCAAGGCGATCGCGAAAAATGTATCGAAGCTGGCGCATCCGACTACATTACTAAACCTGTAGATACCCAACGCCTACTTTCCCTACTGCGTGTTTGGCTATACCGCCAAGGTTAAGCCTAGGGAGAGATTTATCAACAATACTTTTTTATTGGTAGATGGATGCAGCATCCAATACTTCAATCCTATAACAAATAATAGTAGTTAATAGTTAGTCAATAAAGATTCCTCTATCTGCAAAGAAGAATCCAAATCCTCATGCTGGTAGGAATTTCCTCTTGATAACAATCCTTTAAATTATAACTACACCTAGTTTGTAGTCAGCACCGCACGCGCTCGCTACAAACCAAGAAAAATCGTAGTTATTTGGAAGAGAAATAGTGTTAATTTTTTCAAAATCACAGTAGTTTGCAATTAATAACTGTAATTTAGTATTGCTCTTTATGCCTCCAAATCAGACCACAGCAAGACTCATTTTCTGGATTGAAAAACGCCATGAGAATGGAACAACTTGAAGACATAGAAATTCAATTACTGTTAGAAGGTTTATATCGCTATTACGGATTTGATTTTAGAAATTACGCTCTAGCTTCCCTCAAACGCCGCATCCTAAATATGGTTCAAGCGGAGGGTCTAAGCACTGTATCTGGTTTGCAAGAAAAAATTCTCCACGACCCTGAATGTTTAGAACGATTTTTGTTTAATCTCTCTGTTAACGTCACCACTATGTTTCGAGACCCCGAGTTTTTTCTTGCATTTAGAACCAAAGTTGTTCCCATACTCAGAACATACCCTTTTATTCGCATTTGGCACGCAGGATGCTCTACAGGAGAAGAAGTTTATTCTATGGCTATTTTGCTAAAAGAAGAAGGACTTTATCACCGTTCCCGATTGTATGCTACCGATATTAACGAGACAGTTTTGCGTAAAGCTAAAACCGGAATTTTCTCCCTCAAATTAATGCAAGAATATACCCATAATTATATAAAAGCAGGCGGAAAATCATCTTTTTCTAAGTACTATACAGCAGCCTACGGGAATGCAATTTTTTCTTCGGAATTAAAAGAAAATATTGTTTTTTCTTTACATAATTTAGTAACAGATAATTCTTTTAATGAATTTCATGTAATTTTTTGTCGCAATGTTTTGATTTATTTTAATAAATTTCTCCAAAATCGAGTTCATACACTGCTTTACGAAAGCTTGATCAGATTGGGAATCTTAGGATTAGGACGTCAAGAATCAATAAAATTCACTCCCTATGAAAAAAATTACGAACAATTAGAAGGTGGTGATAAACTTTATCGCAAAATCAGTTAAGTAAAACAGGCGCTTCCATAACTTGCGACAAGCGATCGCTCACTAGTAACTTTGATTGCTAACTATCAAAGTGACTGGTATTTACTTATGTCTAGCTGCCTCATAAATTGTAAATAGTAGATAGTGGTTAACAGATGAAAATAGCAACAGTTACCCGTGAACTAACAATTCCCAACCAGTGGCGGCATTATGGTGTTTAAACTAATTGCGATCGGTACATCTTTAGGAGGTTTAAAAGCTCTGACGGTGGTGCTAAAGTATTTGCCTAAAAATTTTCCCGTACCTGTAGCTGTTGTTCAACATCGCCACAAAGCTTCCGATCGCACCTTAGTTGTATTGTTGCAGCATCATACCTGCCTAGCTGTCAAAGAAGCGGAAGACAAGGAAGAAATCTTGCCTGGTTGGGTATATTTAGCTCCTGCAGATTATCACTTATTAGTGGAAAGTAACGATATAACTACCTCCAGACCTTATTTTGCATTATCCACCGATCCCCCAGTTACTTACGCGCGACCGTCAATAGATGTTTTATTTGAGACAGCGGCAGAAGCCTATAGGGAAAAAGCGATCGGCGTGCTGTTAACAGGTGCCAATCAAGATGGTGTTAAAGGACTAGCAAAAATTAAAGCCTGCGGTGGCCTCACCATAGTAGAAGAACCAGCCACAGCCTTTTGTCCGATTATGCCTGCTGCTGCCATCAAAGCCAAAGTAGCAGACAAAATTTTTCCCTTGCAGGATATTGCCTTGTTTTTAGTCAAAATTTGTAATTGAGATTAGTAAGATTAGTAAATATTCTCTTTTTTGTTTAGGGATGAAATACCTATAAAATATTAATATTAGCAATTGGCTAAATATATAACTTAAGATAGTGTGAACACGTCCAATCAAAACGTCACAGTCAAGAAAAAGGTGCTAAAAACCTTTTGGTATACTTCTAAAAGTGTATAGTCGCAATGTCCTTTGAACCGAAAGTCAATGTTCTGTTGGTAGATGACCATCCGGAAAACTTGTTAGCCCTGGAGGCGATTTTAGAAAGCCTTGGTCAAAACTTAGTCAGGGCCACATCAGGCGCAGAAGCTTTACGACATTTGCTGAATCAGGATTTTGCCGTAATTCTCCTGGATGTGCAAATGCCAGAAATGGACGGGTTCGAGACAGCGGGGCTAATCCGACAACGAGAGCGATCGCGCCATACACCGATTATCTTTATCACAGCATTCAACACCAGTGAGTCGATGGTGTTTAAAGGCTACTCCCTCGGTGCGGTAGACTACCTGTTCAAGCCGATCGAGCCAGAAATTCTCAAATCTAAAGTGTCGGCTTTTATTGATTTGTTCCAAAAAACCGCGGAAGTAAAGCGACAAGCCTTACAACTAGCAGCAATGAACGCAGAACTGAGAAAGCGGGAAGAAATGTTCCGTTCTTTGTGTGCTTGTTCACCTGTAGGTATTTTTCTAACAGACAAACAAGGTAGATGTACTTATGTAAACCCACGTTACCAAACTATATTTGGTTTAACACCCCAAGACAATATTAGCGAAGCTTGGACGCAAAGAATTCACCACGAAGACCAACAACGGGTAATTGCAAACTGGTATGGCGCGGCAACGGAAGGTCGAGAATATAAAGGTGAATTTCGCATTCTCACCCCGGAAAAAACAGAGCGTTGGATTTGCCTATCCTCATCTCCCATGCTTTCGGAAGAGGGTCACGTTATTGGTTTTGTTGGTACAGCAGAAGATATTACCGAACGCAAAAAAGCTGAAGAAGAACACATTAAATTAATTCGCGAGCAAACAGCGCGCCAAGAAGCAGAAACTGCCAATCGTCTCAAAGATGAATTTTTAGCAACCCTCTCCCACGAACTGCGCACACCTTTAACTTCTATCCTAGGTTGGGCAAGACTGCTGCGTCAAAAGAAATTGGACGAAAAAGCGATCTGGCGGGCTATAGAAACAATTGAGCGCAACGCTACTTTGCAAGCACAACTAATCGAAGATATTTTAGATGTCTCGCGGATTATGCGAGGCAAACTTACCCTCAATCTTTGTCCGGTAAATCTAGAGACTATCATTTCTAATGTAGCAAATGGAGCTCGTTTGGAAGCAGAAGCAAAAAACATTCAGCTAGAGTGCTCGATCGAACCGGCGCCAACACAGACAAAAAGCTGTAGCGCAGACAGTGAAAATAGTTCCCTAATTTCCCGTCAAGGTATTATTCCTGCTTCTTTCCAACTTTCACCTTTTGTGGTCTCGGGCGACTCTACTCGCCTGCAACAAGTGGTGTGGAATTTACTGAATAACGCCATTAAATTTACACCAGAAGGGGGCAAAATCCAGGTGCAATTGTCGTTGGAGACCCAACAGGAAGAAAATCAACTACCAATCTCCTACGCCAAAATCACCATCAGCGACACAGGTATCGGTATTAGTCCCGAGTTTCTTCCCCACGTATTCGATCGCTTTCGTCAAGCAGATGGAAGCATAACTAGAAATCACGGTGGTTTGGGACTGGGGTTGGCGATCGTTCGTTATTTGGTGGAAATGCACGGCGGAAGCGTTAGTGCTGACAGTCCCGGAGTCGGACAGGGAGCAACGTTTACCGTCAGGTTGCCTTTGTTGGAAACTAGCGGACAACAAAAAACAAAGGAGCAGCCACAGCAAGAAAATAGGAAAGTGGAAAGATGGACTAATAGATAGCAAAGCCTCTTTCCTCTTCCAAAAACTCGATCTCTTTCTCAGATTGCTAAATTAAATCAGGAAAAACTTCCTGCAGTGCGGGATGAACCAGGCGATGATTTTGCACGTTTACACCTTTAGCCAAAGCAGGATTATTTTTTAATGCTTCCAGACCTTGATTTGCTAATTGCTCTACGTATGGTAGAGTACTGTTGTTGAGTGCTTGAGTTGCTGTCCAAGGAACTGCCCCTGGCATGTTGGGAACACCGTAATGCAATACACCCTCCTCGATGTAGACTGGCTGAGTGTGAGATGTAGCATGTAAGGTTTCCACACAACCTCCCTGATCCACTGCCACATCTACAATTACCGAACCAGGATGCATTTTTTGAACCAACTGGCGACTAACGAGGATGGGTGCTCTGCGTCCCGGTAACAGGACTGCACCGATTAACAGATCTGCTTGCGTAACGGTTGCTTCAATGTTAGCGGAGTTGCTGTACAGCAGCTCGACTCTCGAACCGAATAAAGTCTCCAGATAGCCCAAACGTTCTACATTTACATCCAAAATCTGTACGCTAGCTCCCATACCAACAGCAATTTTCGCAGCTTCCGTACCAACTACTCCGCCACCCAAAATCACCACCTTCCCAGCTCTGACTCCAGGAACCCCACCCAACAAAACGCCTCTACCACCTTGCTGGCGCTCTAAAAACCTTGCTCCAAATTGTACTGACAAGCGACCAGCAATAATACTCATGGGGGTCAGCAATGGCAATTTGTTAGCACCAGTTTGTTCCACTGTTTCGTAGGCGATCGCGCATACTCCACAATCGATCAAATGCTCGGTGAGCTTGCGATCGGCTGCTAAGTGTAAGTACGTAAATAAAATCTGACCTTTTTGTAAAAACTTGTACTCTTGCGTTTGTGGCTCCTTCACCTTGACTATTAACTCTCGATTCCAAGCTGCTTCCGGAGTAGGGACTATTTCCGCACCAGCTATTTTGTAATCCTCATCTGTAAATCCAGCACCCATTCCTGCTTGGGTTTCTACAAAAATAGCATGACCCCTTTCTTTTAAGACCCTAACACTAGAAGGACTCAGCCCAACCCGAAACTCTTGATCTTTAGTTTCTTTGGGAACACCAATTTCCATGTATCGCCTCTAAATTTATATAATTGTTTAGTTTAGTTTGTCAGTCTCGTCCCTGTAGTTTTGAATCAGAGACTACGAGTTCACCTCATAACACTAGTCCTACAATGCATTGCAGCTGTTAATTCCAGCATAGCTATCTAACTGCCTGAGTGCCTTCTACCTCATGTCTTCTATCTTTTGGTACAAATGTATATTGCATTTTTTCCAAAATATGGTATCCATCCAACTGTAGTTCAAATAACTACCCTTGACGATTTCTCCATAATTTCTAAAATATATGAAGAATAGTAAAAAAATGTAAAAATAGCAGTCGATCTGAACACATCAATAAGGTATTGCCGTTAAAACCCAAGTTAATTTTTGTATTTCCAGCAGAGGTTTTTCCAATGGTCGCACAACCACAGCCAAGTGTAACTCCCAAGCTCGAGGAGCCAAAATTTGGATTCAACGAATATGCAGAGCGCTTAAACGGTCGAGCAGCTATGATTGGCTTTGTCATCATGGTAGTAATTGAATGGGTAACTGATAAAGGAGTATTGTCCTGGCTGGGTCTAAAATAAGACCAACAGCTCCCTCACCGAGCCATTCAAGCTACTAAAACTAAAAAGTCCTAGCCCAGCTGGAGCATCCAGCTGGTTTTAAATATAAGCCACTTGATTTGATTGCTCCTGGTGAAAGTTGCAAAGATGCCAACAACAGTCAATGTTCTCCTTGGAGAGAGAAAATTATAATATGGTAAAGAATGACATCCAAAAAGTGACAATTGCAGAATAGGAATTTTTAGTAAATTTAAACAATATAGGTGAACTAAAATAAACCAAGCTGTGATGAATGCTGTATTGCCTCGTTTTTTAAAGTCGGCCTACCGAAAAGAACCTCTTATTAGCGTCTTGCTGACGATCGGGATGGTAGATGCACTAATTGGTGGATTAGACGATAGCTGGTCATTGTTTGCTTTTGGCTTGGGAACAGCAGGAACAACCCTTTTGTTGAAATTATGGCGCAACCAACAGCGTCGTCCTGTTCCCCAAGAACCTGTAGCACAACATTACTTACCTCCACGCTCTTCTAGTTCGACTTTACCAATGCTGACGATCGCCAAGAAAAAACCACCCCAGTAATTACTAAAATGAATCCCCAGTTATTTTAACTGTGGTAGCAACTCTACCCTCAGCAAGCCACCAACTCCAACTTGAGCCAAATCACCAAACACTGGTCGAATTTTGCGGAAGAGGTGTTTTTTGTAGTAAAAAATACCATAACTATTGTGTCATAATTATTCTGTGATTTTTTATTGAGGTTTCAAACTGAAAATGGGTAGGTGGCTTTTTAGTTTTTTAGCGGCGATCGCGCTACAAATCCCGGACCGTTTCGATCGCAATTGCACTTACCTCACGGTCGATTAGTCTGCTAGCAGTGGTAGCATCCTTGAGCTTGTTGGTTAGCTTTGACGGTCAGGAACTAGCTACAAGAAAAATGGGAATAGCAATAGCTACATGCAGTTAATTTCATAGTTGAAACATCAGAAATTCTCTACATCCACTAGAAAGGACAGCGTATTTCGTTTTTCTGTTAACAAACCACCCATCGCGGTAATCGCCGCTCGGTGGGTGGAGCATTCCCCAGTAATAGATATTTTGATATGGAATTGGGGAAACATAGATATATAGTTAAATTCCTCTATGCGTAATTTGTAGGTGGAAGAAGTAGCAGTGTCCTACCTCAAAAAAACAAATACCTGTATGGCTATCGCCCCCAATTCTGAGATTGTATGAACAATATCTCCATGCTCGCAACCAAATTCACAATCATTACGGTTACGAGCTTTTTAGGTACTGCAGTAGCAACTTCACTAACAGCAGCATCTTTACCAACTTCTGGCGTTGAAGTAGAAGCAAAGTTTCCAAACACCAGAAATTTTATCAGCCCTCGAGTTATTTACACCCTTACGGGACACTCCGGAACCATCAAATCCCTTACCTTTAGTCCTGATGGTAAAATTCTCGTCAGCGGTGGCGCAGAAAACGACGGCGTCATTCGCCTGTGGAACGCAAAGACAGGAAAAGTCATAGGGATTATTCGCAAAGCGCACAAAACTGCTGTAGAATCCTTAGCGATTTCTCCCAACGGTCAAACGCTAGCTAGTTGTAGTAATGACAACACAATTAACCTTTGGAATCTAAAAACTAACAAATTTAATCGCTCCTTGATAGGACACACCAGTAACGTATTGTCCATTGCTATTAGTCCCGATGGCAAGATTCTCGCCAGTGGTGGTCTAGACGGAATTTACCTGTGGGATTTGCTCCAAGAACGTCCCTTAGCAACCCTGGTACGCTTTGACAACGTCATCTTTGCAATAGCAATTAGTCCTGACGGTCGAATTCTAGCTAGCGGTGACGATCAAGGCGTCGTCAAACTATGGGATTTAAATTCTGGAAAAGTTATCCGCAAATTTGTCGCCCATAACGCTTTGATTAGCGCCCTTGCTTTTACACCCAATGGAAAAATTCTCGTTACCGGAAGTCGCGATCGCACTGTGAAAATTTGGCAAATCAATACACCCAAACAAACTCCCATTCTCACCTTATTCCACAGTCACTGGGTAAATGCCGTTGCTATCAATCCAGACGGTCGCACCTTAGCTAGTGCTGGAAGAGACGGAATTAAACTGTGGGATCTCGCCACAGGAGAATTGTTAAATACCCTCAACGAACATTCCGATTGGGTGAGCGCGATCGCCTTTAGTCCTGATGGAAAAATACTAGCTAGTGGCGGATACAATAAGAAAATCAAACTTTGGCGCAGTTATTAACCCCATCCGCACGCTTTGGTCACCAAATATTAATAAAATCATCGAAATTGCATCAAATTGCAAAGCTTTCTTAACATTTAACACTTTCTTAAGACCGAGGATTTAAGATTTTGACTTAACCGACAATGCTAATGATGCCCCAGCTACAACTACAGCCGGGGCTTTTGCTGTTAAGAGCTGAGTAATTACCAGCCTCCGCTTTCTACCCCCATCTTGTCAACCGGTAACAAGCCATCCATTATCCCTGCATGCAACCTTGATAAAGTGCTACCAATCCCAGCAAAGAGGTAAAATCTAAGGGTATCGAGTTAAAAATTCAAAACTCATAAATAATAGATTCAACTTGTGTAGTGAATGCTATACAGAAGATTTGGTCGCACAGAATTACAAATGCCAGTTTTCTCCTGCGGCGGTATGAGATACCAATATCAATGGAAAGAGGTACCGCAGTGGCAAATTCCCCAAGATAACCAGGAGAATTTAGAAGCAACAATTCGACGCGCCCTAGAATTAGGTATTAATCATATCGAAACCGCTCGCGGTTACGGTACTTCCGAAATGCAGTTAGGGCGAATATTGCCCAAATTTCCGCGCGAAAATTTAATCGTACAAACCAAAGTTAGTCCCAAAGCAGACGCAAAAGAATTTGAACGCGACTTGGAAAAATCACTGCTTTCCTTGCGGTTAGATTATATTGATTTATTAGGAATACACGGCATTAACAACGCAGAATTACTAAACTACTGCACCCGTTCCGGTGGCTGTTTGGAAGTAGCAAAAAAATGGCAAGCACAAGGAAAAATTAGATTTATTGGCTTTTCTACACACGGGGCGACTAACATTATTATTCAAGCAATTAATACCAACGAATTCGATTACGTGAATCTGCATTGGTATTACATTAATCAAAATAACTGGCCTGCGATTGAAGCTGCTACCAAACGGGATATGGGAGTGTTTATCATCAGTCCTTCTGATAAAGGTGGAAAATTATACGATCCACCACCAAAATTAGTGAAACTTTGCGCTCCCTTAAGTCCAATCGTGTTTAACGATTTATTTTGTTTGAGTCATCCCCAGGTACATACCCTCAGTATAGGTGCAGCAAAACCAACAGATTTCGACGAACACCTCAAAACTTTAGAATTGCTAGATCGAGCTTCAGATATATTGCCATCGATTATGGCACGATTGCATCAAGAAGCCGTAGCAACCTTGGGAGAAGACTGGGTCAAAACTTGGTATGTCAATTTACCCACCTATGAAGAAACACCGGGTCAAGTTAATATTCCTGTAATTTTGTGGTTGAGGAATTTGGCGATCGCCTACGACATGATTGATTATGCTAAAATGCGCTACAATCTCCTCGGTAATGGCAGCCACTGGTTCCCTGGTAACAAAGCAGACCAAATAGACCAACTAGACCTGCGCCAATGTCTCGCTCGCAGTCCCCATGCAGATAAAATTCCTGACTTGCTTGCACAAACCCATCAAATGCTAGCAGGAGAAGCTGTCCAACGCTTGTCCCAAACTTAGACAATCGCTGCTTCTCCAAGCTGTTATCGCTTTTTAGCAATCTCACTTTCTTTGAATTTGAAAACCGAGAATTCGTCTGGGTTTACCTGTTTGACTGGGAGTTAAAAAAGTGTTAGCCGCATACGAATCAATTCCGTAAACATCGACTGATAAGGTTTTACCATTTTTACTCACTTTCAACACAGCGTAATTAAATGTGTCTGGAGAATAAAAATCCACCGGTTGTCTCAAAATATCAGCGTCCGGATCTCCTTCACGAAAAACGTTTTTTAACCCGGGAAACCCAGGATCTAAACCAATCGGATCGATTCCTCGCGCTGTTTCAGCTTCTACAAGTTTATCTGCCAAAGATTTAATATTGCTAAAACTGTGGTCCGCGATCGCATCCGGACCACCAGCACCGATCGGACCTGCAACAATGGTCAAAGCACCAGGAACAATACTGCGACTATTGGGATTGTTGGGATCGGAAAAATAAGTTAGTTCGTTTCGTTAATGCGATTTTGGTGATCGTCGGTGGAAAGGAAAACGACATTTTCGATGCGATTATCAGCAATAAATTTCAATATTTCGTTACGTTCAGCACGGTAACCACCAATCCAAGATTTACCCCCGTCTTCTCCAACTTCATCAATGGGTGAAGATATAGCAACAATTTTCCAAGGAATATTCCTCGCTTGCGCTTCTAAAAGAACTTGTTTGAACCACTGAAGTTGAGTCTTACCCAACATCGTTCGCTGTGGATTGTCAGCACGCGGTCCGGTATCATCTGTACCGTCTGGCTTTTTTAAGCGAATATCCCGGTAGGAGCGATCGTCTAAATTGATAAAAATAACATTAGCTCCCCACTGTTGAGCATAATATAATTTCTGCGTATTATTTGTGCGGGCATCGCTACTAAAAACTATTTTCTCTCGGATGGGATGGTAGTCGCTGTAGGCTTGCAATAATACGCGAAAGCCTTCCGTTTTATTGATAAATGCATCTGTATTGTTCACATCGTTCGCGGGATTGGTAGGATCCACACCTTGACCGGGGGGTGTTCCCGGTGCTGCTCCACCATTTATAAATTGCTTGTTGCCCAGCTCGTGATTATCTAAAAGAGTATACATTCCTTGGGAAGCATACAACGTCTTGAGACTAGAAAAGTCACCATTCAAGACAGCTTCACCATCTGCTGTTACAGCTTCTAAATTCTCTCGGTACTTGCGATGGTAGTCTTCTAATGCTTGATGCAAATCTGCGAAGGGATCGGTTGCAGCTGGCGAACCTTTAGCTTCAGTTTCGTACATTGTGTCGCCAAGAAATACAAAAAAGTCCAATTTCAACTTATAAAAGTCCTGGGTTAATGGATAGGGACGCCACCTACCATCCGCATCCCCACTAAAAGCAAATTCTACCGGTACTCGTTCCGTCGGTGCTGGTGCAGTTTTGAATTCTCCTATCGGACTGAGACTACCGTCAGAAGAAAGAAAACGATAATAGTACCTAGTGTTTTTTCTTAAACCTGCGGCATTAATTTTGAGAGTATAGTCCCGCGCAGCATTTGTTCTTCCATAAAAAGTACGCAATACCCTTCTAAATTTGCTGTCTGTAGATAATTCGACTTTGAGATTAGTAACAACACCTACATTGGTATCGCTATCAACAGTGCGCGTCCAAAGAATAGCACTATTTTCCGTCGCATCCCCCGCTGCAACAGCTGTATAATAAGTAACCGCTTGAGCGACAGAAGAAAATATTAATAAAAAGCCGCCTGTTAAAGTTACTTTCAAAGTCGCACAGAAAGAACGATAAACAGCAGATGCAACTTGCTCTTTCATAGGATAAATTGAAATAGTTTGGTAGATATAAATCCTAGTATTTCAAGATTAAGAAAAAGTTATCTATTTATTAATAATCTTTGGTGTCTACAGATTTAGATTCATATTTTCTTGAAGAAAATTGGTGCGTAAAATTTAGACAAAAATGAGCGATCGCTAACTATCAGCTATTGATTATCAAATTCTAAATACTAATTTTCTAGTAATAGAAAATAAATCTTTATCCCTACCGAGAGCATACTACTAAATAAATCACAAACGAGTTCCTGGCAAAGGCAATTAATTGTTAACTGATGTAAAGTTAAAAATTGTGAGAAATTATTTGGAGGTAGGACAAAATTTATATGATTGTGACGTTTAATCTAAGACAATAAGAACTACACTGAGTTTTTAGCAATTTCTTGATTTGTTAGGCTAACATGACTCTTAATCGTCGGCATTTCTTGTTTTTACTAGGAGCAACTGCAGGTGCTGTAGCATTGGATGCTTGCGCTTCAGCACGAAATACTTCCAGTCCTACTTCCGCAACAACCGCTGCTAGCAAAGGAGCAATCCAACTACCACCTTTACCTTATGCGTATACTGCTTTAGAACCATATATAGACGCCGCTACAATGCGCATCCATCATGGCAAGCATCACGCTACCTATGTCAAAAACCTGAATGCAGCATTAGACAAGTATCCAAAACTAAAAAGCACAAGTGTGGAAGATTTATTACGTAACGTTAATAGTATACCGGAAGATATTCGCACAACCGTCATTAACAACGGTGGTGGTCATGTCAACCACTCGATGTTTTGGAGGATTATGAAACAAAAGGGTGGTGGGGAACCTACAGGAGCGATCGCCTCAGCTATAAAACAAAATTTTGGTAGTTTTGCCAATTTTAAAAAACAGTTTAACGAAGCCGGTAACAAGCGTTTTGGTAGTGGTTGGGTTTGGCTTGTTCGCAACAAAGATGGCAAGCTAGAAGTGATGAGTACAGCCAATCAAGATAATCCTCTGAGTGTGGGTAAATATCCAATTATGGGTAACGACGTGTGGGAACACGCCTATTATCTCAAGTACCAAAACCGTCGCGGCGACTATTTAAATGCTTGGTGGAACGTGGTAAACTGGGATGAAATCAACAGACGCTTCGCACAAGCTCAAAGATCTTAGAAACTTGTTTAGCTAAGAGAAAACAAATATTCGTCTTTTGTCCTTGTTTGTTAATTCCAATAAATTCCAATAAAGAAGGACAAAAGATGTTTTTATAGTGGTTTCTGGGTAGGTATTCCCACACCACGGGGAAACCGAGCTGGCGTATTGGCAACTTTTCGCAAGTACAGACAGTGACGAATGCTATGGCTTAAAGGAGTTGTAAATTCTTCTATCGATTCAATTACACCACCCAACTGCTTTACCGTTTTTTCCAGCGCCGCAGTTTCATTCTCGGTCCAATTGCCACGGTAAATTATTGCTAAACCACCTTGTTTGAGCAGTGGTAGGCTGTATTCTGCACACACCGCCGCTGTTCCCACAGCACGGATCAAGGCAACGTCATATTTTTGACGGTGTTCGGGTTGCTGGCCTGTTTCTTCTGCTCTACCTATTAAAGTTTTGACATTTCTCAGTTCGAGGACGGACACTGTTTTTTGCAAAAAGGTTATTTTCTTGCGAGTGGAATCCAAAAGCGTCACAACGGAATTGGGTACGCTAATTGCTACCGGTAAACCTGGAAAACCCGCACCTGTACCGATATCAATGTATTTGACTTTGTCTGCAGTATTTGCCTGCAATTGTAAATAAGAGTCAGAGGTTGGCTTCTTCCATAAAAAAGCAATTCCCCGCAAAGAATCCCAAAGATGTTTTTCCCAAAATTCTTGAGGTTCAGTAATGCGAGTTAAATTTAATTTTTGATTACCTTCCAGGATTAATTGATATAGCTTTTGGAATTGTGCTTGTTGTTGGACGTTTGGTTGCCAATGGAGAGTTTCTTGCCAAATCTCTGGCATTTGAGGTAAAGAAGGTGGTGTCACAATCAAAAATTGGTCAATATGTTTCTAGAAATCACCGTCAAATTAATAATTGACTCAGCCTTTGCCTGGTTTTGAAACAAGAGGAAGTAGCCGTTAAAGAACATTTTAACAAAAATCAAATTACTGCCTTGTTGAGAAGTTGCCAGTCTACTATCCTTGGAGCACAAACCAACTAGTTCGCAATTCCCTACCAAAGTCACAAGAGCAATATTGCAGAGAAAATGCAGCCAGTGCGAGCGGGAATTTTAGGTTGATTGTACTTGTAGCGTTACTAAAGCTGCTAAAACTGTATTTGTAACTTTTTAGTCCCAAATTGGTATCGAGTTAGTACTGAGTACTATTGCTTTGAGGGCGATCGCTTAATTCCACAGCAAACTTCCTAGCTCATGAGTCATCAAAATATCCGGCGCCAAAGCTGGCAAAATCTACTGATACTAGGCATAATTTGGCTATTAGGTGCAGTGGGCGATCGCCTCTGGTTTGCCTTAGACCACTCCGTTCCAGCCTGGGATCAAGCAGAATACTTAACAGGGACCTTAAACTACTGGCGAGCGCTGCAAAATCCCCAATGGTGGGATAGCCAATGGTGGGAAAACTTTTGGACGCTCTCGTCTAAAATACCGCCTCTTGTCTACATCCTGGCGGCTTTTGTACAGAATATCTTCGGTATCGGCCCAGAGCAAGCGGCATTAATTATGCTGTTGTTCAGCGCCGTTTTACTGTGCTCGGTATATGGATTGGGTGCAGCATTATTTGACAGCGCCGTTGGTTTGTGGGCAGCAGCCTTGTGCCAAGTAATACCTGCCCTTTATAGATTGCGCCTGGATTTCCTCCTCGATTATCCTTTAGCAGCGGTTGTTACTTGCAGCTTTTTTTGCCTAACCGTTTGGTACGTGACGTTGAAGAAGGTAGAGGGTAGTAACTATCAACAGCAGAAAAGACCTGTAGCGTTGATTCCTCTTTTTTGGGCAGCAGCGTTTGGTTTATCTTTGGGATTGGCGTTGATGGTGAAAGAGCCAGCGATATTGTTTCTGCTGACGCCGATAGCATGGGTTGGATTTGGCGCTGTTGCTCGAGGTCGCTGGGGACAATTATTGCAGCTGGCGGGTGCTTTGGTGTTGTCAGTGTTCATATTTGGTCCCTGGTACCGCGCCAATTGGTTAATTATTCTTACTTCTAGCAAACGAGCAACGCTGGATTCTGCCATTGCTGAAGGCGATCCACCCCTCAACACGCTACAAGCTTGGACTTATTACTGGCAAGAATTACCCGCTCAAGTTTCTTGGCCGTTATTGCTCCTACCAATATCTACTCTACTGCTGTACTGGGGAAAACAAGCGGTAAAAAAGAAAAGCCAAAGTAAGGCTTGGGAAAACGCAGCAGCTTTTGTGTCTCCTGCAGAATCACTCAAATGGTTAGCAATTTTTTGGATAGGCGCCTATTTTCTATCATCGTTAAATCCGAACAAAGACGATCGCTACGTGTTGCCTTACTTACCCGTACTGGCGGTATTTTTAGCCTACGGCTTGACTCGTTTTCACAATCGCTGGGGACGCCGCCTTCGTTGGGGTACTTTTGGTTTGGCAGTGCTTTTAATGATATTTAACTTATTTCCGATCGGGGGTTTGGTAGGAGAAAAAATCACCCTTGCTTTGAGTCCCAATGCCAAGCATTTCCCCTACATGAAACAAGAGTTACCTTTGCGTCAAGTAATTGCCCAAATAGTTGCCGAAGAACCATATTTGCGTTCTACGCTAGGAGTTTTACCATCAACGCCCGAGGTTAATCAACATAATTTGAATTACTATGGCAGACTGGCAGATTTTCAAGTTTACGGAAGACAAGTAGGGGTGAAAAAAAAGTTTGTCAAACAGGATGGGCGATCGCTGCGGTGGTTTTTAACTAAAACAGGCGAACAAGGTTCAGTTCCCAAAGCCCAAGCTTTAATGGTCAAAACAGTAGAGCAAGGTGGAGAGTTTCAACTTCATCAAACTTGGAGTTACCAAGGTAGTACTTTAAAACTGTATCACCAATCAACGCCTTCAATAGAAGTCAAATCTATTTCTCAACAACAACCAGCCGCTAAAATTGCCTTGTTAAAAGTCACGGTTCCTGAAAAAACACCGCCAGGAGTCCCAGTACCTGTTACTTATGAGTGGAGTGGTTCTTGGACAGAATTACAAAACGGTCTGGTGCTGTTGAATTGGCGTCATGTAGAGAATAACAAAATATTCTGGATACACGACCACGGTATTGGCATGGGAAATTTGTACGCAGGCGCAAACACACCCCAAGGTACCTTCCAAGTCACCGAAAGACTGGCAATGCTACCGCCTGCTGATATTGCTTCGGGACGATACACTTTAGAAGTGACTTATCTCGACCGCATTTCTCACCGCAGTTATGAAATTTCCGCACCACAGGTGAGTCTTGCTATCACTCCTCAAGCCAGTCCAACACCAGCACCAGAGTTGGATTTAATTACACAGCTGCGAATTCTAGCAGCAAATTTGCCCCAAGGTCCAAAGGCGTTGAAGCAATTGTTTGAAGAAATAGCACGCATCCATCAATACGATCCTGTTCAGGATTATTTAGAACAGGCACGCTTGAGTTTAAAATATCGATGGCAGCAAGTTTTACAGAATCGTGATTGGGCTTATGCTTTAGCGTTAGCGAACGTGTTGCAAAAAAGAGTTAGCGGTGCGATCGCTGCTTTGGAACAAGTCACTCAGTTAGATTCTGAAAATCCCTATGCTTGGGCATATTTGGCATTTGTCCAACTATACAATTGCCAACCGCAAGCAGCGGAAAAGTCTTTGCAACACAGTTTGGCCAAAAATCCCCAATCCTGGGAAATTCAAGCATTGCATGCAGTCACCCTTGTCGTGCAAGGAAAGATTGTTCCAGCATGGCAAATTTATCAAAGATTGAGAACTGGAAACTAGGAATAAAATAATAGCTCGTCGCACGCGATTTCCGCTTGCGCGCGGGGTCCCCAAAAATGGGCAGACACATTTTCTCCACTGCCAACGACTATGTCATATAGTTAATATCCTGTACTTTCGTGGGAAACTCAATAGTGTCATAAGTAAAAATACTATGAGGCTCTTCACTTTCGTGCAAAATTGCTAGAAGTGTTACCAAACAGCATGATGTCTCCCAAGCGAATCTTATTTATCAGTAACGGACACGGAAAGGACAATCACACCTCTCATGTTATTCAAACTTTACGTCAATTGTGTCCTGCCATTGATATGGCAGCAATGCCAATTGTAGGAGAAGGGAAAGCTTATCGCAGCTTGAACGTTCCTATTATTGGACCGACGCAAACAATGCCATCCGGTGGATTTTTCTACATGAAGCGCTTTTATTTACTCAAAGACTTTCAATCGGGATTGCTGGGACTGACGTGGCGACAGTTACAAGCAGTGTTAAAATACGCTCCCAGCTGCGATTTGGTTATGGCTACTGGAGATGTTGTTTCCCAGACATTTGCTTACTTAACCAAACGTCCCTTTATTTCATTTATATCCTGTCTTTCTTCCCTGTATGAAGGACGATTGCGTCTCAATCCGCTTTTGTGGCACAATCTCAACTCTCCTCGATGTCTGGCAGTTATAACTAGAGATCCCTATACCGCTTCTGACTTGAAAAAACAAGGTTTAACCAAAGCTCAATTTGGCGGAATTCCAGCTTTGGATCGCCTTGTTCCTACCGGCAAAAATTTGCATCTCAAACCAGGCGTTCCGGCGATCGCCCTCCTACCAGGATCCCGCATTCCAGAAGCAGTGCGCAATTTCTGTTTGCAGTTGCAACTGGTCTTGGAAATCGCCAAGATTGCCCCCGAACCAGGAGTACAATTTCGCGCCGCCTTGGTACCAGAGGTGATGGAGCAACTCGACGAAATTGCTAAAACTCAGGGTTGGCAGCACCATCAAGGTATACTTACTCACCTGTCTTCCCTTGTAGAGGTGAGATGTTACTCAGATGCGTTTAGCGATATTCTTTGTAATTCTACCCTTGTTATTGGCATGGCAGGATTGGCAGTGGATCTTGCAGTCGCCATCGGTAAACCTGCAATCCAAATTCCCGGAGAAGGACCTCAATTTACCTATCGATTTGCAGAAGCCCAAACACGGTTGCTAGGTATTTCTGCCCAAACCATCGGCACCAAGCCCGCAACTGCTGAGATTCTCAAACAAGCAGCTCGACGAGTTGTCGAAACTTTACAAGATACTGAATACCTCGCTAAATGCCAAGAAAACGGCCGGAAACGATTTGGTCCTCCTGGCGCCTCCGAGAGAATCGCCCGCCTTTTGCTCGCCCATCTGCAGGAATTATAGTCAAAATTACTACTTATTCCCCTATTTCCGTCAAGAAGGAGAAAATGAAAGTCCGCTCTAGCTACTGGCAATTGTTGCCTTATCTGTGGCCTCAATGGCCGCTATTTGTTCGGGGATTTGCGTGTATTTTGGGTTATGTATTGTTTACTTTATTACTTCCATATTTGGCAGGTGAGGTTGCTTTTTTTATTGGCCAGGGAAATGTTAACCAAATTGCCTACTGGCTCGGACTAGCGACGGTAGTATTTTTGATTCGGGGACTTTTTCAATACGGTCAAAATATCTTCATGACCGGTGCTGCTCTGGAGATGGCCTTAAACTTGCGCAAGCGAGTTTACGCCCACTTGCACAAACTGGGATTAGATTATTTTGAAACCACGCAGACAGGCGATCTTACCTATCGCTTGACTGAAGATATCGATCGAGTAGGCGAAATTATTGATAAATTATCGCATCAATTTCTTTCTAATATTTTGCAACTCATTGCTATTCCCGCCTACATGTTTTACCTGAACTGGCCGCTTACGCTTGCAGGTTTAATATTAGCTCCCTTGATGGCTTGGTTGATCGGACAATTCGGTCAAAGATTGCTGGTGCTGTCTCGTCAAAGCCAAAACCAAGTTTCTAATTTATCTGCACTGCTAACGGAAGTATTTAGCGGTATTCGCGTTGTGCAGGCGTTTGCAGCTCAAGAGTACGAACTGAAGCGATTCAATCAAGAAGCAGAACGCAATCGTCAAGCTAAATATCGCGCCCAACAGCTCAAAGCCATTCAGTTTCCCGTTGTCGGTTTTTTGGAAGCAGTTAGTATTATGCTGCTATTTTTATTGGGAGGATGGCAAATTTCTCAAAACAATCTCACAGGTCAAGAATTCGTCAGTTTCTTAGCTGCTGTAGCTTTATTGATTCAGCCGATTGACCTGACAATTAGCAATTACAACGAGTTTAAACAAACCGAAGCCTCGGTCGAACGCATCTTTGAGTTAATGGCTGAAAAACCCAGTCTTTACGAAAAACCCCATGCCAAAGAACTACCGCGAGTCAAAGGAAAAGTGGAATACCATCATGTGAGTTTTGCCTACCGTCCCGGTCAACCAGTGCTTCAGGATCTGTGCTTGCAGGCTTCTCCTGGGGATGTTATTGCTTTGGTTGGTGCTTCTGGAGCAGGTAAATCTACTTTAATTAGCCTTTTACCCCGTTTCTACGATCCTCAAGCAGGTAAAATTTTAATTGATGATATCGATATTCGTGACGTCACGATAACTAGTTTGCGCCGTCAAATTGGCATTGTTCCTCAGGATGTGACCTTGTTTTCGGGAACGATCGCCGAAAATATCGCTTACGGTCAGGAAAAACTAAATTTAGAAGCAATTACACAAGCAGCCAAAATTGCCAACGCCCACTCCTTTATTACTCAGTTTCCCCAAGGTTACCACACCTGGGTAGGCGAGCGGGGAGTTAACTTATCCGGAGGACAACGCCAAAGATTAGCGATCGCCAGAGCAATTGTCAACGATCCTCGCATTCTCATCTTAGACGAAGCTACCTCTGCTTTAGATTCAGAATCAGAAGCATTAGTGCAAGAAGCTCTAGAGCGAGTAATGCAAAATCGTACCGTTTTTATTATCGCCCACCGCCTCAGCAGCGTCCGTCGCGCTGACTGCATTCTTGTATTAGAACAAGGACAGGTGGTAGAAGCTGGTACCCATGACTTTCTTCTGTCTCAAGGAGGACGCTACGCGCGTTTTTACGCCCAGCAGTTTTACTCAACAAACGAATAGCTTGATCTTTTTTTATTCATTGTGTAAAAATTCAAACATTTGCTGGGGCACTAACTTCAATTGTCCCCCTTGAAAGCGATTTCTATCTACCCACAGTGCAGTTTTTTGTCGTTCTCCTTCCGCAAATACGATCTTTTCCACTTGATAAAATCTGCGGTCAGCAAAATCGCACCTATAAAGTTGAATAATTTCGTGACCGGGCTCGCCATTATAAACAAATATATTCTCCAAACAGCCCAAATAACGAATATTAGTTAACTGTGCTTGAATTTCTTCTTGAAATTCCCGCTGCAGAGCTTCTAAACTAGTTTCACCAAAGTTTATACCACCACCCAAAGCACGGTAAAAAGTTTCCTGCTTGCATCGATCGTAGCCTTGGGAAAGGAAAAGGCGATCGCCATGTTGGATCAGTCCCAAGGCTAAAACGCGAATTTCCCCGGGTTTACCCATTTTTACTAGTTATCGTAGATAAACGAAGAACGACTTTCACTTTCTTCTACAGGCCAGTCTGGATTTTCGCCACCGATGTAAACTTCATCAATGGTGACGTATTCCACGCCCAATTGCTGAAGAGCGTTAATAAGAATGTCTAAGGCAATCGCATCAGAAGTTCCCAAGTCAAACCAGCAGCGAGCCCATTCTCCTTGGTATTCAAAATCACCTTTGTTGTGCATCAGCGCTAGTAAGCTTTTATCGTATGCATCGGCGTCATAGTCCATGTAACTGATTTCTAATCCTGTTTCTTGTACCTGGAGATTTTCAGCGTTAAATGCACCCAATTTCCCCAGGTAAAACCAGGAATCGAAAAGCTCCTCTACATATTCTTTTTCCCTTGCAGAAGGTACAGTGCTGAATTTTAGCCAAATCCACAAATCAAAAGGGTTGAATTCGCGAAACTGTATTTTCATTCCCTTGAGTTCTCTCAAGTCAGATTACTCTCAGATTACTCAAATTAATTGTAGAAGAGCAAACCCCAGCCATGCACGCTCTGAAAGCAAAAAACAAGCAGATATTTTTACCCTGGAGTTTTGGCAATATCTCTCAGAGTCAAGCGGCGCTCGCGCTGAATTTGCTTGACTAAACTGGCTGGTAGTTGAGTTTGTTTGGCCAGGGCTTTATCGAAATTAATTATTGCCTCCTGCATCATTTTTTGATTATTGTCTTTTTTTGCCAATCCCCGTTGGATTTGGGCTTTGAGATAGTACAGTTCTGGATTGTCTGGCGTTAGTTTTAAAGCTCGGTCTGCATACTCCAAGGCGCGATCGTACTGCTTCAAATCTCGGTAAGCTAGGGCAATACCCCGATCGACCAAATACCGAGGACCGGCATTTTTTTCTAAGCGTTCGATCGCCTGTTGGGGATTAGCAAAAGGCAAATTTACAGCCAGCATTAAATCCATATAGCCTTTGAGCAAATTTAATTCCGGATCGTTAGCAGAAACTGCTTCTGCTTTGTCTAAATGTTGATAAACTTCTCGCAGTCGACTAAGAGCTTGGGGAGCAGCATTCACCGTACCTTCGCGCTGTAAAATGCTAGCTCCTTCTAAGAAATGACCAACCGCTACATAAAGATTACCGCGCAAGGGATCGGTGGAAATCAGTTTTTGGGCTGCTTCCAAGGTTTTCTTGCTGTAGCTGTCTAAGGAAGCCCAATCTTTATTGGTGTATGCGAGCGAGGCCTTCATTGCGTAGGCTAAAGGTTCATTTGGCTCTTTGATCAAAGCCTGTTGTAAAAAATTCTCTGCTGCTTTGTAGTCTCCCTTTTGGAAAATAGCTTTAAAGGCTGCTTCTGTATTGTCTCCAATCGGACGTGGTTCCCTAGTACGAAAAGGATCGGCCGCAATAGATGCATTCACCCAAATATTTAGTATCAAAGTTGCTGCCATAGATAATTTAGCAAGCTTGGACAATCCAGGAAATACAGTGGCTTGCACAGACAGAAACCTTTTAGTCATTGTTACATTCCCTTCACAAGGATGGCTGTTGAAATTGTTTTCCGCGTTACGTGAACTACCCACACTCACTGCTTGCAGTAAGTGCGAGCTTCTGACTTCCCAGGGGATTGCGTCAGCACAGACTTACATCCAAGTCCCAAACTCACGTCCCCTCCATCAGCAGCAGTCCTGGTTCCCAAGACCGATCACATCCTGATTCCCTCTGCTGTGATATTGATTGCAGCGTTGCTATCTTTATCATAGTGAGTGCCACAACTGAGACAAACCCAAGTCCTTACATCTAGTGACATCTGACTGACCTGATAGTGACAGTGCCAGCAGAGCCTAAAACTGGGGAAGTATCTGTCAATCTCTACCAGTGTTTTCCCTTCATGTTCTAGCTTGTAGTGTAGAAAATTGACAAACATTTCCCAACCTAAATTGCTAACTGCTTTCGCGAGTTTGTGGTTGCGAACTGTGGCCTTAGTATTTAAGCTTTCGACTACGATGACTTGGTTGTCGTCAACACGCTTTCGAGAGGACTTGTGCAAGTAGTCTTGGCGAGCATTTAATATTCGTTCGTAAATTCTAGCTACTAATTTTCTCACTTTCTCCCTAGATTTACTTCCCTTTTTTTTCTGGCTAGTTTTTGCTGTTTTCTTTTCAGGTTGCGCTTTAGTTTCTCGCAAGTACTTAGCATGAGCATATTTGGCGCCAACAATAGCGAAATCCTTCAACCCTAAGTCAATACCTGCAATTTTTCCATCGCTCGCTGCTAGCAACTAGATTATCCCTCTCCCATTCCACCACCGCAAAAGCAGGAGAGCTTTGCGGATAGAGTCACGCGCTGGGTTAAGTGTGAATTATTCCCTGAATCGGTCGATGTATTTTGGCTTTGACAATACCGACATGACCTGGAAAATTCAGGAGGCCATTAATGACTTTGACTGACTGAGAGTATTGATTAAATCTAGGGTATTTAGACTTGCCTGCAAAGAAGTTTTTACGAGCTGTTACTAGGTTTAATGTTATGGCTTGCATTCACCTAGGAGTAACACTCACAGCGAACGAGCGATCGAGGTTGGTAAATTTGACCGGGGTTACCGGATAAATTTGCTTGGAGAAAGTCGATGTATCTTACGCCTTTGTTACAGGTAAGATGTGGGACGACGTCTTATAGCTCCCCCAAACCTCCTCAGAAGTTAAAATACAAAAAGCGAGCTGTAATGCCGCTGTTTTAGGCAAATCTTTATACAATTTGACTGCGGTAATTTTTACAGGTTCCCATTACTTTTGTAGCTATTATTGTTTTAACTTTCCTTTGTTGGGCAGCGATGTAATTCTGGCTGCCATACAAGGAAGATGCGAGCACATAATATGCTAAAGATTTTTCAAAACAGCTAGTTGCTCGCGGTGTACTTAATAATTAAGTTGCTGACTTTTTGGTATTTTTAACAAATGCTTTATCTCAGAAATCTCATTTATCACCCCACTGCCTCCTCGACATCGATCCTCAATTGTATTAATTTAGACTTAGCACCCCAACAGTTGGGGTTGATTATCGGACCGAGTGGTTCTGGGAAAAGCACTTTACTGGAAATTTTGTCAGGATTAGCCGAACCCACTTCTGGAGATATTTTTTGGCGAGAAGAAAAACTAAGCGCCGAACAGCTGCAACAGCTAGCAGGATTGGTGTTTCAGTTTCCCGAACGCCATTTTTGCGGTGGTTCGATTTTAGAAGAATTGCGCTTGGGCCATCCAGAGTTGGGAACAGAGCAAGTCAGACAGGCGTTGCAAGAAGTGGGTCTGGAACATTTATCGTGGAGTGCGTCACCCCATGCTTTGAGTGGAGGTCAGCAACGACGTTTAGCTTTGGCTGTGCAGTTGATTCGCCAGCCAAATTTATTGCTTTTGGATGAACCAACAGCTGGATTGGATTGGTCGATGCGGCGACAGCTGGTCAGTTTGTTGGCAAAACTGAAAAAGGATCGGACTTTGTTAGTGGTAACTCACGATGCGGGAGATTTACTGGCGATCGCTGACTGTTGCTGGAGTATCAATCACGGTAAACTAGAGGCTATCGATCCGTATACCCTGGAAAGCACGGTTCAACAACCCCTACCCGCAGCATGAAACCTTCCTCGTCCCCTAAAAACGACACAGCGACTATTGACTGATTTCACAAAATTGCCTGGTGTGCAATAGTGCTTCTCCATGGTCTGGTATCCACGCCACCCACTCATCTTCTGAAAGCGAACACAACAACAGTGCTTCCTCAAAGCTGTAAGGACTGGGAAGTTCTAATAGCTTTACCCAATTTCCAGGCTCGAAACTGGGCTTTTGTGTTTGCACAATTTTGCCTTTCCTTGACCAGTTTGAATTTTGCCTTGCGGATACAGCACGATTTGCTTTGTTGAAATCTAGTTTCATAGTTTTGTGTTCTTCCCCTTATGGGTTAATTCAAAAATAATTCTGTAACTAAGACTACAAAATAAGCGATTATTTAGAAAAGTAATTGTTTTATAACTTTACGTTTGTTGGTGGTTAGTGTTTGGTTATGTTGCAAGCTAAAAAAGGTGGGCAGCAGCGCTGTAAACTAACCACTAGAGCGGATTTTGAGAATGAAAAGATGGTAACTGCAAAGCCTTCGCTACGCGAGCAACAGCATCCCCTGATCCGGCAACTAGCTGATAGCATTGAGGCAGCCTGGTATCGGTACCTGGAGCTTTCACCCTACAATTTGCCAGGGGAGCTGGGATATGTGGAAGGTAGGCTAGAAGGTGAAAAACTAACGATTGAAAATCGCTGCTATCAAGCACCCCAGTTCCGAAAATTGCACTTAGAACTGGCTAAAGTGGGAAATACACTAGATATCCTGCACTGCGTTATGTTTCCCCGTTGGGAATACGACTTGCCAATGTTTGGTTGTGATTTAGTAGGGGGTAGAGGTCAAATCAGTGCAGCGATCGCCGACCTTTCACCTGTGAGCGCCGATGGTAGTTTACCACCATCCTACAGTAGCGCACTCTTGAAACTGCCAGCACTCACCTTTTCCCAAGTGCGAGCATTACCGGAATGGGGACATATCTTTTCTGAGTTTTGCATTTTTATCCGTCCAGCTTCAGCTGCAGAAGAAGCACTTTTTCTCCAGCGCGTACAAGCATTTTTAGAAATTCACTGTCAAAATGCGATCGCTTCTGAACCTGTTTCACCTGAGCGGGTGACGCAAATTATTGCCGGACAACGTAATTATTGCATCAATCAGCAGCAAAATGATAAAACTCGCCGCGTTTTAGAAAAAGCTTTTGGACCAAAATGGGCAGAAAATTATATGACTACTGTCTTATTCGATCTACCAAATTAAACAGGTAAAAAATATTCTCCCAGCTTTCTTTAGTACCCAGTAGAAAGTCTGAAAGAGTAATTTGTATGTTACCCGCATTTCATTCTTGATGCTTGTTTGTTGAGAAAAAACAAATATTTATTATCTGTAGACCCTGTTACGTTTCACAAAAACTTATTAATGTAGAATTCATTTAACAAAGAAGGCATCTGCTTTTTGATGTGAAATACTCTTGCACTTAGCTTTGTTACTTAGCAAACAAGAAATTTGCCATGAAAATATTAAATTTCAGATAGAAATTAATTGCCAGAGCATGAGATTTTGCATTTGTATATAGCTGCCAAGATTGAATAGTCGTGAAAAAAAACGCCATAGTGAAAAACCGTGGCGTTGAATATTATTCACATAAATCATTAACAGTAACAATTGCTATGAAATATATCCCTGAGGTTTGGCTGTTAAAACTTTTTTTCATTTTTTTCCATACCGAGGTTGCTTTCTACTTTTCTTAGCAAACTTCAGACCACAAAAACACCATGTCAAGGGTAACAGAACAGACAAGGTTAAGCGAACAACCCCAGGTTTTGTGGGCGATCGCTATAGCTGTACCGGTAACGGTAGCTGCTGGAGTGCTAACAATGGCCAAACTCGAGCAACTGCAAAAACTTAACGAACCGGTAGTCAGCAAACCTATTGTCAACAGCATCCACGCCATAGGACGCTTGGAACCACAAGGAGAAGTAATTAAACTTTCTGCTCCTGCGGGAGTGCAAGGAGGAACGCGAGTCGAGCAACTTTTTGTTAAAGAGGGAGAACGCGTCAAAAAAGGCCAAATAATTGCTATTCTGGACAATTTTGAGAACAACAAAGCAGCAGTAGAACAAGCAAGAGCAAATTTATTAGAAGCACGCGCCAATTGGGTGCAAGTTAAAGCTGGAATACCAAGAGATATCCAAGCTCAAAAAGCAGTTATTGCTCGCTTGCAAGCGCAGTTACGGGGCGAAAGTGTTGCTCAGCAAGCAACCATCAATCGTATAGAAGCTCAATTGCGAGGACAGCAAGATATTTTCAGGGCCTCAATTGCTCGCATCCAAGCTGAACAACGCAACGCCCTAGTTGACGCTCGACGCTACGATTTTTTATACAAAGAAGGGGCCATTTCTCAACAAGAACGCGATCGAAGGCGCTTGAGCGCGATCGCCATTACTCAGCAACTAGCTGAAAGTCAAGCCAATCGCAGACAAACTATTGCCACTTTACAACAGCAAATCGCAGAAGCAAAAGTTACCCGAGACAAAACCATAGCCATTTTGCAGCAACAAATTGATGAAGAAAAAGCCAAATTGCAAAGACTTTTGGAAGTTAACCCTGCTAGTATCCAACTAGCACAAGCTCAAGTTGTAAATGCGATCGCCAATTTGAAAAAAGCAGAAGCACAGCTAGAACTAAGCTATGTAAAAGCACCCATTAACGGAGAAATTTTAAAAATTCATACCAAGTCCGGAGAAAATATTTCTGTTAACGGTATTGCTGAAATCGGACGTACCGATCGCATGATGGTCGTCGCGGAAGTTTCTGAAGACAGTATTGGAAAAGTACGTCTCGGTCAAGAAGCTACAGTTGTTAGTGATAATGGCGCCTTTAGCGGAGAATTACAAGGAACTGTGGCTGAAATTGGCAGAAAAATTGGCAAGAAAGATGTACTCAATACAGATCCCGCCGCCGATGTTGACGCCAGAGTAGTAGAAGTAAAAATTGCCCTTTCTCCAGCAGATAGCGCCAAAGTAGCAGGACTAACCTACGCCAAAGTAATTGTGGGTATCAAAATCTAAATTCTGAATTTTGGGAGTAAAAACAATGTTTGGCGGCAAAATACCTTTAGCATGGTTACAAATCAAATGGGAAAAAACACGTTTAGCTGTAGCTTTAGCAGGAATTACTTTTGCTGATATTCTCATGTTTATGCAACTCGGCTTCCGAGATTCTTTATATTACAGTAATGTCAGATTTCATAACAGCTTGCAGGGTGATATAGTTCTCATCAGTCCTCAATCTAGTGCTCTTTTATCACTAAAACCTTTTTCTCAACGGCGATTGTATCGAGCTTTAGACTTGCCAGCAGTGCAATCAGTACATCCTATATATCTGGACTACACTAGTTGGAAAAATCCTGTTACAGGCATACCTCGTAACTTGCTTGTAGTCGGCATTAATCCCGCGCACAAAAATATTTTAAAAATACCTGGCCTGCAAGAAAATTTAGACAAAATTAAAATGCCCGACGTAGTTTTATTTGATCGATCTTCTCGCCAGGAGTACGGTCCCATCGCCACCGAATTTCTACAAGGTAAAAACGTTACCGCTGAAGTACAAAGAAGATTAATTAAAGTGGGAGGATTGTTCACTTTAGGCGCATCTTTTGGTGCAGATGGTAATTTAATTACTAGTGATGTCAATTTCTTACGCATCTTTCCCAATCGACAACAAGGATTAATTAATATTAGACTGATTAAAATCAAACCAGGAGCAGATGTTGAGGCGGTTGTGAAGGATTTGCGAAATTATTTACCGCTAGATGTCAAAGTTTTGACCAAGCAAGAATTTATAGACAAGGAAAGGCATTTCTGGGCAAGTGGTACGGCAATTGGCTTTATTTTTACTTTGGGTACAATCATGGGTTTTATTGTCGGAACTGTGATTGTTTATCAAATTCTTTACACCGAGGTAGCAGATCATCTCGTTGAGTACGCAACTCTCAAAGCTATTGGTTATCCACACAAATACTTTTTAATTGTTATTTTTCAAGAAGCTTTAATTTTAGCATTTTTGGGATATTTACCAGGATTTGCTTTGGCTTTATTTTTATATCAAAAGGCTAGAGAAGCAACTTTGTTGCCAGTCTTTATGAGTTTTGAGCGAGCCATACAAGTGTTAATCTTAACGATTTTTATGTGCTTTATTTCTGGTGCGATCGCTATTAGAAAACTGCGAGCCGCCGAGCCAGCAGATATTTTTAAATAAGGGCAGTGAATAAAATATATGAAAACCGAACCTGTGATTTCTATTAAACATCTCAATCACTACTACGGCAAAGGTGCGTTGAGAAGACAAATTTTATTTGATATCAACCTGGAAATTTATTCAGGAGAAATCGTCATCATGACCGGACCATCTGGGTCAGGTAAAACAACTTTACTAAGTTTGATTGGTGGTTTGCGGTCTGTACAAGAAGGAAGTTTAAAGTTTCTAGGTCAAGAATTGTATAGAGTAAGTCAAGCAAAATTAGTCAGCTTGCGGCGCAATATTGGTTATATTTTTCAAGCTCACAACTTATTGGAGTTTTTAACTGCTAGACAAAACGTACAAATGGCGGTGGAACTCAACAGGTATATATCTCAGCAAGAAGCTATAGCACGAGCAGAAAAAATGCTCAGGTCAGTGGGTTTGGGACAACGAGTTAATTACTATCCTGATAGTCTTTCTGGCGGACAAAAACAAAGGATAGCGATCGCTCGCGCTTTAGTAAACAATCCTCCTTTAGTTTTGGCAGATGAACCCACAGCAGCTTTGGACAAACAATCAGGACGTGACGTGGTGGAATTAATGCAACACCTTGCTAAAGAAAAGGGAACTTCAATTTTGTTAGTAACTCACGACAATCGCATTTTAGATATCGCCGATCGCATTGTGGAAATGGAAGATGGAGTTTTAGTTAGTCATTCTTAAATTTTGCCTGCAACTACTTCCTAATCATTTTCCAAATTGCTATTTTAAAGAATTTGGTTGGCGACTGGTGCGAAAAGTGACATTTACGCCTTCATTTGACTGTTCCAATACCAGTAAAGGAGTGGGCTTGGCTTTTTGATCCCAATGCATGTATGCAACGCGACCTTGAATTGTTGGTTGCCAATTGTCGTCTTCTTCTGCGGGACTGAGATAAGTTTCAATACAGTCTATTAACTGGCTAATTGTAGCAGAAGTTGGTTGTGTTGGTAACTTCATCAATCGAATTTGCACGCGAAACAACACTCGCTTGACGATATTTGGCGGACTACCAGTTTCGTATTCGACATCAAATATTTCATCCACTTGTCGTCCCGTATTGCTAGCAATGCCTACTATACCTTGCTGAGCTTGATTGGGGCGGAGTGCTTGGGAAATTTTATCTTTTATTTTTATTTTAATTTGATTAATAATAGCAAAATGGAATATTTCTTCTGACATGCGCATGCGCAGATAATCAAGATTAAATTCCCGTGAGTTGATTAAATCGGGATTGGTCTCCATTTTGCGAATAGTTTCTAAGGCGAGTTTGAACTTTTTCTCCATTTCTCGCATGCGGAATTGTTCAAACTTGATTTTTTTCTTAAGTTTATTGATCTGAATGTTGCTAAAGATAATCAAAGCAATGACAACCAACGCCAAACCTACGCTGGTTGTTACCCATATTGTTGGTAATTGCGTTTCACTGGCGGGAATTTGCTGAGAAACTTTTTTAGCCTTAAGAGCAGTAGATTGGGCAACAAATATAGAAGTTGACATGGTAAGTACATAAAAATACTTGACTCTCGATTCTTAGGATGCCCAAATTTTCGATATCTCTTTGCTTTATTAGTGCTATTTTTAACTATCAAAATACCTACTATCCACTTCAGTCACTTCAGTAATTCTCCGCCAAGACAAGAAGCTACTCCTTGATATTCCCTCCAGACATTTGACTCTGGTAGAAAGACAAGGAGTAGCTGTTGCGATCGCTTGGAGTACCGGTAAATTGTTGTACTCAGCAAAACACCTTAAGCATCAGCCGGTTCCACCCGAGCGTAAAAAATACCTCGAACTTTGACATCTTTCGGTTCATTAGCACCTAGATCTGTATCCGAAGGCTGTTCGCTTTCAAACGTACCTGCAATTTCACCAGTACTGCTATCTACCTTGGCTACAGATAAAGATATCTTACCGTTGAGAACTTCAGCGCGTTTGACGTTGGCGCGCAGGAGTTCTTCATCATCCGATTGAGCGGGAAGAGCAACAGCAGCGTCATAACCGCTGGCGACACCGCGACCTTTGGGGTCGAGGAAGGTAGCACCGCGATAGGAAGGAACTCGGAAAGTACCTTCAAAATCTGTTGAGGTATTAATGCTGGTCATACTAGGTTGGGATTGAGCGACCAAACCTTTGATAGTAAACAAGAAGGGTACCGTTTCCCCACCTGGTAATTTGACGGTAATCGGTTGGAAGTCAAAACCCTCTTTTTCTTCAAAGGTGAGACTACCATCTGGGTTCACCTTTAAATCGCCTTGGATTTGATCGAGGGAGTAGGTTTGACGGGTTAATAATTTGCCAGCAATATATTGCGGTTTTTGTCGTTTATTAGTAGCTTCTCCTTTTACAAAGAATTGGGTTGGTTCTAAACAAAGTTCTTTTATGACGTAGGATTTTTCTGGATCGATAGGAATGGAACCGCGACTTGTTTCTGTTAGCTGGGGACACTTATTAGCCAAACCCGTACCTTTGATTTGGTCGTATGTTAGTACATCTGTACTGCTAACTGCCGGCCCTTCTCCGCAAGCAGTTAGTAACCCCAAGCACAAAGCCAAGAGTGCAACAATTACAGCGCGAAACCTCATGGTCAACCTCAATGTCAAAAAAATTAATTATTTAAGTCGTTTTGTGTGACGTATGTGTCGCCACCACCTGCAGCCCATGTTTTTATGGGGATATCATCAGCCAGATCATACGATTTTTTTTAACTCAAAATCAAAGCGCTCTAATATTTGTCAAAAATGGTGGGATCGCCTAAGGGTGGTTCGACGCGAAATGCGGCTGATTTTTTGCCGCTTATTTTTAATTCTCGGTTTTAAGGGTAGCAATTAATTGTGAATTTTTTTTAGACAGCAGCAACTAGAGCGATCGCTTTTGGGAAATCGGTGTTTACGGAAATGAACTAGTTTGTTTTGGTTCTGCTGGTTGTGGATTATGCCCTAGTCTTGGTTCCGTACCAGCAATTAACCGTTTAATATTGCTAGTGTGCCGCCAAATCACATACAATCCACCTGCAATGCCAAACAAAATGTAGGAAAGTGGTTGGTGGAGGAGTATCATCAACATCGGCACGGCGATCGCACCAGCAATTGAACCTAAAGAGACAATGCGCCAGCTGGCAACAACGATGGCAAATATTGCTGCAGTTAGCAATGCTAGCAGCCAATTCATGGCTAATAAAACGCCCAGGCTAGTTGCAACTGATTTTCCGCCAGTAAACCCTAAAAAAATAGATTTACTGTGTCCCAGTATTGCTGCCAATCCTGCTAAAGTCACCATCCAAGGTTGCCAAATTGTGGCGTCGACTGCAGGGGGAATGAGATTTTGACTGTGGGCAAAATAGAATAACCAGTAAACAAAAAAGATTGCTAAAACTCCTTTGAGGCAATCTATGGTTAGAACGAACGCTCCCGGACCTTTACCCAGGGTTCTTAACACATTTGTTGCTCCGGTGGAACCAGAACCAAATTCGCGAATGTCGATACCTTTCAATAGTTTTCCGACCGTATAGCCAGTGGGAATCGAACCTAGCAGATAGGCGGAAACTAAAGTAATCCCACACAAGGTTAACCAAATAGCCATATTTGTGATTTAAAAATCATCTTCATAACTTCTCATCGTTCTTGGGTCAGGAACGAATGCTAACCACAAGGGGAACTGTAGCAATGCTAGACTAATTTGCTCTTCGGAATCATCGATAACGATCAAAGGCAGCAATTTAGATTTTTGCAAGCGATCGGCTCTTTGGGCTACTGCTTCTGGTGTTTCGAATAATGTCACACCGCGATCGGGACCAAAATCTTGACGGCCAATTCCCAAGCAGTCCTGCAGACCGCGGCGCCACTCACCCAAACGTTCCGGCGTATTAGCTAATACTAAAGTACGGAGGCGATCGCCATACAGTTGGTACAAAATCGAAATAATTGCCGAACTTATCAGTATGTTTTGCAACCTGCTACCCGTGGTCCGCAAAGCACCCCGTCCTCCTTGCTTGAAAAACCAGTCAGAAACTCGTTCGGCGTGAATTGGTTCAAAGGTACGGCGCAACTGCCAAGGTGGACCGTAGTAATCTGGTTTGTGGCGATACTGATCGAGCAGGCGGCGAATTTGTTTTGTTGTATCTTGAAATTGATGTTGGGCAAATTGCGGAGTTCCGAGTTCAGCTTCTGCTGACTTTACCCCTGCAAGCTCTGGTTTTTCTGGTTCTGGCTTTGTCTTGGGTACAAGTTGCAGCTGTTCTGCGGCTGTTACCAAATCTTGCAAGCTACCTGTGAGATAATCTTTAAAACCCTGGACTCGAATTGCTAAATCTTGAGAAACACCTGCAAAGGTAGTTCGCATTTCCTGACGAATGCGTTCTTGACGCCTTTCTAACTGTTCTACAGAAAGTTGCAATGTTTGTTTGCGCTGTTCTAGTTCAGAAAGTGCCTCTTGCACTAATTTCCCCATCGCTACCTGCGTCTGCAGCATTTGTGCTTGCAAATTTTGATAAGTTGATTGCAGCTTGGCAATTTCTTGTTTGAGAGCTTGTTTTTGTTGTTGCAGTTCGGTGAGGCTTTGTGTTGCTTGTGCTTGCTCTTGTTGCGGGTATTGTTGCAAGTTGGGCGTTGGTGTTGTCTGTTCTAAGTTTGTAGCTACTTCGTCCTCAGACAACTGTTGTGAGGATGCATTGCTAGAACTTGTTGCTCCTCCTTTTGTATTTGAGGGCAAATCAGCACTAGTGTTGTCTTGTGCAGCAGTAAAGTTGTCTAACTCCTCGTTTGTGGGGCTTTGTTCTTCTTTTTGCACCAAGGACTCTTCTTCGGGTTGTGGGGCTTGATATTCCTCTGGATTCATAAACGATAGTATAATTCCTACGACACAATTAAATGACTTTTAGCAATATGTGATTGCCAAGCTAGCTGTAAAAGCCTCGAGTCCTAAGTTGGCAAAAATATATGGCAATAAAAATATTACGATTCATTCCTTGCCGGTGGAACGATACAAATAGATGCAACGGCTACTTTCGTAATCGTCACATTGCTATGATAAACGATTACTACCGTTGAACAATAGCAAAGTCAGTCTTTGTAGAGGCATTGGATTTGCTGGCTCTAAGTACGGTTAGTTTTGGAAGCTAGCAAATTTGAGGAAGCTTGAAAGTGTTTTAGCTTGTTCTTTTTTGTCACAAATACAAACAAGCTGCGACTTCAGGTACTTCTGAGCTGACCGGGACGAATGGTACAATCAAAATATCGTACAGGCGTACTAGCAAACAGACCAGCTAGCTGCCGAAACCAGACACTAGAAAAATGACAAAAGCCAGGGTGTTGGAAGTCTGTGTCGGAGTTGTTAAATTTGGTAAAAGCAGAATCTGGCGTTAGCTGGTTGCTAGTCTCAAACCTGAAAAGGTATTGAAATCCATGTCTTACGAACCGCTGCACCATAAATATCGTCCAAAAAGTTTTGCTGAATTGGTGGGACAAGAAGCGATCGCTACTACCCTAACGAACGCTATTCGTGCAGCAAAGATAGCACCAGCTTACTTATTTACCGGTCCCAGAGGTACGGGAAAAACCTCTAGTGCGCGTATTTTCGCTAAATCACTCAATTGTCTCCAAAGCGATAAACCAACCACTCAACCCTGCGGGGTGTGCGATGTTTGTCAAGGAATTGCAAAAGGCTACTGTTTGGACGTAATTGAAATCGATGCAGCTAGCAACACGGGCGTAGACAACATCCGCGAGATGATTGAAAAAGCCCAATTTACACCCGTTCAATGTCGCTACAAAGTGTATGTGATCGATGAATGCCACATGCTCAGTACCGCTGCGTTTAATGCTTTACTCAAAACCCTAGAAGAACCCCCAAAACACGTTGTCTTTGTTTTGGCTACAACTGACCCGCACAGAGTCTTGCCAACCATTATTTCCCGCTGTCAGCGGTTTGATTTCCGCAGAATACCGTTGGAAGCAATGGTCAAGCATTTGAGTCAGATTGCTGCTCAAGAAAACATCAACATTACAGAGGAGGCCATTACCTTAGTAGCGCAATTAGCTCAGGGTGGACTGCGGGATGCGGAAAGCTTGCTGGAGCAGTTAAGCTTATTGTCAAAAAAGGTGACGCCCGCACAAGTCTGGGATTTAGTAGGTTTGGTGAGCGAAGGCGACTTGCTGGCGTTGTTGAACGCCATTGTTTCTGACAACGCCGCAGCAGTGATTGATTATACTCGTAAAATTCTAGATCGCGGGCGAGAACCTGTAGTTGTTGTGCAAAATTTAGCTGCTCTTTACCGAGATTTACTGATTGCCAATACTGCACCAAATCGCCCCGATCTGGCTAGCTGCACTTCCTGTTGTTGGGAAGCACTGGTTCGTTTGGCTCAACAGCTTGATAGAAGCGCTATCTTACAGGGACAGCAGCACCTGCGAACAGCAGAAGTGCAATTAAAAAACACTACCCAACCTCGCTTGTGGTTAGAAATAACTTTGCTAGGACTGTTAGGGAATTCACAACAGCGGGTAGCAACCACAACCACCGACTCTCCTTTACGGCCTTGTGCGACTGCTTTGACAACAACCTCTCCTACAAGCCATAAAAGCGACAATGAGGAAATTTCCAAATTTACCAAGGTTGTACCCGGGTCTGATAATGGCAATACTTTGACAAAAAAATCCTCTGGAGACGAAATTGTTACCTCCAGTCCTCCACCACAAGTTCCTGTCACTGCAGATACTGATTTAACTCAGATTTGGCAACAAGTACTTGCCAATTTCCAACCTGTTTCCCGACGGGAATTACTACGTCAAATGTGTCATTTGGTTGAATTTGACAGCAGTGCGGCCCGTATTGCCATCAAGCAAGCATGGTATAAGAATGTACAATCAGAAAAGTCAAAAATTGCGGCAGCTTTTCATCAAACTTTTCAACGTCACATTCAAGTTAATCTAGAATTGGCAACTTCATCAATTTCCGTACCTTCGAAGGTGCAAAAGCAAGCTGCACCTGCTGCTGAAGTTGCTAAACCAGTACAAACATCCGCTTCCAAAACACAGGTGGTTGCGAATCCTAACACGCCAGAAACTTCGCCACCACCAAAATCGCCTGTTGTGTCTTTTATTGACGATCGCTCCCATGAGGTAGAGGTGGCAGCTGGGCGCTTAGCACAGTTTTTTGACGGGGAAGTCGTTAATTATAACGACGATCTTCCAGAAGCTGCTGAGTCTGTTAATACTACCTCCTGGGAGGATGAAATGGAAACAGATGAAGAATTTTAGGATGAAGAATTTTAGTAGTTAGTAGTTAGTGGTTAGTTATTTTGAATCACTATCTACCATCTACTAACTAATCTTCACTTCCTACGTGTACGGTTTTCACCCATTTCAATCGCTTGGGACGCACTGACATGCGGGCGGTGGTACTGCTGATTACCAGTATCCAGTGCAGCATGTATAAAGTACCGCGTAAAGTTTGCACCAGCAGCAATAAATAAGTAGAAATACGGAAACCTTTTTGTTTGCGAATCCTTGCCAGTCCAGCAAACATACCTGCAACTGACATGGTTATGGTTAAGCCGGTGACCGGACTGAAAATAGGCAGGCGATGCTTGGCGATCGCCATTAACAAATCTGGCACTGCTGCTGTGGGCAAGATGTATTGGGTAAACATAAATACCAAAAGGTCCCAAGTTTTGCGAGTACCCATTTGGTTTTTCAAAATTAAGTCCCAGTAATCTAAATATCGCTGATACCCTCCTTCAGCCCATCGATTGCGTTGGTGCCAAAGAGCGATCGCATTTGTAACGCCTTCTTCTTCCACCGCTGGTTGGAAAAGACAATCTATATCCCACTTTGTCAGGTGCAAGCGCAGGGTGAGATCTAAATCATCAGTGATCGTTTCTTCATTCCAGCCACCACAACCGAGCAAGGCTTGACGGCGAATGAACTGGCCGTTACCCCGCAATTCGCCAACACCGCCAAAAGCAGCTCGCTGCTGCTGTATATAGGCATCAACCGCCATTTCCGCCATTTGACCTTTTGTCCAAAAATTTTCTTTGGCGTTGGCGATCGCTTTGCGCACTTGCACCGCTCCCAGGTTTTGGCGTTGAAACAAGGGTATGACTTGCAAAAGCATATCTTTTGGCACTTGCGCGTCAGCGTCAAATACTGCCAAAATTTCCCCTTTTGTCAGCGGTAGAACCTGATTTAATGCTCCGGACTTGCCACCTCCAGCTGCTGCTTGTCGCCGCAATACCTTCAAATTTTTGTATTCTTGCACCAATTGTGCTAATAACTGCGGTGTGCCGTCACTGCTTTTATCGTCGACAATCCAGACTTCGTATTTGTCTTGTGGGTATTCTAAACTGCAAAGGTTTCTGACTAATTTATCTATGACTGCTTCTTCGTTTTTAGCAGCCACCAAAACAGATACGTAGGGCAAATCACCCTCGCTTATTTTCTCGGGAGCGCGGCGGGGTTTGGCAAACACTATCACTAAAGCATGAAGCCCCAGAATAGTAGTCAGTCCCAGTACAAATAAAGAGCCCCAGGATAGCAAATGTAGGGCGATCGTACCGCTCCAAACAATTGTTAATGCTAAAGCAGCTTTGCGTCTGCGACCTTGAAAACGGGAGGGAGCAGATAGAAAACTCGAGGTCTCTTCCTCCGACCGCTGTTGTTGCACAGACAAATCAGCTACAAGCAAGGAGTCGAGCTCGTTGTAAGAATCGCTTTCGGGCCAGAAATTTGCTGGCATAGGTAACTTGATTCAACCACCAATATTTATCAACACCTAACAAAGAAGCTGGGTATTAAGTAACACCAAACATACTTTTAGCTTAACTTGAGAGTGGCGGCATTTTTCCACCTCCTCCAACCTAAGATGCCATCGCCAGCCTGCTGCAAACAAAATTTCGGTTAGGCAAAGCGATCGCCCTAATTAGCAGCAGAAGTGGTGTTATGACCCCAGCTTTTGAGAAAGTCAATGCAGCCTTATTTTACCTGAAATTTTATATTTCTTTACAAAATCTTGGTTCGGTTTTGCTGTTCGGGAGGAGCTAGATGTTTATCCATATCCTTTTTTTGGGAATACTACCAAAGGTGACTCCTAATCTTCATCTGCTTAAGGAACTTAAGGAGTATTCTCAGTTATGTCTATCGAGCAACTACAGCCAGTTTCCCAGCAACAAGCAAACGTGTACTTACCCTATACGCAACAAAGCAAGCGAAATTTATTGCCTTATGCGATCAGTCTTTATCAAAAAAGTGTTTTAGAAGGACAGCGCAAAATCGAAGGTGGTGAAAATATTCCTTTTGTTGCTACCTGGAATGTTGCTGTTCTACCTTCAGATTTAACTCGTTGCCGAGTTCAGTTCGATGGTAATGCCGAGCTTAATTATGAAGTTATGATGGCAAGTTTTGAATTCGTAAATTTTTTAATTGAATTAATGGAAAATTATAAGCGTTATCGCATCACTGACTTTTCTCAAAATTTTTACCGTAAGTTGCTGAAATTAGAGGATTAAATTCCTGAGCATGCCAAAATAATCCCAAAATTCCCAAATTTTGGTACACTGTCATCCCCAAACCCAGGCGGGAGGTAATAACTTGGATTGCACCTTTATCTTGCAACTCGATAGCCTTCGTTCGCCCTAAAATTAGTAAACACCTAGCAAAGGTTGTATGACTTCTGAAATTAGGAGTGCATGTGTGCCAAAATCCGCTAAATACAAATATTTACTAATTGGATCGACGGAGGCTTATAGTGGTAAATCGGCAACGGTTCTGGGTTTGTCACACTTACTACAGCAAAAAGGATTGGATCTTGCTTACGGTAAACCTTTGGGTACATGTTTGAGCGAAACTTCTGGAACTGTAATCGAGCAAGATGTCCAACTGATTGCTGCCATTCTTAACTTGCCAGAAAATCGTGTTGCACCCACTTTGGTGGCGTTGAATGAAATCTCCGTGCAAAAGCGCTTGTGCAACGAAGACACAACCGATTACCGCCAGTCTTTAACACAAAAATACCTACAAATGTCAGTTGGCGATTTGGTATTGCTAGAAGGACCGGGTAATTTGGAAGAAGGCAGTTTGTATAACTTGTCTTTACCCCAAATAGCAGAAGCGATCGACGCTGCTGTACTGTTAGTGACTCGCTATCAGTCTTTACTTTCAATTGAATCTGTGTTGTCGGCCAAGCAACGGTTAGGAAAACGCCTGATAGGTTTTGTACTTAACGATGTTCCTGCCGAACAAATACAAAGTGTTGAAACTACCGTTCGCCACTTTTTGGAACAGCAGGGAATCCCGGTACTGGGCATATTGCCTAGAAATGATTTGCTACGCAGTGTGAGCGTGCGCGAATTAGTACACCAACTAAATGCCGAAGTTCTCTGCCGCAGCGATCGCCTGGACTTGATGGTAGAAAGTTTAGCTATTGGAGCCATGAATGTCAACGCCGCCGTTAAATATTTTCGCAAACGTCGAAACATGGCAGTTGTCACGGGAGGCGATCGCGTAGAAATTCAACAAGCAGCCTTAGAAACTTCTACTCAATGTCTAATTCTGACCGGACAGCTACCACCACCGTCTTTCATTCTCAATCGTGCCGAAGAGTTAGAAATACCTATCTTATCAGTAGATTTGGATACACTAACTACAGTGGAAATCGTTGACAGGGCTTTCGGTCAAGTACGCGTTCACGAACCTGCTAAAGTCCAATGCATCCGTCATTTAATGGCAGAAAATTTTGATATCGAACGTTTGCTTCATCTTCTCGATTTCAGTCCAGCAGCTGCTTTACCATAACCAATCTAGTTATGGCAATAAAAACTGCAGGCACGGCAGGCAGCACCGTGCCATAATAATATTTGAAATCTAACCCAAGACAGCTTTGCGTTCGCGCCGAGTCTGTTAAAATAACAAGGTTGTTTAATCTGATTCCGTCCGTCTTTGAGTCAGTCTATAGACCTTATCAACGTCGATACATTAGCGCAGGAACTGGCAACGATCCAGCAAACAGGTTCAAAACGAATTGCCTTGCTGGGCTCTCGTCACGTGCCAATTACACATCAAAATCTCATCGAGATGATGTCCTATGCCTTAGTTTTATCAGGCAACCGCATCATCACCTCTGGCGCTACAGGTACTAACTCAGCTGCCATTAAGGGAGCAATGCGGGCTGATGCCAACCTACTAACGGTAATTTTGCCCCAAAGCTTGGAACGCCAGCCTTATGAATCCCGCCAGCAACTTGAACAAGTTATGCATCTGGTGGAAAATCCAGCCAACGACCATCTGTCCCTCGCTGAAGCTAGTTACTTGTGCAATAAGGAAATTATCTCCCGTTGCCAACAATTAATTTGCTTCGCGTTTCACGACAGTCGTACCCTTTTGCAAACTTGTAAGGATGCAGAAGAACAAAGAAAAGTGGTAACGCTATTCTACTTTGATTAATTATCGGCCGCATGCAGGCAATACATGTCTCCCCTTTTTAGGGAGCTGATGTTTTCTAAGCAAAAACCATGATAAATACTACGGACACGTTGCAAGAAAGGAAAACTGCCTTGCAGGTGTCCTTGAATTTTTACAACTAGTTGCTGGGTATCTTCTTTTCCACTCTCACCAACACCAGTTGTTTGCGCTCAACCACCGTCTGTGATTTTCTGTTTCTGGAATTTTTTGAAATTTTGTGATGTTCTGCATCAACTGTTTTTGCCACAAGTATTATCAAAGCTACTGCCCTTAAACGAGCGATCCCCTAACTTCCTATACCAGCAAACATAACAAATTACCTACTACCGATAACTTCTATGGCTTCAACTTATTCCTTTGATATTGTTAGCGACTTTGACAGACAAGAATTGGTTAATGCTATCGATCAAACTGTGCGAGAAATTAAAAGCCGTTATGACCTTAAAGATACGAAAACAACAGTAGAGTTAGGCGAACAAAGTATTATCATTAACACAGATAGCGAATTTACCTTAGAGTCGGTACAAAATGTTTTGCGGGAAAAAGCCGCCAAGCGCAATCTTTCTCAAAAAATCTTTGATTTTGGTCCGGTGGAATCAGCAAGTGGTAACCGCGTTCGTCAGGAAATCAAATTAAAAAAAGGTATAAGTCAAGACATTGCCAAACAAATTTCTAAGTTAATTCGCGACGAATTTAAAAAGGTACAAGTTTCTATTCAAGGCGATGCAGTGCGCGTCAGTGGTAAAAGTAAAGATGATTTGCAAAGTGTGATTAAACGTTTAAAACAAGAAGAATTTCCAGTAGCTCTGCAATTTACGAATTACCGTTGATTGTTGTTAGTAGTTAGAGGATGAAATGTTTACAGAAGTAACGAGAGAATATCGCCAACTCCTGATGGGGGTTGGATAAACTTCGACTCGGCACTTAAAAGGTGCTGTTAATCCTTAAGCTGCGCTGCAACGTACTTCTCAATTGTGTTACTACAAACATTACCCGCAATCGAGACAAAGTAACTACAACTCCCCATCAAGGGCATTTTCTTGAGATGTGGAAACTTCTTTCTCAATACATAACAAGAGTAACCCATGACTGTACTATACTTTTCCCATGCAAGTAACTCGTACCTTAAAAATTAAATTCCACCGCCTCGGTCTTGTCAAAGCATCAATATTTGCCAAGACAACTCTGTTGCCTGTGCAGAAACCTTGCTATCTGGGATTTTAGGTCATGCCTAATAGATTCTAGACAATCTGTTGGGTGGGTTCATTGACTGTCCCCTGAACTTGATGAATGCAGTTCAAGGAAAAGCAGATTATGTTCAGCTATCTCTGTTCGATGTACCTCGTACTGAGCTAGATGCAACAATCCCATGGGTTAAACCCGTGGGAATGTCAATACTAACTACTGCTATCTTTAACTACTGCGAGAACCAATAGTTTTTTGAAACGCCGGACGCTCTGATAAGCGCTTGACATAGGTATATATAGCCGGGTAGGAGCTGAGATCTAGCTTCAGCATCATCGGAATGTATGCTAAGACAGATCCTACTGCCACATCAGCAACAGTAAATGTACCACCCAACAAGAATTGTTGATGTTGGAAAATTTCATTTAAAGGAGTCATGAGACGGGGCATTTCCCGTGCGCGGTTAGCTTCGACGAAAATTCCCGTTGCCAAGGTAGAATTGGCAAAAAGTATCCACTGAGCCAACTGGGCGCGTTCTTCGAGAGAGTGTTTAACTTTGCCGTATTTCTCATCCAGATACAGCAATATTGCTCCTGATTCCCAAAGTTTAAAATTACCATCAATAATGGCTGGAACTTTGCCCATGGGGTTAATGGCTAGATACTCGGGTTTGCGGTGTTCTCCTGCTTGCAAATCCAGCATTACGAACTCGTAGGGAATTGCTAATTCTTCCAAATACCATTGCACAATAGATGCCCGACTGCGAGCGCCGCCGTAAAGTTTCAGCATAATTTTTGTTGCTAGGTAGTTGCTAGTTGGTTACTGTCATGGCAGCGGTTGCTTGCCAGCTAGAAATAACTAAAACTTATAATTACAAAACTTTGTGGGTATGAGAATGCTGCTTGACGTTGTCTTCTTTGGTGACAATGCGCTTGGCATTGAGCACGCGTTTTCGTTCTGTAGAATACTTAAAGTCAGTGTAGGTACTGCCGGGGGGAATTAAAGATTTTGCAGTAGAGCTACGCTTGTAGGTACGAGCAGCAGCTATGGTTCGCTGGACAAATTCGCTGGCAAATTCAGCTGTTTGGGGAAAATGAGCAGGTTTTTTGAGGATTTCGCCATCAATTATGCTTCCTAAATTAGTCGCCCAGGCAAACTTGTAAGAGGTAGGAATGCCTTTGAGGAGTGTTTCTAAAGCAGCAGAAGGAATAGGTTCTATAACTTCAACTTGATGAAGTTCTCCCTCTTTTTTGAGAAAGCAGGTTGCAAGACCGATAACAATGTAATCATCGCTATTTAGGTCGGGTGCGTCGGGATAAACATTTGCTGCAGTCATAAGAAAATCTTTTCAAAAGTGTCAACTCAACTTAACTGAGAAGTTTGAATCGCCTGTTGGCATTTTATCAAGTTGTTGCTCCCACTACTTGACTAGTCTGGGCAATTAAGATTAGCTGTTTCTGGAATTGAACTTAGGAAGGAAGTATTCATTATTTATGTTCTAGCAGCTATGGGGGTTTGATGAATGGTCACTTCTGCGGGCGGATAGCAGAATACTTCCAAGCTTTGGCACACATGCAGCAGCTAACTCGGGCAGGATGATATGGACAAACACTCATTTTTAAAATCCGGGCAACAGCAAAATTACTATGAGAACAATGTATTAAAAATAACTTTAAAAAGCGAAAGCGATAAATCTGACCAGCATGATGGTTATTTACGCTCTTATGCTTTAAAATTAGCTCAAAAAGGAGATTACACGAGCGCGATCGCTTTGTTGAATCAACTGATAGCTCGCCATCCCCACAGTGCCATTGATTACGATAATCGGGGATTGCTTTATTTTCAATGCGGACAAGTGCAAAAAGCTTTCTGTGACTACAACAAAGCCGTGCGACTAAATCCAAAATTAGCCAGCGCTTATAACAATCGTGCCAATTACCATGCAGCGCGTGGAGAATTAATAGCAGCGATCGCCGACTACGAAAAAGCTTTGGACTTGAATCCCTGTTATGTACGAGCTTGGCTCAATCAAGGCATTACTTGGCGCGAGTTAGGCGAATACGAAAAGGCTATTGATAATTTAGAAGTGGCGCTGCTTTTTCAGCAGTTAGAAGGGCATATTTTTGCTGCACGGGGTAGAACTTATCATTTGTGGGGTGATTGGAATTGTGCGATCGCTGATTATCACCTTGCCTTAAATTTGCTACCTTTAGCGTATGCCCAAAAACGCTCGCAAGTTAAAAGTTGGCTTCAAGAACTGAGTTTTTGTGCTTCCTCGGTCTAAAAACCAATCACAGGTACTTATTTTTTGTACTGGGGGAGAATAAATGTTGCTTTCAATGCTAGGAGTGGTGACGATTGCGCAATATTTATCTTTGCGCGTTTCTTTGCCAAGCTGGTGCTTAGCCTTCACTTCAAGGAGATAACTCTGCTTGTTTAACTTCTGCGGTTTCCTCTTTGAGGATTAAAATCTGACGTTGTCTGGGATCGAAGCGGTAGGCTTGTTCTTGCATAATAGCTTTGGTTTGGCTGGGATCGAAATTGCGGCTAAATTCTTCCTGCAATTTATTTACTCGCTCTTCCATCAGTTTGACTTCAGTACGGATTTCTCGTAGCTTTTCTTGCTGCGACCACTCAAAGGGCAAAAGTTTGACCAAAGCAGATATTGCCACTGTCGAGATCAAAATGTTAACTCCTATTTTTGCCGTTGTTTCCAGCGCCAATACTTTGTAAGAACGTTCCCGGAGATTGCGTTTTGGGCGAGGAGTAACTCGTTGTTTTGATATGGGTTGCAGCGGTGTTTTGGACGGTTGAAACGCATTCATAAGGTTTTTCCAGAGACTTTCTGATGGAATTGACGCATCGTAAAACAATACTCCTGTGCTGTTTACGATTTATGTTGCTGTCATCTTACTTTATTTTTCCCAAATTGCCACGTGGTAAGCTGAGGTTTGATTGGAAGTGCTTGAAAACTTCATTGCTTTATGCTGACTGGGGATAGGGAATTGAATTTTTTTGATAGTCCCATATACCCCAGTTTCCAGTCTTTAGTCGTTAATCCTTGCTGGAGAAGGCAAACTAAGATTTGTAAAGTTCTGTTGCCAGCCGCCAAGCCAAAAAGCCTGGAATTAGAGCTACAACTAAAGCAACGTAGACTTGAGTATCAGATATAGACATGTTTGAAACTCTCCTATCGATTGGTTCGTTTACTACTTTTCCTTGTTTTGCCTGGATAGGGGAATAACTTGTTACAAGACGAAACAAATTAATTTCTGCTCGAGCTGTTGGTACGCAAAAATATGAAATTGTATTTAGGAATCGATTTTGGTACGTCTGGTGCGCGGGGTGTAGTCATAGACGAACAAGGAAACATTCAACAGCAGACGCGATATGCTTTGGAGACGTCTTGTTGTTCAGACTTAGCAAAAGACTGGAAAGCGGGTTTATTTAGTTTGCTAGAGCAAATTTCCCAACCCTGGCGGCAAAAAATTCAGGCGATCGCCATCGATGGAACTTCCTCAACTGTTTTGTTGTGCGATGCTGCTGGTAATCCTGTGAGTGCGCCTTTGCTGTATAACGATAGTCGGGGAGCGGCGATGCTAGATAAATTAAAGGACCTAGCACCAGCAAACCATACTGTTTTGAGTGCTACTTCCAGTTTGGCCAAACTGCTGTGGATGGCGCAACAGCCGTTTTTTAGCCAAGGAAAATATTTCCTGCATCAAGCAGATTGGTTGGCGTTTTTGCTACACGGACAGTTAGGTATTAGCGATTATCACAATGCTTTGAAGCTGGGTTACGACGTAGAAGCATTGCAATACCCGTCATGGTTGGAGAAACTGCAAATCCCCGTTCACCTACCCAAAGTTGTTTCTCCTGGAACCGTTGTTGCTCCATTGCGTTCTGATATTGCTGGGGAGTTCGGCTTTCCTGAGGATTGCTTGATTTGTGCTGGTACTACAGATAGTATTGCCGCATTTATTGCCAGTGGCGCAAAACTCCCTGGTGAGGGGGTGACATCTCTTGGTTCGACATTAGCTTTGAAATTATTAAGTCGCAACCGCATTGAAGATTCTAGGTATGGAGTTTACAGCCATCGTTTTGGAGATTTGTGGTTGGTTGGTGGTGCTTCTAACACTGGTGGTGCGGTGCTGCGACAATTTTTTACCAACGCTGAACTAGAACGGCTAAGTAGAGAAATTGATGCTAGCAAACCTAGCGGCTGGGATTATTATCCTTTGTTAAAACCAGGCGATCGCTTTCCCATTAACGACCCAAATTTACCACCGCGATTGGAACCGCGTCCCCAGTCTTCCGTCGAATTTCTACATGGTTTGTTAGAAGGTATTGCTCGTGTGGAAGCACTAGGGTATAAATTACTACAACAACTGGGAGCAGAGCCATTAATTCGCGTGTACACTGCTGGAGGTGGTGCTGCCAACGATACCTGGACAGCGATCAGAAAACGATATTTACAAGTACCTGTGGTGCGATCGCTCCACACAGAAGCAGCTTACGGAACAGCTGTTTTAGCAATGAACGGTCTTTGTGGAAGCAACAAGCGCCCTCCCAAAGAAGAAAACTGTTGAAGTCCCTGTATCCTAGCTGCTTCGGACTTTCCTATAATTATCTTCGTGCCTGAATTAAAAATGAGTTCCGTGACCACAACTTTTATTTCCTCCAACTACTCAGCAACCCAGCGCCCCGATCCTCAAGGACGCTTTGGTCCTTTTGGCGGTAAGTACGTCCCAGAAACATTAATGCCAGCACTGGCAGAATTAGAAACAGCTTACCAACACTATCGCCACGACCCAACTTTTCAAGAGCAGCTGCAACAATTACTGGGCGATTATGTCGGACGTCCTACTCCCTTGTATTTTGCAGAACGTCTCACAGCCTGTTACGCTCGAGTAGATGGCACAGGACCGCAAATTTACTTAAAAAGAGAAGATTTAAATCATACAGGTGCCCACAAAATTAACAACGCTCTCGGCCAAGTCTTGTTAGCAAAGCGAATGGGTAAAAAGCGAATTATAGCCGAAACCGGTGCCGGGCAACATGGTGTAGCAACGGCAACAGTATGTGCTCGTTTTGGACTGGAATGCGTAATTTACATGGGCGTTCGGGATATGGAACGCCAAGCTTTGAATGTCTTCAGAATGGAATTGATGGGAGCACAAGTACGTCCAGTCGCAGCAGGAACGGGAACGCTCAAAGATGCAACCTCCGAGGCCATACGAGATTGGGTGACAAACGTTGAAACCACTCACTACATCCTGGGATCGGTAGCGGGACCGCATCCTTATCCAATGATGGTCAGAGATTTTCATGCGGTGATCGGACAAGAAACCCGGGCCCAAGCAGCTCAAAAATGGGGGGGTCTGCCTGATATTCTCATTGCCTGTGTCGGCGGTGGCTCCAACGCTATGGGATTGTTCCACGAATTTATCGACGAGCCGTCGGTACGATTAATAGGTGTGGAAGCCGCCGGAGAAGGCATCGATACAGATAAACACGCTGCTACCTTGACAAAAGGACGCATTGGTGTATTGCACGGAGCCATGAGCTACCTGTTGCAGGACGAAGACGGACAGGTAATTGAAGCTCATTCTATTAGCGCCGGGCTAGATTATCCGGGCGTGGGACCAGAACACAGCTATTTGAAAGAAACAGGACGCGCCGAGTATTATAGCGTCACGGACGAACAAGCTTTAGCCGCATTTGAAAAACTTTCGCGCTTGGAGGGTATTATCCCAGCACTGGAAACAGCCCATGCGATCGCTTTTTTGGAAATCCTTTGTCCGCAACTGCAAGGTAGTCCTCGAATTGTAATTAACTGTTCCGGACGTGGCGATAAAGATGTGCAAACCGTAGCTTCCAGAAAATTAAAAGCTAAGGACTAATAGCAATAGAAAACTACTTATGGTTGGTAGCAAACTTTGTAGCTCGGTACTTAAGTACTGGCTACAAGCCACGACCACGGACAACTACCTTGGAAACAGTCTCAGATCAACATCCTTTGGATAGAACCTGTTTTTGCAAGCAATAACAAAATCTTGGTTGTCAATTTAGAATAGTTTATTTGATCGGTAAACAACTATATACTTAAATCGACAAACAACGGCATGAAATTTCAACTGTTGTTAGCCTCTTTGTTTTCTAAGTTCAAAGGACGCCAGTGGTGGCTCGGTATTGTGTTATGGATTGCGTTCACAGCACCAGCACAAGCATCGGTAATTCTACGCGTGGCGATCGCGCGGGACGTCAACCAAGTTAAAGTCGGCGGTTCCACAGTTGCAATCGTTAAGGATGGAAGCGGTAAAACCCTGGGACAATTACCAGCCATGAACGCTTATTATGCTCTCGCAGTTCCCGGTGGTGTTGCTTTGGACAGGTGGAAGTCTACTTTGCTATGGATTGAACCAACAGGTAAGGGATTTGTTTATATAGGCGATCGCTGGTATCGGGGAAGAACTTTAATTGTTCCCACAGAAAAAGGTTTAACCGCCGTTAACTGGGTGGATTTAGAAGAATATCTCTACAGCGTTATCGGTGGCGAAATGGACTCCAGATGGCCCCTAGAAGCTCTAAAAGCCCAAGCGATCGCTGCTCGCACCTACGCCCTCTACGAACGAGAAAAACAGCGCCACAATCCCATTTATGACCTGGGTGCCAGTCCCGATCGCTGGCAAATTTACAAAGGCGTTATCAGTGAATCCCCCGCTACCTACGCTGCTGTCGACAGCACAGCAGGACAAGTACTCACCTACCGAAACAAAATTATTCTCTCGGTTTTCCACGCCTGCTCTGGCGGACATACCGAAAATGTAGAAGATGTTTGGGGAGACACTTTACCCTACCTGCGTGCAGTTCCCGATTTCGATCAAAACATTCAAGAGTGCAACTGGGTCAGAAGCTTTTCGCCAGCAGAAATCAGTGCTAAATTTCCAGAAGTAGGCAATGTGGTGAAGCTAATTCCAGAAAGTCTTTCACCCTACGGTAGTGTCAAAAGCTTAAAAATTGTCGGAGATAAAGGTGAAAAAATCCTCAAAGGAGAGGAAGTACGCACTGCTTTGAAACTCAAAAGTACTCGCTTTACCATCTCTAACAGCAATGGTGCTTTTATCTTTAAAGGACTCGGCTTTGGTCACGGTTTGGGTATGAGCCAATGGGGAGCTTATAATCTAGCCAGACAAGGAGCCAACCACTTGCAGATTTTAGGATACTACTACAAAGGCGTAGCTTTATCTCCAATTAAAGTCAGATAGACAGCCAAAGGCGAACAGGATTGTAAAATTCTAACTTATTATCAATCCTTATTCCCTTCTTGCTCCAGACGCTTTTGCCATTCGGCGTCTATCTGGGCTTTATTCTCAAATTCCTGTACGAGCAAATCTGTTTCGGTTGAGTAAACCAAGTCTTCTTTACCGATAACTTTCTCAGCTGCAAATTGCCGCGCATAAGCAATTTTTTGCTGCAGTTGCCTGTCTGGAGTTGCCAAAGCAACTGCTCGTGCTTGTCTTTGGCGGTTGCGTTCGGCGATTTTGCGATTGCAGTGCTGGATCCACAGATAACGCACTAACGGTATAGCTAAAAAACCCGTACCGTAACCTAAAAGCACCCAGTAAAATCCTTGTACGAAAGCGACTAGTCCGCCCAAACTAGCTGCTGCGGTACCGGTTTTTAACAAACTTCCCAAAATTAAAGCACCAATAAAATTAACTGCGCCCAATCCCGCACTTAAGAGAATTTGTCCTGAAGAAGCTGCACTAAAACGCCAGGGAAATTCCTGCAAATAAGGTGGAATTGAGAGAGGCCGGTTTTTGACAACGCTCAATTGCAGTTCGGGAAAGTGGTAGATGATCTGTCCCTCAGGACTTACCTGCGGCTTACCATTAAAACGGGTCAGCACTGGTAGCATGTAGTCTTCGTATTCTTGTTGATATTTCTCGCCAATGTTATCCAAGTAGGGAGCTATTTGTTCAGCTACCACTGCACCTTGATTGTTGCGAATCACTGCAGCAATTTCTCGCCAGCGACGTTCTTCTAAATTGGCGTTAGGATTTCCATCGCCAAATAAAAAGGAAAATACAGCTTCAAAGAAATTCAAATCGCTTTTTGTTTGTTCTTGTCGCCTTTGTTGGTAATAACTGTCGTAGTTAGGGCTAAGATACCAGAATAAATCCGGAAAATAGAAAAAACCCCCTCCTCCATCACCAAAGCGATCGCCGCTATCGCGATCCGAACTGCTAGAGATGATAATAATGAAAATGGTGATATAAATTAAGGCTATAGAAACAATCAAAAAAATCCCAAAGGAAATGCGAATTAAATAAAACAATACCTTCCAGATTTTTTTCCACCATTGTTGCAGCTGCAACCACAAATATTTCTTACGTAAAATCTCTCGAAAATTCCGCGGAAATAGGTAAACAATATCACCAGAAGTGGTGACTTGCATGTGTCCGCCAGCTTCAGAGGCCAAGGCTAAAAGTCCTTGATTAGCTATTTCTATATTTAATCCTGACCGAGCTGCCACATCTGCAACAGTGACGCAGTAACCCAATTGTTCTACTGCTTGCATAACGGTGGGGTTGAGAGCCATTGCTCTTCCCTCCTGATGAAAATAACTCTCCTTTTTCAGTATAAAGTTTTATTTTTTCCAGACTCGGTACCAGTTATGACTGCAATTGCCGCAATCTCTCTTTTTGTAAGACCATAAGAGGATCTCTAAGTGCAGTCACAGCTTCCGGACTAAATTGTAGTGAAGGAGTTTGCAGCAATTTGAGAGCTTTTTGGAAATGGAAGATGGCCCTGTCTAATTCTAAGGTAGATAACTGATTGAGGTCTTCTTGCAAACTCAAGCCAATGACACTCAAAGCATATGCTGCGGTATTGCGAACTGTTGGTTCCGGATCTTGCAAACTCTTCACCAAACTAGGTAAAGCAGGTGCAGAAGGCGTACCGATATAGCCCAAAGCAGACGCTGCATTTACGCGCATCCACATGTCTTTGTCTTCTAAAACTCCGATCAAAGCAGGTACCGCTGCTGCTGCATCTTTTCCCATGGCGCGCAAAGCGTGGACTGCACTGTAGCGTTCCCACTTTCGGGAGCTGTTTAAAGCTGTAATAAAATAAGGAACATAGGCTTTTTTACCGATTTTAGCGATCGCTTGCACCACTTGAGAACGCACGTTAGCATCCTGGTCGCCAACAGCTCGCATCAGTGCTATTGCAGCTTCAGATGCTGCCGGACCGATTTTACCAAGAGTGATGGCACAAGCAGCACGTACTTGCGGATCCCTATCTTGCAAAGCTTTAATTAAAGCTGGAACCGCAGGCTTACCTATAGTTGCAAGATAATCTATCGCTGCAGCCCGCTGTTGAGGATTTTTAAAACTGAGAATATGGTAATCTATTTGTGCCTGTTGTGCCTGCGTCAGTGATTTTGCCCAAGTATAATCAATCAACAGTAAAGATGATAACAAACAACTCCCAGCGATCGCGGTGCGAAATAGCAATTGTTTGGTATAGCTGCGCATAGACATAATTGTGACTAAAGTTAGACTTGTTTTCAGCATCAATTTAACACTTTACTGAAGCTATAGTTGTTCTCAACAACTACAAAATTTTTGAAATTCCCCCATCATTAATGGTTGGCTTTAATTCATGTTTTTGACATTTAACTATTTTCTCTAAGTTTTTGGGTTGTAAGTGCTAAAATCAGCAGAACCCCAAGTTAGTTGCTTTTGACTGTTAACCTTGGTCGAGCTGCTACTGCTTGCTACTAAATATCAATCCCTAGCTGTTTATGAATCAAAAACGCATTTTAGTAACTGGTGCGAGTGGCTCTATCGGACATTATATTAGTGAAGTTTTGATTCAAGAGACGAATCACGAACTATATCTACTAGTTAGAAACCCTGACAAATTACGAGTTGATACCCAATGGCGTCCCCATATCAACGTCTTGCAAGGTGATATGCAGGAAATTGCAAAAATTGCCGAGTTTTTAAAAACAATAGATGTTGCTATCCTGGCAGCAACAGCATGGGGTGGTACAGCTACTTTTAATATTAACGTTACCAAAACCTTAGAATTACTCAGTTATTTAGATCCCAACCGCTGCGAACAAGTTATTTATTTTTCTACTGCAAGCGTTTTGGATAATAACAATCAACCACTCAAACAAGCAGGAGAAATCGGAACAGATTATATTAGTTCTAAATATGAATGTTTAAAACACTTGTCAAAATTAGCGATCGCACCCAAAATCACTGAAGTTTTTCCCACCCTAGTCTTAGGTGGCGACAGCAATAAACCCTATTCCCATCTTGCTTCAGGTATCTCTGAAGTTGTTAAATATATAAATCTAATTCGCTTTTTACAAGCCGATGGTAGTTTTCACTTTATCCACGCTAAAGATATAGCCACAGTGGTACGCTACCTGATTGAAAATCCCCCCAGAGAAAATGAATCACGCCGATTCGTTTTGGGACAAGCACGATTAACAATTAACCAAGCTATAGAAGAAGTTTGTGCTTATCTTGGCAAAAGAATTTACTTTCGCATACCCCTTTCTTTATCCTTAGCTAATTTATTAATTGCCATATTTAATATCCGCATGGCTGCTTGGGACAGATTTTGCATGAACTATCGTCATTTTACCTATAAAAATGTTATTAATCCCGCTACTTTTGGATTGCCTAATTATTGTGCTACTATTAGTGATGTTTTAAAAATCAGCGGAATTGAAAAAGTTGAATAGCTTTAAAGGTGTCCTCTTCTAGTGTAGTGGTGTAAAGCTAATTAAATGTTTGCTTTGGTGGAGCTAAAGGCTTTAAAGAAGAGGATGAGTCATTGTTGCCAAAAGCGATAAATCGTCTGACTACTAACGGCGATAAATAGCCTTACTAATAACAGAATCGTTTTGCTACTAACGCTGAGAAATCGCCTTACTGCTAACGGTATATCAGCGTATCCTAGCAAAGGAAGGAAAATGTTATATTTTTCTCACTCACGGTATTTTTGGAAAAAAGTGTATTTTTGAAAACATTAGCTTGTCTCAAATTTAATAATTTCCTGAGATTGTTTGCGATAGTATTTATATTGTTGATAGTAAAAGTTTATCTAACAACTACTAAAAAAAGAAAATTAGTTCGTGTCTAATTTTTTGCAAATTTTCTAAATTTCTTAATCAGTTCCGCTACCAATTTTTGATATAAAAATAAAAATATAAATGTTAAGATGAAACAAAATTAATCAAAAATACATCAACACTCTTAATCTCGCCAGCGTAGAAATAATCAAGAGTGTGAGGAGGATAGAAACTGCATGCGGATTTTACTTGTCTATCCAGTGTTTCCCAAAACTTTTTGGTCGTATGAAAAAATCTTAGCGTTAGTAAATCGTAAAGTTTTGCTACCACCGTTGGGTTTGGTGACGGTAGCGGCGATTTTACCTCAGGAATGGGAATTTAAGCTTGTCGATCGCAACATTCGTCCAGTCACGGAAGAAGAATGGGCTTGGGCAGATATAGTTATTTTCTCGGCAATGATCGTGCAAAAGCAAGATCTGCTCGAGCAAATTCGGGAAGCCAAAAGACGTGGTAAGCTAGTTGCGGTGGGTGGTCCCTATCCGACTTCCATGCCTGACGAACCCAAGCAAGCAGGAGCGGATTTTCTTATTCTTGACGAGGGAGAAATCACCCTACCCATGTTTGTCGAGGCTATTCGACAAGGTAAAACGTCTGGAATTTTCCGTGCTAGTGAAAAACCAGATGTGACAACAACCCCAATTCCTCGCTTTGATTTACTGGACTTCGATGCCTACGACATGATGTCAGTGCAGTTTTCGCGGGGTTGTCCTTTTCAGTGCGAGTTTTGTGACATTATTGTTTTGTATGGTCGCAAACCGCGTACCAAAACTTCTGCACAACTTTTAGCGGAGTTGGACTATCTCTACAAGTTGGGTTGGCGACGCGGTGTTTTTATAGTGGATGACAATTTTATCGGTAACAAGCGCAATGTCAAGTTGTTGCTCAGGGAATTAAAAGTCTGGATGCAGCAACACAATTATCCTTTTCGATTTGACACAGAGGCTTCTGTAGATTTAGCACAAGATCCGGAATTGATGGAGTTGATGGTTGAGTGTGGCTTTGCTGCGGTATTTTTGGGAATTGAAACACCAGATGAAGATAGCCTGCAACTGACAAAGAAGTTTCAAAACACGCGCAACTCCCTTGTGGAAGCAGTGCACAAAATTATTAAAGCAGGTTTGCGCCCGATGGCGGGATTTATTATTGGGTTTGACGGTGAAAAATCAGGTGCAGGCGATCGCATTGCCCGCTTTGCTGAACAAGCAGCTATTCCCTCAACTACCTTCGCTATGCTGCAGGCGCTACCAAATACAGCATTGTGGTATCGCCTCAAAAAAGAAGGAAGACTCCGGGACGGTAAAGATGGTAATATCAACCAAACAACTTTAATGAACTTTATCCCTACTCGCCCTTTAGAAGAAATTGCCAGAGAATACGTAGAGGCTTTTTGTACTTTATACGATCCAGTACGTTACCTAGACCGTACCTATCGTTGTTTTATGATGATGGGGACGCCAAAATGGAAAGCTCCTTTGAAACTCCCGGACTGGGTAGTTTTAAAAGCGCTGTTAATTGTAATTTGGCGACAGGGAATCAAACGAGAAACGAGATGGAAATTCTGGCATCACTTATTCAGTATAATCAAGCATAATCCAAGAGTAGTCGAGCATTACCTTGCCGTTTGCGCCCACAACGAGCATTTTCTAGAATATCGGCAAATTGTTCGCGAGCAAATAGAATCTCAATTAGCCGAGTATCTCGCTCAAGGTGCAGAAAACCCTTACGTCGTAGAGCAGGAAAAAGCACAAATCCACGCTGGTTAAATACTAAAACTAGCAGGTACTGCTGAGATTTTTAGGTGGATTAGTTTTTGGTTAGTCAGTTAGTTGTATAAAAACTGCTCAAAGGTTGAATCCAACCCTTTTGGAGCGCTGCGTCAAAAACGATCGCTGCGATCGCAAACCACCACAAGCTCTCACAACCCATAACCAACAACGGTAGAATCTTGCTACCAAGTGCAACTCCCGTATCTAGCTGAGTTAATCCCCGTACCAAACCAAAGGCGAGTACGCTACCAGCTTTGAGTTGCAAATTTTTATCTTGACGAAGAATATAACGGTAGGTAACGCCAAACAGCAAGCCACAGCTAGCTGCAACACCACCACTAAGTAAAAAATGCCAATCTCGCCACTTGATTTGCAAACTGCTCAATGCAGGTAAATATTTAGCTAACACCAGGCTATTAAATAAAGATGTGACGACAAAAGCCAGACACAGACAAAATCCTCCTAGCATTCCCGCTTTTAGGGATTGCAGGCGCTCTGCTTTGAAATCAAATTTTAAGGTGTGATGCATTTGCCGGGAAAGTGTTTATAAAATAGTAAATAACTGACGAATCACAATTCCCAGTATCATAAATAATGGAGTAATTTTGGAGAGCAAAAGCAGTATTATGGAGATTTTGACACTGGGATGGGTAGCATTGTTGGTTGTTTTCACCTGGTCAATTGCAATGGTAGTTTGGGGACGCAACGGATTGTAGAGGTGTTGTGGAAAGTCCGGTGTTGAATATTTTGGCTTTGCTTGCCCTAGTATTGCTAGTAGTAGTTACTGGGGGAGTAGGTTATCTGACGTTTGTTGATTGGCGCGATCGCCGTTATCAAGATAAAGAAAAACGCCAGCAGCGACGCTCGAGTGCCAAACGACGATGAAAAAATGTCTAAGTTAAGAGTTAAGAATTGAAAGTTATAAAATTGCTTTGTAATTTTTAACTCTTAACTATCGTTAGGTACAGATGGAAAATGTACCAGCTAACCCAGTCAAGTTGCAAATCCTACCTTGATTGTCTTTGATAATAATCGTAGGCTAATGCCACTAACACTGCTAAACCAGTAATTGCTAACGCTACTAACGGATGTTGTCCTTGACCGATAGCAAAGGACGTGACTATACCAGCACCCAACGCTGCAGTTACTGCAGCAGATAGCCAATCATACTGAGAATTGCGATTGTACATATGGTGTTATCCGGGTAATTTTTTCCAATCAAGGTATTAGCTTTACCCTAAAATAACACCCTATTTTCAATAATTTGACTTCTTTATCAAGATTGCAACTAAGCTTTACTTTTGTTAACTGAATTTCCTAGTTGCTAAAACTAAAACAATACATAAATTTTTAGCACCGCTAAAAACAAGCCAAGGAAGATTTTTCCAAAAGTGGCGAACAAATTCTAAACATTGTACCCCTTGTATTTATTGCTATAAAGAGCAAAAATAGGGAAGATTGTCCTTGGTGAATCTGCCTATTTTTTCTATTGTTGTTGCTGCGTTGCTGGTGGTTTTTCTTGTGATTGGGAATCACCTTGTTGTTCATCAATTTTTTTGAGATTGCCTGCTTTTACCCAACCTTGCGTACCGTCTTCCAAGCTAATTTTTTGCCACGCTTTATCGCTGCTTTCTTCTAAAACAACTACTTTTTGATTAAAGTTAATTCCCCCAACACGTTCAGCGTCTAAAGAAGGTTCTTTTCGCAGTATTAAACCTTGTTGCCAAGTGACGCGTGCTTGGTAAGCTCCAGGAGGTAGGGGTGTTGGCGATTTTTCTTCAACTTTTTTCGGTTCTTCTTGGGGTTTTTCTGTAGAGCTAGGAGTTGGGGAGGGAGATTCTTCTATGAAAGCAGCAGGTGAAGCTTTGACTGTATCTTTTGGTGTTTGAGTTTGGGGTTTTGGAGTTTGGGATTTTACTACTGGTGGCTTATCATTGGCAAAAATTGGTTTAGCAGGAGGTGCAGAAATTCGATTCATAAAATACAGTGCTGTGGCGATTCCGCCGCCAATTAAAATAGCGATCGCCAGGAAAAAACCAAGTATATACTTTAATAATTCAACTAGCATAATGGAGAAATAGAAATTAGAAATTAAGTTTAATTGTTTGCAGGAAGTTAAGAGTTAATAGTTGAAATCATAACTCTTAACTACATTGAGTTTTCTTACCGGCTATTTTAGCTGGCGTTGAATGCGATCGCTCAAGGGACTGTGTTTGGATGCCAAACGCGCTCTTCCAGCTGCGGCCCACTCTTGCAGTTTTTGAATTTGCTCGGTGGCGGTACGTGCCAAAGGAATAATTTGGCTAGCAGCTTCTAAAATGTCATCGGTAGTAAAGTCGCGATTTTGGCTAAAGCCGATATGCATAGCTTCAATTAAGGTTTGTTCAATTTCTGCTCCAGAAAAATCTGGTGTTTCGTAAGCCAGTCTTTCGATATCGTAACTTTTGACATTATGAGGGCGCAATCGAGACAAATGTACCTGAAAAATTGCTTTGCGTTCTTCCTGGGTAGGTAAACCCACAAAGAAAATTTCATCAAACCGTCCTTTGCGAAGCATTTCCGGTGGTAAGGCGTGGATATCGTTGGCGGTAGCGACAACAAACACGGGTGAAGTTTTTTCTGCCAACCAGGTAATAAAAGTGCCAAAAACTCGGCTAGTAGTTCCCGCATCACCTTTACTACCAAGTCCGGAAAAGGCTTTATCAATTTCATCGATCCACAAGATACAAGGAGCAAGGGCCTCAGCCACCTGAATCATTTGTCGCGTTCGCGATTCCGATTCACCTACCAAGCCTCCAAACAATCGTCCCACATCCAAACGAAGTAGGGGTAGATGCCAGTGATGGGCGATCGCTTTTGCTGTCAGGGATTTACCGGTTCCTTGGATACCTACTAACAACAAACCGCGGGGATGGGGTAAACCGTACTGTCGCGCTCGTTCCGTAAAAGCGCCTCCCCGTCGGAGCAACCAGTCTTTGAGGTTATCCAGTCCACCAATATCAGAAATTTGTTCGGTAGCAGGGTAAAAATCGAGAATTTGAGTTTGACGGATGGTTTGGCGCTTTTCTTCCAAAACCAGATCCGCATCTTCTGGTAGCAATTCGCCATGAGCTGCGATCGCTCGTGCCAAAACGCGGCGAATTCGCTCCATGCTCAGTCCTTGACAAGAGCGCACCAGATCGTCTAAAAATTTCCCCGAAGGAGAATGGCCCGTGGCTAATAACAGCCGTTCTACTTCTGCCCTAATTTCTGCGGCACTAGGTAAAGGAAACTCGACAACTGTCAAAACTTCCATCAAGTCGTCAGGAATGGCAATCCGCGGCGACAGCAGTACAATGTTTTTTGGTTGGGACTTGAGGAGTCGCGCTAAATTGCGCAGCTTGCGGGAAATAGCCACATCTTCTAAAAAGCGATGGTAATCCTGCAGTATAAACACTCCTGGTGCAGATGCCGGGACTTTTTCCACTAATTCTAATGCTTGCAGGGGATTGCGCTGTCCAAATCCTGCGTCATTGGGATTACCCTGGTAACCATCGACAAAATCCCAAATATAGACAGGGCGATTACCAAGGTTTGCCGCTTCTTCCTTAATTGCTGCTTCTACTCGTTCCTCTTCGTAGGTAGGAATGTAAATTAAAGGATAGCGCGCTCGCAGCAGTAGCTTAAACTCTTCTCGAAAGGTCGTAGACCTGCTATTGTCTAGGCTTGTGGTCATTACTGTACCTTTTTGTACTTAATTTTGACTGTACTATTGTTTGTACTGTTGCGGTTCTACTTACTTCCTTACCATACCAATTCTCCTGGCAAGGTACACTGAAATATTGCCGCAATTATCCGAAACTGCAGGCGATCGCCACCAACAGCAGTTAGCTAGCTGATAACCAAACCTTTGCTGCCAAAATCTTTCACCAACAAACAAGTAATTTAACTATTCCACAAACACTTTGCAGTAGAATTAGTCCTTTAGTATAGAGGAGGGCAAAAAGTGACTCGCGTAATCATAGTGCGCCACGGTCAAAGTACGTATAACACCGAAAAGCGCATTCAAGGGCGCACTGATACGTCCATATTAACCGAGAAGGGTCGTAATGATGCCAATTTAATAGGCAAAGCCCTCAGCAATATTTCCTTTGACGCCATTTACAGCAGTCCCCTGCAGCGAGCCAAGCAAACAGCAGATATCATCCATCGTTGGTTAGAAAGTAATTCTACCAAGCAACCTCCCCCCGTTGAAACTTGCAAGCAGCTGCTGGAAATCGATTTACCAGCTTGGGAAGGAATGCTTTCAGCACAAGTTAAACAAAAGTTTCCAGAAGATTATCGCATTTGGCAACAAACACCCGATCGCCTGCAAATGCTCGTTCAAGGCAAAGAATATTTTCCCGTTCTCGCTTTATACGAGCAAGCACGGCAATTTTGGCAAGAAATTTTACCCCGCCATCAAGGAAAAACTATACTTATAGTGGGACATAACGGGATTAACAGAGCTTTAATCAGTACAGCATTGGGCATTTCTCCCTCTCGCTACCATTCGCTTCAACAGTCTAACTGTGGCATTAGCGTGCTCAATTTCTCTGGTGGATGGCAAGACCCGGTGCAGCTAGAATCAATGAACCAAACCCAACACTTGGGAGAAACTTTACCTTCTTTACGACCGAACCATCAGGGAGTACGTTTGCTGTTGGTACGCCACGGAGAAACAGAATGGAACCGCCAAGGAAGATTTCAAGGACAAATAGATGTTCCCCTCAATGATAACGGCAGGCTGCAAGCACAAAAAGCGGCCGTTTTCCTCAAAGATGTAGTGCTGGATTTTGCCGTCAGCAGTCCCATGCTGCGCCCGAAAGAAACGGCAGAGATTATTCTTCAGTACCATCCCCACGTCCGTTTAGAATTACAGGATGGTTTGCGAGAAATCAGTCACGGACTTTGGGAAGGAAAATTTGAAATAGAAATTGAGCGGGAGTTTCCAGGTGAGTTACATCGTTGGCGCACCGTACCAGCACAAGTACAAATGCCTGCTGGGGAAAACTTGCAACAAGTTTGGCAACGAAGTTTACAAGCTTGGCAAGCGATAGTTCAAACAGCATTGACAAAAAATTTACAAACCGGAATCGTAGTCGCTCACGATGCCACTAACAAAAGTATACTTTGCCAAATTCTCGGTTTAGGGGCAGAAAATTTTTGGAACTTTCGCCAAGGTAACGGTGCAGTCAGCGTTATTGATTATCCTTGCGGATGGAATGGTTTACCAGTGCTGCAAGCAATGAACATTACCGCGCATTTGGGTGGAGGCGTGTTCGATCAAACCGCAGCCGGAGCGTTATAAAATCTAGTGTTATGAACGGCGAATTGCTACAACAAGTCCGGGTAATAGACCCCACTTCTGGGACCGACCAAATAGCAGATGTGTTGTTGAGTGATGGTCACATCCAATGGGTAGCCGGTAGTATTGCGGAAGTTCCGAGTAACACTAAAGTCAAGGATTCCCGGGGATTAATTTTGGGAACGGGATTGGTTGATTTGTACAGCCATTCAGGAGAACCAGGATTCGAAGAACGGGAAACTCTGTTGTCTTTGCTTAAAGCAGCTGCTGCTGGCGGCTTTACCCGCATCAGCATCTTACCCGATACTTTTCCCCCCATTGACCGTCCGGCGGTGGTAGCCCAGCTGTTACAAAAAACACAGGAAGAAAAAAAGGCGAGAAATGAAAATTTCTCCTTTCCCCTTCCTTTAGTGAACATCTGGGGTGCGATCACCTTGGAATTAGCTGGAAAGCAAATGACAGAACTAGCAGATTTAGCAGCAGCAAAAGTTGTTGGTTTTGCTGACGGTCAACCTTTGGAAAATTTGGCCTTGGTACGGCGAGTGTTGGAATATCTCCAACCTTTGGCCAAACCAGTGGCACTTTGGTGTTGCGATCGCCAATTGATGGATAACGGCGTTATGCGAGAAGGACCAGACTCGATTCGCTTGGGTTTACCCGGTAATCCCGCCGCCTCGGAAACTAGTGCCATCGCTGCTTTGATAGAATTAGTAGCCGCCATGAATACGCCAGTGCACATCATGCGCGTTTCTACCGCCCGCAGTGTGGAATTGATTGCAGCAGCGAAAGCCCAAAATTTACCCATCACAGCTAGCACCACCTGGATGCACCTTTTACTCGATACCCAAGCAATTAAAAGTTACAATCCCAGTCTGCGTTTGGAACCACCATTGGGAAATCCTGCTGATTTAGCAGCTTTGCGACAAGCAGTACGAACGGGAATTATAGACGCCATCGCTATCGATCACGCACCCTACACCTACGAAGAAAAAACCGTTGCCTTTGCACAAGCACCACCCGGCGCCATTGGTTTTGAACTAGCATTACCTTTGTTGTGGCAATCTTTGGTAGATACAGGAGAATTCACAGCTTTAGAATTGTGGCGAGCATTAAGCACTCGCCCGGCAGAATGTCTAAAACAAACTCCCAGCGCGATCGCCCCCAATCACAAAGCAGAATTAATTTTATTTGATCCGCATCAAACTTGGAAAGTAGAAAGGAAAAACCTTTGTACTCTTTCTGAAAATACACCTTGGCTGGGACAACAAATAACAGGTCGAGTGCTGCAAATTTGGTGTTGAAAAATCTCCCTCAGGGACGAACGCCTTCGTTATCTATTGCACTGTAGATATCTTCAGGAGCAAGTCCCAACCAAGGATCGGAACTAGGAGTTAAAAACAATTCCGCGTACACTTTTTCATTCAGCGATTCTACATTATCGGTTTGATTACCCTGCACAAACCATTGATGAATCCTCCTGTGCAACATAAATTCATTTCTCACCGTATCAACCGCCATGGCCGCTTCAAAGTTGCGAATCAACCTGGATAAATCGGCTTGCGCGTTTTTGCCAGACTGAAACTTTTTGGCACGAATTAAAGCTATACTATTCCCATCTAGCTTGGCATCAGCAGCGTAAAGCTGAGCAATTCTATTCCAAGTTGCGCGATCGGTTATTTCCCAAAAAGTGTCTTCTTGAGGCTGCAAACTTTTCAATATCGGAGTTTCCACCCTCATTTTCGCCACCGCCAAAGAACCTGCTACACCAGCTGTGGGAGTTTGACCCAAATTGTTGCTTGACTCGAGCAACCGCGGCGGAGATTGAATACCCAGACGAGATAAATCTGCTGTCCACCGCGCCCGGATATTATCCAAGCTTGTGCGGTGATACTGGCGTAAAAAAGCCTCCCGTTCCCGACCACTAAGCTTGCTAAATTCCTTTGCTGCTGCTTGCGCTTGCTGCAGCTGATTTAAAAATGCTTTCGGACCGTATAATCCAGGAATTGCATCGATCGGACGTCCCGAACTATCGAGAATATAGTGAATGCTGTTACCTGTAATCGTTCGTTGTAATTTACGCCCATCTCCAAAATCAATTGTCACTTTCGGTACAGGACGCACTGATTGCCAATGCAGGATAAAATCTTCTCTCAATTTCTTGGCAATCTCAGCATTGGGATAAAGTGCTACCCTAAAAAACCGACTGTTGGCGCAACTGAGATCTGTATTTAAGTTACCCAGCAACCTTAACGATAAAATCGGCCTGCCAGTAGCTTTGGCCGCAGATTTTGCTTGCTCTAAGTCGGTGTACCAATATAACTTAGAAGCGTAACAATCTCGCTGCTGACAAAGTTCGTCCAAAGCCGCCCGTATTTGTGAAGAATTTAATTCCCTGGCGTGGGATTTAAGAAATATTTCTAACCCTTTTTGCCCTTGTGGGCGCAGTTTCGCAACTTCTTGAGACAGTTTAGATGTTTTGGTTATAGAAGTTTGAGAATAAGCTGGTAGGGAAAAACTCAGACCAATAAGCATCAATGTTGTTAAGGGAATTTTGAAAGTAATTGATTTCATCACCATCAATCCTAAAAAGCGCATTAATTTTGTTACTCATTGCGAATCAAAATCTGCTAATTTAGTTCCCGATTATTTTTGAAAACAGCCGATACAAATTTGGCATTAATTTTGTCAAAGGTATATTAAGTTCTCAAATTCTTTAATAAGTCTAGTGTTTGCGATGGTTCAACCAAAGTATTTGCACACAAAATACCAGATGCTGCTACTGCTGGCACGCCAATTCCCGGCATGGTGCTGTCACCAACACGATACAATCCTTTGATGGGCGTGTGCGGACCTGGAAACATTCCTTTCTTGGCGGCAATAGCAGGACCATAGCTTCCCTGATATCTTCGTAAATAGCGAGCATGGGTAAGGGGTGTGCCGATCAGTTCTAAAACTACGCGCTGTCTGAGATCGGGAATAATTTTTTCAATAGCGCGGTATAAAGTTTCTGCTTTTTCGCGTTTTCTTTGTTCGTATTGCTGCTGATTTCGTTCCCATTCCGCGTAGGGTTCTAGGGTGTAAGCGTGAATGACGTGATGGCCTTGAGGAGCGACTGTTGCATCCCAAACGCTAGGAATCGAGATCATGCAGGTATTTCCCGGAGTGGTAATATCCTTGTCGCTATTGTGGATGACCACGTGGTGTCCTGTTAAATTCTCCAAGCCATCAGCACGAATACCTAAGTGTAAATGCATAAAACTGTCGATGGCTGGTGTAGCCAAAGCTGCTTGACGGTAAGATACAGGTAAGTCTTCCGGACGTAAAAGTTTTGTGTAAGTATCCCAGATACTAGCATTAGAAATGACGATGGGTGCTTTCAGGATTTGACCTGTTTGCGATCGCACGCCTACAACTTTCCCCGATTCCACTAAAATTTGTTCGATATGACATCCTAAAAGCAAGATACCGCCCCAGCGTTTCAATCCCCGTACCAAGGCGTTAACAATCGCCTGACTTCCACCAATTGGATACTCAACACCAACCCTCGAGCGTTCCCCCAACATCAAAGCTACTTCAGGGACAATAGTATCGCAAGCCTTTAAGCCTGAAAGTAAAAAGCATTCTAGATCGATCAGTCGCCGTACCCACCAGTCCCCAACTGTAGCGTCCATTACATCACCTACTGAAGCTCGGAGTAGGGGCAGATGAGGTATTATTTTTAATAATGACGGTAGGTAATACCGTATTAATACGGGTAATAATTGCCAGTCTGCTCTTAAAGCGAGACTGGGAATACCTTTCATAGCTTCGTACAAAGGTAAGAGCCGATGGTAGAACTGCTGCAGTTCCTTTGCTCCGTTTTTTGTAAATTTTGCTACTTCTTGACAATAAAGCTCGCTCTGGCTGTAAACTGCAAAAGTACTTTCTGGAAAGTGATAATGTCCTAAGGGATCGTAGGGTATAGCTTCCAGGGATTCACCGAGAATGTCCAAAAGTTTCTTAACAGGATTTAAACTCTCGGCGTTTGTTAAACCACAATAAAAGGAGGGACCGCAATCAAATTGAAAACCCCTGCGCTTAAAGTTATGAGCAGCACCACCAGCAATGGTGTGACTTTCACACACGATCGCCCGTTTTCCGTAACGAGCTAGCAATGCAGCTGCACACAACCCGCCAATACCGCTACCAATAACGATAACATCACTGTCTGGCATTTTGTTGTTTGTTAATAGTTAGTAGTTAGTAGTTAGTAGTTGGTAGTTGGTTATTTACCACTATCTACTATTCAATATCCATTGACTGATGACCGAACCGTTGATTGAATTAAAGGGAATTTCTAAGTCTTTTGGTGATAACAAGGTTTTAGATGAAGTCGATCTAACAATTTACCGGGGAGAAGCGCTGGGAATAATAGGACCGAGCGGTACCGGGAAATCAACTATTTTGCGCGTGATTGCAGGATTAATTGCTCCCGATGCTGGAGAAATTTACGTACAAGGAAGGCGACGAGAGGGTTTGATTGAAGATGGAGCCGATCCGCTTGGAATTAGCATGGTATTTCAACAAGCAGCGTTGTTTGATTCGCTGACTGTTGAGGAGAATGTTGGTTTTGTATTGTATCAGTCCTCGCGGCTGCCAAGAACGCGGATTCGAGAATTGGTGGAAGAAAAATTACAGATGGTGGGTTTAGCGGGAATAGGCGATCGCTATCCTGCAGAACTGTCTGGAGGTATGAGAAAACGGGTTAGTTTTGCGCGTGCGATTATGTCTAATCCCGAACATCCCGAAGAGGGACCGGAAGTTGTACTTTACGACGAACCGACCGCTGGACTAGACCCAATTGCTTCTACGGTCATAGAAGATTTAATCAGACAGTTACAATCTACGCAGGGAGCATGTGGAACTTACGTAATCGTTACCCATCAGGAAAGTACCATTCGCCGTACAACCGATAGAATAGTATTTCTCTATCAAGGTAAAGTACAGTGGCAAGGTACAGTCAGGGAAATCGATACAACTGATAATCCTCTAATCAGACAGTTTATGAGTGGAAGTGTAGTTGGACCAATTCAGGTAGTAGGTTAAGACAATGTGGAATTTTGGATTGCTAAGCGCTATTGCTATTAACCGCTAGCCATTAGCAATTAAAAACAGGGAGGAAAAAATGCGATCGCGAACATTCAGAGAAGGTTCTGTGGGATTGTTAATACTAGTAGGACTGGGTGTATTTGCAGGAATTATCCTGTGGTTGAATCGGTTTAATGCTGCGAGAAATTCCTATAAAGCCTTTGTGGAATTTGCCAACGCTGGTGGAATGCAAAAAGGAGCTGTAGTTCGTTATCGCGGCGTCAAAGTTGGCAGTATTTCTGCTATTCGACCGGGACCAAACAACGTGGAAGTAGAAATTGAAATCACAGACCCTAATTTAATTATCCCCCGGGATGTTACCGTCGAAGCAAATCAATCTGGTTTGATTAGCGAAAGCGTCATTGATATTACACCCAAATCACCCTTACTGGCAAGGGAGGTCACTGCCAAACCATTAGACAAAAATTGCGATCCTAGCTTGATTGTTTGTAATGGCTCGCGTTTAAAAGGACAAGTTGGTATTAGTCTGGATGAATTAATTCGCACTACCAGCAACTTAGCAACTTTGTATTCTCAACCAAACTTCTACATTAATGCCAACGAAGCATTGAAAAATACATCTAAAGCTGCAGCAGAAATCGCTCAGCTGAGTCGGGACATTTCTAGCTTGACAAAATCTACCCAAAGACAACTAAGCACTTTTTCAGGTGCTGCAACTTCAGTAGCAAATGCAGCAAACACCATTAGTACAACTACTAAAAACACGGTCAACCAATTTGGCACTACAGCCAAGCAAATAGGCTCAACTGCAGATCAAGCCAATCGCTTCCTCAGCAATCTTAACAATCTGGTGACAACGAATCGTTATTCGCTGGTGACAACCTTGAACAATATTACTGAAACTAGCAATCAACTGCGAGCGACAATCAGCAGTTTATCACCGGCATTAAATCGTCTCACACAAGGCAAATTACTACAAAATTTAGAAACTCTTTCTGCAAATGCAGCTCAAGCATCTGCTAATTTACGTGATGCAACTCAAGCGCTAAACAATCCCAGCAATCTACTGGTACTGCAACAAACTTTAGATTCTGCAAGAGTTACCTTTGAAAACGCCCAAAAAATAACTTCCGATTTAGATGATATAACAGGCGATCCGCAACTGCGGCAAAGACTCAAACAGTTAATTCACGGTTTGAGTAACTTGGTATCCTCTACCCAGCAAATGCAGCAGCAAGTCAAAGTTGCAGCTACCTTAGATGCAATGAAAGCAGACGTGAAAAATCCAAATACAGCTATAACACCTTTCAACAAGCAACAAAACTCAGCGTTTTCCCTTTCACCCACTGCTTTTGCAGCTGCTAACAAACAACTTCAGGCCAATTTGGTTTCTAGTTTGGACGATCCCTCGTCGCAAAAAACTTCCCAGTCGTCCTCCGTGTGTGTTACCCAGTCGTTGCATTCAAATTCCCTGACCGCAGAGACTGCTTTAGAACCTGTTTTTGCTAATCCGGCGGAGAAATCTTCCACGCCAGTTGCTGCTTCTTTGGCTCCTCCTCCTCCTCCTGACTTCTCCCAACAAAAACTATTACAACAGTTACGAGAATACGGCAAGCTACGCCAGCAAAAGGAAACAAGTAAATAAGCGATCGCAGCTTGCTTGGCGAGCAGAATAATGTTGCGATCGCGCCTCAAGACTAGGCCAACTTTCTCACTGCAGGTTGACCGTCTTTGACTTCGCCAACTAAGACCAGATCGACGCAGTTGACAAAGATGCCATTTTCTAAAACACCAGGAATATTGTTCAATGTTTTTTCCAAGTTAGCAGGGTCATCTATAGAATCAAATTTGGCATCTATAACCATGTTGCCTTGATCGGTAATTACGGGACCTGCTTTTTTCACTCCCATCCGCAGCTGTGGTTTTCCGCCAAGTTTTTCAATCGCCCGCATCACAGGAGTAACTGCCATGGGAATCACCTCCACAGGTACGGGAAATACCGAACCCAGGCGAGCGACTAATTTCCCACTATCAACAACGACGATGAATTCGTTTGCCAGATAATCAACTACTTTTTCACGAGTATGGGCCGCACCACCGCCTTTAATTAAATTTTTTTGTGGATCGACTTCATCGGCGCCATCAATGGCAATATCAATGCGGTCTACAGCATCCAAGGTGGTCAGAGGAATTTTATACTGTTTTGCCAGCACTTCTGCTTGAAAAGAGGTAGGAATACCTTTGATGTCTTTGAGTTCTCCTGATTGCAAGCGTTCTCCTATAAATTGAATCGCATACGCAGTGGTAGAACCAGTACCCAAACCCACAATCGAACCTGATTTCACTAAAGCAGCGGCAGCTTTACCGACTTCTTGCTTCATTAATGTTACAGGATCTGTTGCTGCTGTCATTCCCAAAGCTCCTGAAAATCTGAACTATAGTCCATAGTAGGGGACACAAGGAGACTGGAAAAGACTGATGTTCCCCAAATTAGTCGCTCTGGGTGACGGATTTGGGTATGGAAAGTTTGTCGCCTATCTTTTAGGGATTCGGAAAGACAGCTATCTTGATAGCGATTTCCATCTCACTTCCCTAATGGTGTTTTCTACGGGTTGGTTGTACGGACAAGTTTCCGTTGCTTTTTTGGAAACTATGGCGTAGCTAGTTGCTAAACATCCGAAAAAGAAAACCACGCTAAACCAAAGCACGAGTTTATTAGCAGTAGAAAATTCTTGCTTTTGCGATCGCGCTTTGTAAAGGTCCAACCCGGTCTCGGTTATCTCGGTGATCTTGATTTTGTCCACATTAGTTTCTCCGCTGAAGAATTTGCAAACGCGGGAACTTGTTTATCTTTGTTGTCTCGTTGTCTAGCTACTTTCAAAAATGCTGCCCGCATTTCTAGCATTTTTATTTTCTTACTGTCAAACCATTTGAGGATGAGGTGCCATAACCCACATCAAAATCTTTGCTCAAGCCAAATTAAAGCAAAATAAATATATTCAAATGAATCGAGTTTATATTTACTATTATTTCTCTGCCATCAGGTATTGTCAGCAGGTAAAAGTCGGAAGTTAAACCAACACAATAGTCGCAAAAAGTAGGAGCGGTCAACTAAAACTTTAAAATTACCCGCACAAACTTCTGGCATCATCGAATTTGCCAGGCAGTTTTGATTGCTGCCAAGAAAATAACTATCTAGCTATTTGCTTGCTACAACTATATCAATCTTGATGTCTTAGATTTTTATTATGTTTGCCTTACTTTCACCCTCTAAAAATATATGTAAACGCCTACGGTCAAGGAAATATTTAAATCTACCTTCCCTTGCAATCTTGGTTGCAGGGGTTTTTCATGCAATTGTTGTCCAAATCTTCGTGTTTCCAAAATCATGGCAAATATTTCAGCGCTTTTTAGCGATGATATCTAAAGACTTGCCCGCAAATAGTGACTAGTATTAGATTTACCCATCGGAGCGGCGGGATTTGAACCCACGACCTCCACTACCCCAAAGTGGCGCGCTACCAAGCTGCGCTACGCCCCGGCAACCTTTATATATTAACATGAAATACGAAATAAACAACAACAAAATAAAACACTAAAACACTTTCAGCATTCCTGCTGCTTGCAACAAACCCGGAACGGCAGAAGCACTCCATTTACCTTCGGCGCGGCGACCGGTATTGAGGACGAAGCGCATGCAGAAAGAGTGAGGGTAACCTTCTACCTCCATCCATAACAAATTACTTTCGGCTTCGCAGGTAATTTTTTCTTCATCCATTAACTCTGGTGCAAGTTGTTGGACGGTGTCTGCTAGCTGTAGTATCAGCCGACAGAAATCATTTAATTCTGCTTCTGTAAGCTCGATCGCCCAATCATCTGTTCCCACTAAGCCTTTAAATTCAGGTGCATTTGGGTCCCAACCAATACGCCAACCTGCTCCGCTTTTGAGGACACGTTCCATAAATTGAGTTAGTAGTTATTATTATGCTCGTCTGTTGGCACAGAGCACACAGGACTTACTTTCTTACTATATTTGTACCTTCTAAATTCCTTTTGCCTTTCTTGTCGCAACTACCGACGAGTAAAAGCATTAACCAAGGCTTGTACTAAGGCGTTGCGTTGCTCGCGACTGAGACGGCGTATAGCGGCGCGATCGCCTGCGAAGGGATTTTGTCGCAAGGTGTCGTTGCCAGGATAAGATTCTTCATACATAACTTCATTGGCATCGAGATAATCGGCTAAAGTTAATTTCCAATCCAGGCGGTAGTTTGGCGGACGTCCCTTCACGTAGATGTGGTAGCGAATCAAACGACTCACTAAGGTATTGTTTTGTGCAACTTTTCCTGTTTCTTGGCTGATATAGTGGTTTTCCCTCGGTAAATACGGTAATTGTTTGTAAATTTGTTGCCAAACTTCATTGGGATTGACTCTTTGAGCGTCAGCAGGTGCAAGAGAAAACCAACTGCTCAAAAAAGCCAAGAGCAAAAAATTCACCAGTAAAATTTGTTTTACCCCCCTTTGTGGGGAGGGTAGAGAAAGTATCTTCTGCCAAAGCTGGAGCATGAATTGCAAAAAGGAAATTTTTTAAACTTCGCCAATAATTTCTGGTTGAGTAAGTTCGTCCGACATTTCCACGATCGCCCTGAGAACGGGCTTCATCATCACATCATCGCTATTGTCAAAGTCTTCATAGCGCCTGCGTTTAGCGCGATTTGCCACCTGAACCGTAATGCGGTAGCGATTGGAAGCTGCGTTAATCAAGTCCTCAGCGCGGTGCATGATCTGAGTTTGGGTTGTATCGAACTTAGAACGCTTTAGCATATTTACAGGTTCTTGGGGTCATTTTTTAGTTTAGCAGCTCGATTATAACCACAGCTGGTTGTAGACTGTTTACTACTTTGCTTTGCCCAGAATGCAGCCACTGCGTGCAGGTATGCGTAAATCGAGCTGGGTGGATTGTTCTTGCTTGCTCCATTTTACCTCAGCGCTACCGTATAAAAGTTTGTCGAGCTGGCCGTGCAGATTGGTTATGTGTATGTTTGCTTTTGCCGGGGCAGTGCCAGCATTGACTGCTATAATTAATTCTTCTTGCTCCCAACTACGGGCAAATACGTAAAGTCCGCCTTGGGCATGTAAAACTTGGTAGTTACCCCGACGCAAACAGGGGTAAGCATGCCGCAGAGCAATTAATTGGCGGTGGGTGTTGAGAATTTCTCGATCCCAATGAGCTTCGAGAGGAAAGCCACGACGCGAGTCTGGGTCGAGACGACCGGGTAAGCCAACTTCATCGCCATAATAAATGCTGGGTGCGCCGGGAAATGTCATCAGCAATAAGGTTGCTAGTTCTACGCTGGGGCGATCGCCTTGAGCAATAGTTAGCAATCGTGCTGTATCGTGACTGGCAAGCAAATTTAATTGGGTAAGTTGAATTTCCCAAGCATAAAGTTGCAGTAATTCCTGCATTTTGGCCGCGTACTCCGCAGCGAACAAGGGCGGGTAGGGATGGTAGGAACGTCCTTGCACTTGTTCTAAATCTACGCGATCGCCAGCCGTAAAGGCGATCGTTGCTCCTGCAAACAAATAATTCATCACTCCGTCAAATTGCGTACCGTCTAACCACTGCTGCGCATCTTCCCAAACTTCGCCAACAATGTAAGCTTCAGGATTAATAGCTTTGACCCGTTGGCGGAATTCTTGCCAAAAACCAGGTGTTTTGATTTCAAACGGTACGTCTAACCGCCAGCCGTCGATGCCAAATTTAATCCAGTATTCTGCGATTTCCATAATGTATTCTCGCACTTCTGGATTATCGTGGTTAAAAACAGGTAGAGCTCGATTGTTACCCCAACCGACGTAGTTAGCGGGAAGCTCGCCATTGTATGGAGAAACAGGCCAATTTTCGATCTTGAACCAATTTACCCAAGGTGAGTGGGGACCGTTTTCCAATATGTCGTGGAAAAAGAAAAAGCCGCGACTGCAATGATTAAAAACTCCATCCAAAACGATTTTGATGTTGCGCGCGTGGGCTGCATCTAGCAGTTGTTGAAAAGCCAAATTCCCTCCCAGCATGGGATCGACTTGATAATAATCGTGAGTGTGGTAGCGGTGATTGCTAGCAGATTGGAAGATGGGTGTTAAGTAAATAGCATTAATTCCCAGATCTTGAATGTAATCTAGCTGTTCGAGAATGCCCCACAAATCTCCTCCTTTATAACCTTGCAGTGTGGGCATAGCATCCCAATCTTCCCAGCTAACATTACGTAACAGCCGGCGCCGCGGTTGCTTGCTTCTGGCAAAGCGATCGGGAAATATTTGATAAAAAACGGCATCCTTGACCCAGTTTGGTGTTTGTATCTGCATGAATTGCTTCGCCCCATTCATCGCTCGCGATCGATCGTTGCAGATATTACCTTTTTTGCGTCTCACACTTGCGGTAGAAAATTTGGGTCAGGTAAATTGTTCAAGCCATTTCTTGGATTTGCAGGCGAATCGCATGCTTTCCAGTGCTGCTAATTTGTAATTCCATGACCTCGTCGCCGTAGGATTCCAAGCAATTGAGCAAAGCTCGCAATTGAGGTGTACTCGCACCGGTATCTACGTACAGCCTATCCGCTAAACTACCGATACGCTTCCAAGTTACGTACAACTTGGCTATAGTTTGTTCTAGCTGGAATGATTGATTAACTAAATCAGCAGCAATGTTTAAGCAACCAATTCTTTGTGCTTCTATAAGTGCTGTTTCGATGTCTACTTCTTCTTCGTTTAGTGCTTGCACTTGAGTTGCTGCTTTGAGATACTTTGCCAAGCTCCGTGCATCTGCGGTGGCTTGTTTGAGAGTATCCACATCGGGATTTTGAGCAATTTCTTTTTGTAAGGATTTTTGGTGCGATGGTGGTAATTTTTCCATTTCCTTGACCAAAGGAGCAATGTAGCGCGAAGGAAGAGTGTTTTCTGCAGCTTTTCGCTTGACTGGTTCGGGTAATAATTCTGAAGACATGGCTGTCCATTCCTGTGTCAGCTGGCGCACTTCTCTTGTGGTGATGCGATCGCCTTTTTGCGCTGCTTCGCTGACCATTATCTGCACCTGAGGGGCGGATTTGGCTGTTTCTACAAACGCCCGTTTGCTGAAATTATTAATTGCTCTCGGGTCAAGTTTTCCTTGTTGTACAAGAGTATCAGCGCTGTTTGCCAGTTGAATCCAAGCATAAGCCTGGCTTTTGCTAATTTCCCGTTCCTTAAGCCATTTGAGGAATCCCGTACCCCGTCCGTCTCCACCTTTTTTCTCTCGATCTCGGACTGCTCGTAAAATTCGTCCCCGCCAAATTTCGGTTTGTAAATCAAAGCGATCGCACACCTGCCAAGCTATGTCCAGTTGCTTTTGAAATTCCACTTCTGGAATGTTCTCATCTTCTGGATCCGGCAGTTGAAAATCGAAGTCTACAGGCTGTTGTAAAGCAGCAGCTAGCTGATCGAAATTATCGGTTGATTGCACGGCTGGGAAGGTAATAGTGTACGCGACGGCTTATTATTACATACTCTAGGCCATCTCAAAATCGAGAACATTACCCACTCATACTTATCCTTTTTTATACTCGTATCTCCGCCTTTGCCTGGGAGCCCGAGTTTTTTAATAAACAGGACAATTGCAATTTTCCAATTTATTTAACCGCCGGTGACGTTTGTGTCAACCACAGCGCTTTTTGTCAAATTCCACTTTTCCGTACTCGAGTTTGACGATACGGTCTGCTAGATAAAAATAGCGATCGTCGTGGCTAATTGCTAATATCGTTTTGCCCCGAGCTCTCAATTCTGGTAAAAGTTGAGTATAAAAAATTTCTTTGAACACCGGATCTTGGTCAGCAGCCCATTCGTCGAATAAATAAATCGGTCGGTCTTCTACATACGCTGTCAGCAGAGCCAATCGTTTCCGTTGCCCTTGGGAAAGAGCCGTAGTAGAAAATTTACCATTTTCCACCGTCACCTTGCCATCTAATTGCAACAGCTTCAAATACTCTCGAATTCGAGCATCCACTTGAGCAAAATTCTCGAATCCCAAAAGTTCATCAAACAAGTAAAAGTCAGAAAAAACCACAGAAAAATGCTGGCGATACCACTCGCGGTTGTATTCGTTAATTACTTGGCCGTCGAATATAATCTTACCGCCATCGGGAATATAAAGTCCTGTAATCAGCTTGGCTAAAGTGGATTTACCGCTACCGTTTCCACCCACAATAAACACTAGTTCTTGCGGATAAAATGTCAAGTCCACAGGACCTAAAATAAAACTACTGTCTTCTCGTTCGCCTTGGTAGGTATGAGTTACCCCCTGAAGTTGCAAGCCCTGCCAAGAAGTTTTAACAGCAGGTGGAACTGTTGATAATTCTGCTCGGTTGCTCAAAGCTAAACCCAAAGATTCAATTTTTTGCAATGCAATGTTGGCTTTGCTAAGCACGGGCAGTTTGCTGATAATATTGTCCATCGGCAACATCAAGTAAGTCAAAGTCAAAATGTAGCCAGAGACTGTTTGAGAATTAATTGTCAGCAAATGCGGCAATACAAAGATGACAAAACCCAGTACAAAAAAGAAGATCAGCTGACCCCAGCTAAAAGTTGTGGCAAAAAAAGTTAAACCACCAACATTGTGACGACGGTAATTCCTGGCCGTGGATTGCAGTTTTTGTTCCAAAAAAACTTGTCGTCTGTAATAGTGTAATTTCAGTTCCTTCACACCTTCGGTAATAGTTCGGAAATGCCGAAACAGCTCGTCCTGCTCTTCGCGAGCAAGAGCAAGCAATTTATTTCCTCGGTTTAACAACCACTGACAACTAACAATGGCTAGCGCTGCAGGACCAACAATCAATAGCACAATTACCCAAGAAAGCCAACTGACATACGCTATACAACCCAAGACGATCGCCAAATTAATAAACAAAAAAGGCATTTGGTGAACGCCCTCAGCAACAGCTTCCACATCTTCTGTCAAGGTCGCCAACAACCGCGAATTTCCCAACTGTTCCAGATGTCTCAATTCTGAAGAAAGAATTTGACGACTCAAGCGCATGCGCAGTTTGAAGACCGCATCTTGAGATAAACGAATCAGCATCAGCTGAGAAATCATGCTGGTAATGAGTACAACTATTGCTAGTCCTGCAAAACCCCAAATGATAGTTCCTAGGGATGAAGTGGTATTTCGACTGGCAGCAGAGCCAATCAAAGCAATCAAGCCAGCACTGCTACCTCCACTAAGGAATCCGGTGACGATGGCGATCGCTATTGCTTTCCAAGAATCTTTAAAAAGACGAAAAACAAACACTTTTGTGCTACTTTACAGATAATTCTAGCAGTGCTGTCAGCATTTTGATATATTTGAACAATTTACAACAACAAGCCTGCCCATTTCTACTACCAACAGTCTTAATTGGCGAAAACAAAGTTTCTGCCTCACAAAACCAAAGTCACTCCCAAACCAGCCGTTAATCCCTACCCAATTCCACCCCGGAACCACCAGCGTTTCAAGTTGCTTGGGTTTCCCCCGTGACAACAATCACCCTCCTAACCTAAAAAAAGTTGACAAACGAGTTAGATATTCGTTGCTAAAATCGCCGCAGCAGATACCTTTTTTAGCTATGAGCAATGCTATTTTCTCCAGACTTGCACCTTTTATCCAAGAATACATCTACAATCAACACTGGAGCGAATTACGACCAATCCAAATCGCAGCTTGTCAAGTTATTTTTGACAGCGACGCTCATTTATTAATTGCAGCAGGTACCGCTTCTGGGAAAACAGAAGCCGCTTTTTTACCAGTTTTGACTGTACTGCACGAAAATCCTTCTAAGAGTATCGGCACATTGTACATTGGTCCGCTAAAAGCTTTAATTAATGACCAATTCGAACGACTTAACGATTTGCTAACACAAGCAAATATTCCTGTCTGGTATTGGCATGGTGATGTTGCTCAAAGTCATAAAAATAAATTCTTAAAAAATCCCCAAGGCATTTTACAAATTACCCCAGAATCTCTGGAAAGTTTATTAATTCATAAAAATTCCGAGTTAGTTCGCATCTTCGGTGATTTACGGTTTATCATCATCGATGAAATTCACGCTTTTCTGAGTACAGAAAGAGGTAGCCAAATTCTTTGTCAGTTAGAACGCATAGCAAAGGCAACAAAAAATCAACCCAGAAGAATAGGTTTGTCAGCAACTTTAGGTGATTGTTCTTTAGCTGCACAATGGTTGAGTTCCGGAACCAAAAGATCTGTAATTACTCCGCAAGTGGAAACAAAAAAGCGACAAATTAAATTAGCGTTAGAGCATTTTTATGTAGCTGGAGACAGCGAAAATATTTCCCAAATTAGCAGTTACGAAAGATATATTTACAATCTCAGCAAATCCTGCAAGTGTTTAATATTTGCTAATAATAAATCACAAACTGAATCTACGATCGCCTGTTTAAAAAAAATAGCCGCTGCCGAAGGACAACCGGATATTTATTACGTACATCATGGCAGTATATCTGCTGCTTAGCGCCAAAAAGCTGAAAATGCCATGCGCGCACCTGATCGACCAGCTGCGATCGCTGCTACTTTAACTTTGGAATTAGGTATAGATATCGGTTACCTCGAACGAGTTATTCAATTAGAATCACCACCTTCTGTAGCTAGTTTTTTGCAGCGTTTGGGACGCACCGGAAGACGAGGTGAACCAGCAGATATGCGCTTTGTTTGCACTGAAAATAATCCTTCACCAGAAGCAACGCTACCAGAAGAAATTCCTTGGCAACTTTTACAATGTATCGCGATTATTCAACTTTATTTAGAACAGCGATGGATAGAGCCAATTAAACCCATTCAATATCCATTTAGCTTGCTATATCACCAAACTATGAGTATCTTAGCAGTTTCTGGGGCAATCTCACCTGCTAATCTTGCTCAACAAGTTTTAAGCTTACCTCCTTTTAGTAATATTTCTCAGGAAGACTTCAAATTATTGCTGCGTTATTTAATCGCTATTAATCATATTGAAGTAACTGAACAACAAAAATTAATTTTGGGTTTACAAGGAGAAAAAATAGTAGGTAAATTTCAATTTTATGCCGTTTTTTCAGAGCAGGAAGAATACACCGTCAAGCAAGGAAAAACAGATATCGGTAGTATCGTTTTACCTCCTGCTGTGGGAAATAAATTTGCTTTAGCAGGTCAAACCTGGGAAGTGGTAGAAATAAATTTCCAAAAAAAGATTGTCATGGTTAAAAAAGCTGCAGGAAAAGCAAGCAGTTTTTGGCGCGGAGGTACTGGCATTATTCATACACGCATTTTGCAAAGAATGCAACAAGTATTGAGAGAAAATACCCAATATCCCTACTTGCAAAAAAATGCAATCAAACGCTTGCAAATTGCGCGCGAACTAGCTCGCGATTGGGAATTAACAGAAAAAAACATTATCCGATTAGCGGGAAATAAATGCTGTATTTTCCCGTGGATAGGTACCAAAGCTTTTCGCACTCTCGAAAGATTGATTAACTTTTTTGTCGAGAGTCTTTGCAAATCAAAAATATTGACGGTATTAATCCTTATTTTTTGATGATTGAATTAGACGGGGATAAAATTCAATATTTATACCCAGAAATTATTTCTCTGTGCCAAAAAATAACAGCCAAAGATTTATTAAGCAATGCCGAAGCACCGAAAATACAAAAGTATGATGAATTTATCCCTGCTTTGCTATTGCAAAAAGCTTTTGCCAGCGATTACTTAGATATGGAAGAACTCAGACAACAAGTAAGAAATTGGCAGTCGGGATGACAAAATTAAGTTAATATGTAGTTTGCTGGTAGTATTTCCTCTTTTGGCTTTTTCAGCTAGCTATTTCAATCTGGAATAGATGTTAAATAATGCTAATATTTGCTGCTATGCGAAAGGAATTTTATCCAGACAGATACAATTTAAATGGAAAGAGATTGTCGTATTTAGAGATTGAAAAACACTGCACCTTAAAGATTAAGGGTAGGTTATATGGGGGTGTGTTTGTGGGTTTAGATAACAGCACCATGTTAAGCTGAAAGCGCTGGTATGAGGAGTGATGTCAGCATCATGCACAGGTTGTTATCTGGTAATTTAAGCGTAGAGAGATTGACGGTTAAAATAGAGGGGTTACCGGCATCGCTAAAAGGTACGAAGCTGGTGCAGATGTCAGATTTACATTATGATGGGTTGCGCTTGTCAGAAGAAATGCTAGAACAAGCGATCGCGCTCAGCAATGAAGCTGAACCAGATTTAGTTTTGCTGACAGGCGATTATGTTACAGACGATCCAGCTCCTATTCACCAATTAGTGTTGCGACTCAAACACCTGCAAAGTCGTGCTGGTATTTACGCCGTACTTGGCAATCACGATATATACTACCACCACTCCCAAGCAGAAGTGACAAATGCATTGTCCAGCATCGATATTAAAGTTCTTTGGAACCAAATTGCCTATCCCCTCGGAGAAGAACTACCCCTGGTGGGATTAGCTGATTATTGGTCGCGGGAATTTAAACCTTCCCTGGTAATGAATCAGTTAGACCCGGATAAACCCCGCATCGTCCTGTCTCATAACCCAGATACTGCTGAATTTTTGCAACGGTGGCGAGTAGATTTACAGCTGTCCGGTCATACTCACGGTGGTCAAATTGTCCTACCGGGACTGGGTCCTGTAGTTGTTTACTACAAAAAGTTTATTCGCCAAATTCCCAGAAAAGTACGAATTTGGATGCCATTTTTGCGAGCAGACTGTGCTAAGGTAGTACGGCATTGGGAATGGGCGTATGGGTTGCACAGGGTAGGCAAAAATCAATTATACGTTAATCGCGGTTTGGGAACTTATGCACCAGGACGCCTGTTTTGTCCGCCGGAAGTGACAATTATTACCTTACAAAATTAAATCCATCAACTAAACTGCCGCTAACTACGACCGACAAACGTCACTAGCTAGCGGCGATTTGTTAACTATCCAACAGGTTTCTCAGAATCTAAAGTCAGATACAGTTAACTTAACTAGGGTTTGACAAAATTCGCAACCTTTATTTTCGATCCTCAGAAGAAAGCATCCTTAATTCCAGCTAGGCAGGCATTCTTGGCTGTGCGTTCTATCACCTCCGACTCAACTCAAAAAATGCTTCAAGGCGAAAACACATTCAAAACATCCTCTCGAATGCCCTTTTCTGGGATTGGCTGCGACTAGATTAGAGCAGGAGGCACTGGCTCTGAATCTAAATTGGTTGAAATGTTACTTTCTTGTGTGCCTAATTTGAAATTTAGCATTACTTTTTACAACTACAATCGGGATGTTATTAAGTTTGATTGATAGCAACTTTTTGCAACTGTGTAATAAATTTTGTTATAAAGACGATAGTATTTGCTCCGTTAAAATTGCCGGCTTGCAACAAGTAGAATGTTTGCGATCGCCATTTCCAGGCAACCCTGGAGGTTTTCTATAGGATTTTTTTCACTACCAAACAACTAAATAATGTTGCTCTAGGCGCCCTGAGCACGGCGAGTAAATATTTGTTTGATGCGTTGACTTTACTCAACTGTCTTGAGCAATGCAAGGCTACTGTAGCCAAATAAAGTAATGTTTGAATTCGCGTTTCTCTAGTTACAAAATTTCAGTTTAGGTGGTAGCTGAACCAACAGAAAAACCTACTCTAGTTGATGCGATTTTTTTCAGTTGCTTTTTGATAGAATTAGGAAGACGATTGAAAGCAGGACCTTGCCATCCTCTCTTTCTTTGGTATTCTAAATGTCCGCAGTATTTATCTCCGTGATGAATGTGCCATCCCCAATTGGCTGGAATTACTTCGTAATCGCTGAGAATTTGAGTTAAATAAAGCGTCATTTTTTCCAAATCGTGTTGAGGTTGCATAGTGGTTTCAAGCTCCTAATTCGATGAATCAGAATAAATACAAGAATTTGAGTTGGTATACGAATATTTTCTAAAAAATAAAGTGTGGTTTTAACCTTTCTGAAAAATTATTTAAATAACTTCTCAAGAGAGATTTCCGAGCTGTTTTGGCAATCTATCTCAATGAGGAGAAAATTTTCACTGCCGATCTTCCGAAAGTAAGAAGATATAATTTTTGTCATTGTGCAAACAAAAAAAGCCAGAAGCCATCAAATGACTTCCGACTTCTAAGTTTTGAAAATTGCTTTAACCTCTTGGTTGTACAATTCTAGCGACAGAAACTGGTGCTAGCCTCAGTTTCAAAACCGGAATATTTTGTACCAGTTGAATAATAGGCTGACTGCGCGGCTCTCGCACAAACACCAAAGGTAATAGAGCGACCAATCGCAAAACAGTTGAAAGAGCAAACAATCCGGGTAAACCGCTGATCGCATCCAATCCAGCGAAGAAACCACCGACTGTTGCGCCTACACCACCGCTAACGCCACTAACAGCTGCGGCGATCGCAAAATATTGAGAAGGACGATTTTTTGGCGCTACTTCCATTTGAATATTATTGTTGCACAGATCGATCGCTGCCCCCAAACCTCCACATACTAGATGTATCAGTGGCAGCCACACCCACAAAGAAATAAAATCAGACCCAGCACCCAACCACAACAAAGGCGTGACTGCGATCAAAGCACCAGTTAACAACAACAACGGACGATTTCCAATTCTGTCAGCTATCCTACCCCAAAATACAAGCATGACCAAGTTCGCCGCAGACAACAAACCGGTGTACACCGTCACGGTACTGAGGTCTAAACCCAGATTTTCCAACATGTAAAGATTGAAAAAAGGTGAACTTAAATTCACCGCAAAAGTCCATAACCCAATGTAGAGCAGAAACTTCAAGAAATTACTATCTTTAAAGATTCCCCTTCCTTCGTATTCGCTACGGGTAGTTTGCTTTTGTGAAACTAAAGATTTCGTCGCGCAGTTTGCTTGAGGATTAACATCTGTCATCCAAAACTGACACCCCAAACTTACTAACCCGATCGCTACCCCCACTAACAAAAGTACACCGTAACCTTGAATGCTACCGCCAGGCCAAGCCATAACCGCAAATCCAAGCAACGGCGTACACAGCAAATTTGTCAAACTAGCTGCACTGTTGCGAAAGCCAAAGTACCGCCCTCGCAAGCGTTGGGGAACCAAAGCGGCCATCCAGCTAAACCAAGCACAAGACCCTAAAGCTCCTAACAAATTAGTGATAAAGATAATTCCTAACGTCCAGCCTACCAGTTGGTGGGAATCGGTATCACAGCAGCTAAACCACGCTATACCCGCCACTAAAATTAGCCACAGCAATCTGGAAGGACCAAACACAGCTAGAATATACCAATGGCGACTGGTAGTGCGGTCTGCAAAATGAGCTCCCAGTGGTTGTAGAAAATTCATCAGCAACGGAATTGAAGATAGCAAACCAATTTCTACTGGCGTGGCGCCTAGCTGTAGTAAGAAATTAGTCAACAATACACCGCTGGTAATGCTAGAAAAAATATTGGCAAACACTCCATCCACAGTAGACGCCCTGAGACTGGTGCGAATACTTTGTTTCGATATTTGCGACAGCGAGTTGGTTTGACGTGCTGATGCTGAAGTTGGAAAAGTTTTGGCGAGGGTTTCCGGTATTTCTAAAACAGGAGCAGTATTCACTGTTGCAAAATCAATGGGTTAAATTGGACAAAGAAGTTGTGGGTAAGTAAAATAAAATGTTTAAAAACAGTCAGCTTCTTGAAAGTGCACGCATTTTTGGTATTGCGTGCCACAAAAATCTTTTTTTTAAGTGGTATATGATTTGCTGGATGATTAAAAATTAACAATTTTAGCAATCAAGCTGACCTTATTTTGAAATTTCTGCTGAGAAAGCACTAGTGTCAGTGGTCATAGTTTGAGACTAGTCCGATAGTTAGAAATTTGGGAAAATGCTAAAAAAGTGAAAAAACAACTTGTTATTATAGAGCTTTTATTAGATGGGAAAACAGGTCAACTGCCGTTAAAAGTAAAGACTTGGTAAAATTTCGCTGCTCTGGCAATTTGTTTGATTTTTAACTTGATGGAAAAGCAGCTGCAACTAGGCTATCAAAGAAAAGATAATTCCAGCTAGTCAATGAGGGTATAAAATTATGTTCCCGATGCAGAAGGCAGTTGCTTGCATAACGATTCCACCTGATTTTGACAGGAATTAAGCTACAGTTAGTCTCAAACAAGATGGTTTTGACCGTCCCGATGGCAACATCTTTGACTTAATATTGCATGACAGCGAGTGCAATTTTCCGTTGGGGTTAAGGTGAGAAGTCCTGCGAGGTAGTAGTTTGTCATTGTTACCCTTGGATTCTCTCCAAAGTAAAATTGTGTCTTTAGCATTTTCATGCCACCACAAAAATACTTGCAAATTTGCTTTTGTAAAATCAACAAATTCATTGGTGACTGAAGTTGCTTAATTTTAATTTTATATTGTAACCGTCAATCTTATCAGTTTGGCAGTCATAAATAAAAAATTTTTTGATGGAAGTACAATCTGAAATCTTTCTCTAGAAGGTAGCATAAATGCCGTCTTTTTTTCAAACTTCTGCTGCAGATCTAAGCAGGAGTTAAAACGATCGCATGCGTTTGTGTTTTTATCATCAAGGTTTTTTTAAAGGTGTTGCTCGAAAACAGAGTTGAGCAGTTGTTTGACAGTCTTGATAACTAGGTAACGGTTCATAAACAAATCTCGTGGAAACATGCAGTCTCAGATAATTTTAAATAATGATATTGCTGCTTGGTGCTACCCTGAGTTGACTCAATGAGTTGAGACGAGCTGGGTAATGGTAGCGATCGCTCCAGAAATGAATTTTCTGTAGTTAAGGGGAGGTCTTTGTGTTATATCCTTAGCAGTCTCAAAAATGGCAGTATTTTCTCATCCTGGCTTTGCTGAGCTAGGTGATTTTATTTTCCCGTTCCATCCACATTCATTGCTTTGCAGGTCACCGCGATCGCTTTGAGCAGATCCGATTGACATTGGGTAACGCTACACGATACATCATGATTCAAATCAACGGAATAAATTTTCTAGAATGCAAACTTTTTTTAAATTTTGGTTCGATCGGTACAAGGAGGGATGGACATGGACGCTAGCTTGATCGTGTCCAATATCCTGAATCCGCCAGTTTTATTTTTCTTTTTGGGAATGACAGCTGTTTTTGTCAAGTCCGATTTAGAAATTCCTGCTCCCGTACCCAAGCTTCTTTCTCTTTACCTGCTGTTTGCGATCGGTTTTAAGGGAGGAGTAGAGTTAGTCAAAAGCGGAATTACCCAGGAAGTTATTTTGACCCTCCTAGCATCCGTGTTGATGGCATGTACCGTACCAATTTACACCTTTTTTATTTTGAGGTTGAAATTGGATACCTACGATGCAGCGGCGATCGCTGCCACCTACGGCTCTATCAGTGCGGTTACCTTCATTACAGCCAGCGCCTTTCTCGGCGAAATAGGTATAAAATATGACGGCTACATGGTAGCAGCTTTAGCTTTGATGGAATCGCCAGCAATTATCGTTGGTCTCATCCTGGTAAATATATTTGCAGTTGACAAAAGTAAGGAAAAAGACTTCTCCTGGTCGGAAGTATTGCAAGAAGCGTTTTTAAACAGTTCTGTGTTTCTATTAGTGGGAAGCCTGTTGATTGGAGTCTTAACAGGAGAACATGGATGGAAAGTTTTGGAACCCTTTACCCAAGGAATGTTCTACGGCGTGCTCACCTTCTTTTTACTGGATATGGGATTGGTTGCGGCCAGAAGAATTAAAGACTTGCAAAAAACCGGAATTTTTTTGATTGCATTTGCCATACTAATTCCAATACTGAATGCAGGTATGGGATTGCTGATTGCCAAATTCATTGGTATGCCTCAAGGAGATGCACTTTTGTTTGCCGTACTTTGTGCGAGCGCATCTTACATCGCCGTCCCCGCGGCTATGCGATTAACCGTTCCGGAAGCAAATCCCAGCCTGTACGTTTCCACTGCATTAGCAGTGACATTTCCGTTCAATATCGTTGTGGGAATTCCGCTTTATCTGTACGGAATCGAGCTGTTGTGGAGGTAATAATATGCACTTGGTCAAAAAGATAGAAATTATAGCAAATTCCTTTGAACTCGGCAAGATTTTGGATGGCTTGGAGCGGGCTGGCGTTCCCGGTCATGCGGTAATTCGCAACGTTGCAGGCAAAGGATTGCGAGGAACAGCAGAAGATTTGGACATGACAATGCTGGATAATGTTTACATTATTGCATTTTGCACGCCAGAACAAATCAAGCCTGTTGTAGAAAACATCAGACCCCTGCTCAACAAGTTTGGGGGAACTTGTTACATCTCAGATGTAATGGAAATTCGCTCCGTCAAATGTGTCGCCTCGTTGTAAGAAAGATATGAACTCAAGCAAGAATTTGATTCAGCGCCGCAGCTTTTTGAAGCTGGGAGCAGTTGGAAGTTGTGGTTTGCTAGCATCAGCTGGCAATTTACTATGGCAAGTTCAACAAGTTCAAGCGGCAAAATTGTCTTCTGCTCCATCCCTCAGTCCCGATGCAGCACTGCAAAAACTGATGGAGGGAAATCAGCGCTTTGTCGAGCATAAACCCAAACATCCCGATCAATCTCCAACTCGGTTGCAGGAAGTTGCTCAAGCTCAGCATCCCTTTGCAACTATTCTCAGCTGTGCGGATTCGCGAGTACCTGCAGAAATTATTTTCGATCAAGGAATAGGAGACATCTTTGATGTCCGTATTGCCGGTAACATCGCCACGCGGGAAGCAATTGGTAGCATTGAATACGCTGTTGCCATCTTAGACACTCCCCTGTTGATGGTACTCGGTCACGAAAGATGCGGAGCAGTAACCGCCGCCGTACGCAAAGAATCGCTGCTGGGTGAAATTGGTAGCTTTGTCAAAGCAATTCAACCAGCTGTGGCAAAAAGCAAGGATTGGCCCGGGGATGCGGTGGAAAATGCCGTGATTGCTAACGTGCAATATCAAATAGAAAAACTGAAGCGATCGCCGCTGCTAGCAGAACGGCTGCGAACGGGTAAATTGAAAATTTGGGGGGCGTTATGATTTAGACACGGGTAAAGTCAGTCTTGTCACTTGATGCAGGCAAAATGCGCGATCGCCTGTCCCCAACAACAGAAACATGCAGCTGCATGGACGCACCCCCACAAGAAGAAACATAGTAAGAATCCGCAATAACATTTTTTTACTTCTTGCGGAAACTCATTTGCAAGCATCCTTGCTGTAGCACTTTTTAAATATCCAGCTGCAGCTAGCTGCAATAGAGTTTTTCGGGTAAAAGTCTAACAAAATATGTACGTGGTTTGACTGACTACCCCCCTTTGCTCAGAGAGAAAACTCGCAAAACCGCGCTGCCTCATTATTAACTAACAATCCATTTTATTTGATAATTGCTCAATCATTTGTCTTAAGCGATTGAGCATTTCTGTATTTAAAACTTTACGCCGATAATGTGTAACACACACAAAATGCAAGCTAATGCTAAAAACGCTATGAGAACCTGTTCTAGCTTGTATATCGACGGGTATATCTAAATCCAGTAACATGCTCAATAGTTACGGCTACCTTTGCAGATGACATTGAGACTTTATCCATCAAAAGCGCAAAACAATAAAATGCACTATTGGCGAAAATTGGATCGAGATTGATATAAAGCTTGCGTAGAACCTCGCAAAACTTCCTAAAAATGATTTAACCAACCAGTCAGTTACTTCGATGAACAAAATTTACTGAAGCTGGTGGCTTTTAGATCGAGGTTCCAACGCAAAAAGTTCCAGCACAACTAGTTAAACCTTCTCAAACATGACCGACAGTGATAAATAAAGGAGACCCCACTAACGCGTACTGCTTCTCCTCATTGCTGGTGTCACAAGTGGCGGCGAATATTCGTGAGGATGTTCTGAAACTCTGGCCCTTTGCGGTCAATCAACCTATTGTCTCAACCGCTTGGTTGCTCGCGGTGAGAGCGCTAGCGACAAGGAGTAGTTGACGTTATGGATTTAGCCAAAAGGCAACCGTCCAGAACCACAACTGGCTGAGCGTCGGCAAGAATGCTAGTTCCTAAAATGTAAGCAGGAACTGCATGTGCTTTTTGTAAAGGTTGGATAGCAGCTAGTTGTTTGCCGATAATGCAATCTACCTCCAAAGCACAACGCTTGTCTCCATAGCGAAACAGCAGTAATGGTTTGTCCTTGCAAGGGTGTAGTTTTTCCCTACCAGAACTGGTCGCGGATGTGGAAATGGGGTAGGGACAAATCAGTACATCAGATAAAAAATGGATGGGGACAAGCACTTGTGTTCCTGACTGTGGTTTGGATTTGAGCTGTTGGCAGGATAACAACAGCATGCGTCCGCTAAAAGTGTGGAGAATTTGTGCAGATTGGGACAGACAAACTTGCTCTACGCCATCAGCAACAAATGCATAAACTTGGGAATTAGCCTGACAAACAATCAGTCGAGCAATTTTGGGCTGGAGGGGAATTTGCAGCGAAAAAGTTGTACCGCGTCCAGGTTGAGACTTAATGACCATGCTTCCTTCAATAGCTATTAATTGCTTGCAAATTTCTATCAGTTCAGGTTCTAACTTCCCAGCTGCACCTTCGCACAAAATAGACGCAATCTGTGGTTCTAGCCGTAGTTCGCTGCTGTCAGTTTGTTTGTCAAAGAGTTTTTTTGAGGCTAAGATTTGGTAAATTGCAGACAAGTCAACTCCCGCGCCATCATCGTTGCCATCCACAATTAATTGATTTTCCTGCTGGTAGAGTTGAATTGTAATGGTGCCGAGGCTTTTTTCCCCAGCTGTTGTCGTGTTTGGGAAGATTCGATGCTTTGAGCTAGCAAATAGTAACTTAAATGCCACAATAAAGCACAAAGGCGATCGCCAAGCATCCCCTCTACTGGCATCTGGCTCGTTTCTATATGTAGCCTAGCAGACTTATCTTGTCGGCTTTGCCACGGAGACCAAAGTTGCCGTAGAGGTTCTAGAGCTATTGTTAAGGGAATAGTTGTGATATTTTTGACGACTTGGCAACTGTAATCGCTCAACTTTTTTGTTGGTTGAGTTGCCATTGCAGTTGGTGATGAGTTTGCTGCAACAAGCGAGTAGTAGAAGCGATTTCAGAAGCTTCCGCCACAACACCAGTCAGGGTACGGTACAATTGCTGCCAGCGAAAAGCCGCCAGGGGAGAAAAACTATCTGAAATGGCTGCTAAACGTTGTGTCCATTCTTGCAAGTTATCCAGCAGGTGTTGCAGTCGTTGAACATGTTGAAGTAAGTCCCTGAGGTTGCGGTAATGTTGTTGTTCCTGGCTAGTTTGTTGGTTGTGGATAGCTAGTAAAGTTGCAACCAGGGTATTTAATTGTTCAAGATGCTCAACAACAAAGGATGGAGAAAAATTCTTCCACCCGCCGCAAACATTTTCCTCGCCAGGGGTGATGGCGCTAGCTTTCTCAGGTAGAGGCAAACAAGGCTCTAATGGCGTGATACTGCGATCGCCGAAGTTAAAGGGTAAAGACGGACAAATCGAGGATTGTTTTGTTGCTAGCTTTGGCAACACCACACTACAGCTGCTGCGGCTATCTTCCTTGAGTTGGGATGCTCGTTCGCCAACTTCTGCTTGCAGGCGAGCTGCAATCGTTCTCAGGCGCTGCAAAATTTCTACCTCCTTTATTTTGGCAGATGTCAAAAACGCCATCAGCAGCGTTTGCAGACAATCCAATCCCTCCGACCACAACAAAGCGATGGTAGCATCAACACTAACCTGCGACTGATGCACCAGCTGGAACATTTCCCCTAGTTCAGCCGCGACAGTAGCGATAGCATGGTAACGGGCAGCTGTTGCCGCACGATGGAGACGATTAGTAGTTTCCACAAGAACCAAAGTTATATTGGGATTGTTGTCGCTAGGGCAGCCAGATACCTGTTGCTCTAAAAACAGTAACAGATCGATGGCTTCTTCGAGAAAGCCATCTTCTTGCGAGTCGGGTAACTGAACGTTCTGCGGTTGGGAGACAAAATCACTACTCATGGGTGCAACAACAATTACTGTTTGTTTTAACTGGGTTTGTTGCGATCGCGGTAAAGCCAAAAACTAAAGTAGGCGTAACTACTAGTCTGTGGTGGCGCGGCTAGCTGGGGCAATTTCCGCCCTCAAGAAAACGGAAGTCTAGATTTGGGCAATGGACTCGATGGCAGCACTCACTTGGCGATCGCACGGTGCGAGCGCAGATGTAACATCTGTAACTACAACTTGGAGTTGCTGCAGCCATTGTTCTATATCCTGGGTCGTTTGCTCAGCTTGGCGGGTAAGGACTTCTACTTGCTCGAGGAAGCTTTCTTTGTTTTGTTTGCGATCGCAAGCTGCATTCAGCGATAGAATCTGCATTTTAGCGCTCAAGTCTTCTAAAGAGCCGAGCAAGCCAAAAGCTTGTTGACAAAATTCTCTGAGATACTGAAGTTGTTTGTTAGTAATAGCAATAATATCTTGGATGGATATTAAATGCTGTTTTGCCACAGCGGCAACCGCTGCTTGCTTGTGTGTGGTTGAAGCTAGCTGCAAAGTAGGCGCCCCCTAACTCTAAACGTTCGCCGACAAACTCCGGTAATTCCTCGCCATCGGTCTTGGAGGTCAAACAGCGCACCTTTAGCAGCTCGGCTGAGTGCAAAGCAATTGTCAACACCATTGCTACCTGTTGCAGCAAAAAGCGCTCAGCTTCCTGCCATTGTCGGGGTTGAAAGCAATCTTGGACAACCAGCATACCCCAAGGTTGTTGCTTGACAATTAAGGGTAATCCCAAACCAGCTTGCACTTGAAAACGCTGCCAAAATTGCCAGTGATGGCAACTTAGGTCCACTACTTCGCCAACATCAAAATTGGCAGCAAACACATTTTTTGGTAGACATTGATTGAGTAGTGATGGCCATCCTGGTGCAGTTGCTTCAGCTACAACTCGACTGCGGTTACCTTCCTCAAAACGATAAATCAAAACGCGAAAAGCTTCTGGTTCGTTAGGGCTCAAGGCTTTGAGAGCGTGTCGAACCGCCGCCACCGTGACTTCCAAAATTCCTTGACCTTTTTTTGTCTGCTGCATTTGTTCGACAATTTCTGCCATGCACTTTTGCTGCAGTTCGACTGCCACTTGCACGCTACTATCATCTCGGGTGCAGGAAGTTCGTGCGGCCCAAGCTTGGATAAAGGCTTCGATTTGACTCACCTTTTGCTGTAGTTGGGCAACCTTTGGCCCTTTAGCAGATAGAAAGACTGTTTTGATGGCGGCTACACAAGCTAAAATTTCTTCTATATCCAAAGCCGGGGAATAAGGGTTTAAAGTTGCGTTCATAACGGAAAACTCCTTGACAGCACGAAGTTAAATTAGCGGGTTTACCATTGCTATTTCTGTAGCGATCGCCTTGGTATCTAAAATCCAGCGTTTTCCCGGTAAAGCACCTACAACAAAGCGCAGCGGTGCATTGCCTGGCGATTGTACCTGCTCTAAAGCATGCCATTCTATATCGCCAACTTCGGGAACCACAAAACCAACAATTTGATTCTCAAGTTCAAAAACTACAACAGTTAGCTGGTCGCGTGGGGAAAGCGGTGAAGAACAAACCAAAGCTTGCAAATCAATCAACCGCAGCATCTGTCCTTCTTGCCAGTTGCACAAACCCACCATCCACCTCGGTAACGCCAAAGTAGGAGAAATTTCTTGACTGGCAACAGAGATAATTTCCACGACCAAGTTGGATGGTAGCAATCCACTCATTTCATTTCCTAGGAAAATACGTAAAAATTGCTGGCGCTGCGGATGTAGCTGCTGCTCGGCAGTTTTTTGTTTCTCAGCTAATATTTGGTTGATGCCCAAAAGCAGCAGCTTGAGAGGTTCCTCTGTCGGTACTGCAGGCACAACAGCCATGTGACTGACAAAGTTTAACTTCATTGCTTGTCGGTAAGACCACGGAAGAGGGCGCACCGTTTCTGGAGGAATATCGAGCAAAAATGGAGGTTTGTCAGCACAAATACCGCAGATTTCTCCAGTCCGCGTTTGTGTCAAAAGCAAAAATTGCTTTTCATGGCCAGGGGAAGATGCATACGCTGGCGCTAGCTGAGCTTGGGGATTTAACTTTTGGCGCAGATCTACAATTGTGATAGTTTGCGTTCCCAAATCTACCGTTCCGATGCCGTTTTCCACGGGAGTGCGAATCAAAGGACAAGCGATCACCTTCAAAACTGCACCCACCGGAAGGGCAAATAGGTAGTCTGCGCTCGCAAATACAACAACTCGTAGCGAGTCGCCCTCAGTGGTAGTAGCAGTTGATATTCGCTTCCAGAAAAAAGGGGTGTTGGGTATCATAACAATTATGAAGGGGAAATGTCAGCAAGCTTGCTGGGGGATGAAAAAGTTAGGAAGGATGAATCAGCTGGGCGATTAGGGCCAGAAATTCCTGTTCGGAATAAGGTTTGGTCAGGTAAGCTTTTGCCCCCAGACTAAAGGCTAATTGACGGTGTTTCTGACCGCCGCGGGTAGTTAGCATCACCACAGGAATTGCCGACAGGCGTTCGTCTTGGCGACAGTGTTCTAAAAGCTCAAATCCATTCATGCGAGGCATTTCAATATCGCTGACGACCAAATCAACCTTATTGTTTTCAAGCAACAAAGCGATCGCTTCCCGACCGTCTTTTGCTTGCAACACTTGATAACCGGCTTTTGAGAGCGTCAGTGCCAAACTTTGCCTTTGAACAGCCGAATCTTCCACAACCAACACTGTTGGGAAAGCAGAAGACAAAGCCACCGCACTGGCTTTCACTAGCTGTTGCTGCGGCGTCGGAGTTGACTCGGGTGGATGCTGCGCTGCAGGTAGTGGTAGCTGAGCGGAAAAATTAGATGGTTGCCAAGTTTGGCGAACTAGCTCCAATGGGTCGATCACCAAGGCAAGACTGCCATTTCCCAAAACGCTGTATCCTTGAATAAAACTAGGTACGGTGACAACGCTGCCTAGGGATTTAATTACAAGCTCCTGCTCGACTAAAATCCGATCCACTTGCAAACACACGTATTGCTCCTTTTGTGGAAGCAACAGCAGCAGGGGTTCCACCGTCTGGCGTTGCTGGACTGGAAAAGGACTGAGGGTCAAGTTGCTGTCCTGGATAGGTAAAGGATATTTGTAATCCAGCAAACTGGCCAGCGGATAAATGCAGACTAATTGTTGAGCTTGCCCTTGTTGCCGCCATTGCAAAAATTTTTGCGTACCTGTTTTGTGCAGGGATGGTTGTATTTGAATTTGCTTTGGCTGAGGCAATATCACCTGGCTGATTCCCTCAGATAAAAGAGCGTAGGTAATACCTTGGGATTGACAAACCAGCAAGCGTGCTGTTGTCAAGCTCAGGGGTAGTTGGAGAATAAAGGTAGTTCCCTGTCCCTGCACCGAGCGCACGCTGATGGAACCTTGTAAAGCTTGCAATTGAGTGCGAACCACATTCAAGCCCATTCCCCGACCGGATAACTCTCCAATCTCCTGTGCAGTAGAAAATCCCGGTTCAAACAAAAATTCTGCTAGTTGTGCTTCCGAGAGATTATTGGCTTGTTGCGGAGTCAGCAGCTGTTTGTCAATCACTCGCTGGCGAATGGATTCCCACTTTAAACCCCGACCATCATCTTGCACCTCAATTGTTGTGCGATTGCCTTGATGATAGGCTTGAATTGCGATCGTTCCCGTTTCCGGTTTACCCTGCTGGCGACGAAGCTCCACCGGCTCGATTCCATGGTCGAAGGCATTGCGAATCATGTGCAGCAAGGGATCGTAAAGTTGCTCGCAAATGGCCTTATCCACCAGCACTTCCATACCGCCAAGCTTCAGTTCCACTGGTTTTTGATGGGCTGCGGCCATTTGTTGTAAAAGCCGGGGAAAGCGATTCAACACCGTTTTTAAGGGAACCATTCTTGCTTGCAGCAAATCTTCCTGCGCTCCGGAAAGCAGTTGCTTGCCCTTTCCTTGGTGAAAGCGAGATTGTTCGACCAAGGAGTTGAAAGCTTCTATTCGTTCTCCTAACTGCACCATGCTTTCTGTGAGAGTTTGCAGTAAAAGGTGCAGCTCGGTATAACGATCCATTTCTAAGGCATCAAAATGAAATCGACTCTGGGAAATTCCAGCAATACCAACTACTTGGCGTTGTGAGGTTGTGGGTAAAAAAGCAGGTTCTTCTTTTGCTGGTAACTGCTGTTTTATGTCGAAACGTTTGTAGCGCTCGCACCAAGTGTAAACTTGACCGAGTTGTTGCTGACAGTGCAGAAACTGCAACAGCGTATCCCGAGCTGCTTGACGGGCGCGATTCCATTGCAGGGTTTGTTGATTTTCGTAGATTAACAATTCTCCAATGGTGTGGCTGAGGCGATCGAGCTGGGCGATCGCCACTCGAATGCTGGGAACGGATAATGGCTGGGTGGGTCCGCTTGTTGCTGGTGGTGGAGAGGTTGGCTGTTTTGAGCACCAGTTTCGGTAGGACGTTTCTGGATTACCAATCCAAATAGACTGTAAAATCCGATCTACGGGCGAATTTTGAGAAATTGCCTTTGCTAGCTTGGCTGTTGGAGTTTTCCCAAAAGACCGCACCGGTTCTGATGCGATCGCGGGTAAAAAAGGAGACTGTTGTTTTTCCGTTGCTTTTGTTTCTATTTTCGGCTCGCTAACAGCAGTTGCTCCTCCTGGGGGGGACTCCCAAGACCGCACCGTCTCCACAACAGCGAGCGGTCCTGCTTGCGACCATTGTTGCAATTTTGCAGATATTTCCCCGCCTCGAGTGCGATCGCCTCCGAGCACCGCCGCTCGAGCTTGTTGAAAATTTTCCAAAGCTTCGCGAGCAATTTCCAGCACTTTGTCTGGATGCTGCTGCAAAGCCTTGAGTGTTCCTTGAGCAATTTCTGCTAATCCAGGCAAGTTATAGGTTGTTGCCAGCTCCAAAAAAACTCGGCTTGGGAGTGGAGTGCAGCTTGCACTCGCTGTTGGTCTTGACTTGCAAGCTCAGCCTGCAATTGTTGCAAATCCTGCAGCACGCTTTCGGAAAAGATAGAATGCACCGCATCAAAACCAAGTTCTTCCGAACTGGGAAGCAAAACTTCACGACCAAAAAAGTCGCCTAGCTTCACCTGCAGCTGGGCAAAGATTGAGGTGGTGCGAGCGAGTATTTCTGCTTCATTGTAGGACAAACCCATCAAGGTTGCACTCAAACAAGTGCGCAGGCATTCGTAGGCGTCTAGAAGTAAGGCACCCAATGGGGGATCTATTTCCAGTTCTGGAGGGTATAAGGCCTGAAATACGTCTTCTAAGTGATGGGCAACTGTTTCGATGGTTTTTTGCCCAACACTAGCAGCACTTCCCTTCAAAGTATGGGCGCTTCGCATCAAAGCGTGAACTTTTTCGGTGGTTTTCTCATCCAGCAGGCTGAGCAAAGTCCGCTCCATAGTTTGCAACAACTCCTTTGCTTCCGCCATAAAAGCCTGCTGTAGCTGCTCGCGATCGCTAGAATAGGAACTCATATCATATATTTACCAATTAGTCAACTTTAAATTGGCTCACACAACTTTGCAATTGTTGCGAGGTCAGCAATAATTCCTCGAAGGATTGGGAAATTTGCATTGCACTTTCTGAAGTCTTGTGGGCGATGGCAGAAACATCCATCATCGCTTCTGTCAAAGTCTGAGATTGCTGAGTTTGAGCAGAAACTGCTTGGGTAATTCCCTGCACTAGTTCGCCGATTTCATTAGTAGCAGCAACAATGGCGCTGAGGGACTGGCGAGTTTCGTTAATGAGCTTTGAGCCTTGCACAACCTGAGCAATTCCTACCTCCATCGCTTCGGTGACTTCGTTAGTTCCAGTCTGAATTTCTTGCACCAACCGCTCGATTTCTGTGGTCGCGCTAGCCGACTGATACGCTAGGGAACGAACTTCATCCGCAACCACCGCAAAACCTTTGCCGTACTCTCCTGCACGAGTAGCCTCGATCGCCGCGTTCAAGGCCAGGAGATTGGTCTGAGTAGCAAAGTTTTCAATCAAACTAACAACTTTAGAGATTTTTTGAGAAGCTTCACCAAGACGCTTAATCTTCTTTGCTGTTTCAGACACAGTTTCCCGAATTTCCAAAATTCCATCCACAGTTTTTTCCATCAGGGAATCGCCAGCTTGCACGGTGTTGTTGGCTTGGTGCACCGCCTGTCCCACTTTTTGGGCGTCAGCAGCAACTACCTGGGTAGAATCCACCATCATCTGCAACTGTTGCAAAGCACGTTCCAGTCTTTCTACCTGCTGCTGCGCTTGGTCAGATAGTTTGGCAACTGCAGCTGTGTTGCGACTAGAAGTTTCGCTGACTCTAGTTGCCGCCCCCTGTACTTGTCGCACCAAATCCCGCAAACTTTGAATAGTAGTGTTGTAACCATCGGCGATCGTACCAATCTCGTCCTCAGATAAAGGTGCTCTCACTGTCAAATCGCCCCGAAAAGATGGTTCCAAAGCTTGGAGCACGCGTATGGCCCCTTGCTGCAATTTTTCCCGTGCAGTTCGTTCCCGCTCTGCTGCTTCTGCTAGTTGCTGCTCCTGAGTGCGAACTTGTTGCAGGTACTCTGCTAAATTCAGCGCTAAACCAATCTGCAACGCCGCTTGGTTGAGAACGTCTTCCTCTGATTGCTCCCACTGGCGTGACTCGCTATTTTGATACACTCCCAAAAGTCCCCACAACCGCTCGCCCTGGAAAATAGGAGCAATCATGTAGGCTTTGGTTCCCCACTGCTCTAATAATTTAATATGACACTCGTCATGACCAACAGTATAAATGTTGTCAATTCGCAGGCTTTCTTTGCGGGCGTAACGTCCTCCTTTGTGATACTGCAGGTAAGTATCCGTGACTTTAGCCAAACTCGTTCCCACCAGTCTGGGCCAATCTCCCACCAAAGACTCAACCACAAATTCTCCAGACCAATCCGGTTGAAAACGGTACACTCCAACTCGATCCGCTTTGAGCAGCTGGCGAAGTTCGTGAGTCGCAAACTGAACAAATTCCAAAACATCACCGTGGCTTTGGGCCATTTCTGTTAACCGACTTGGCAAGCGATAGGAAAATCGAGCATTTGCTACTTCCCGTTCCGCAAGTTTTACCAATTCCTCATTCTTGCTCAAGGTTTGCTGCAAGTACTGCGCCTGTTGAACGGCAACTCCAAGCTGCGTACCGATTTTCTTCATCAAGTCAATTTCATTGTCTTGCCATTGCCGCGGCCCGTCATTTTGATATGCTCCCAACAAACCCCAAAGCTTATTGCCAGCAATAATCGGAGTGATAATATAGGCTCGGATTTGAAATTGTTCTAAAATTTTTAAGTGACACTGGGCATGGCCAGCAGTGTAAATATCATTCACAACAAACGTTTCGTTGTTGCGATACCGCCCTCCCTGAGTTAGCTGCAGGTGTTCGTCTTCCCACACCGTCTTAATATCAGGACCCACCAAAGGAACCCATTCGCGACTAACGGATTCGGCAACAAATTCCCCACCCCAATCTGGGTTGAAGCGATACACTGCCAGGCGATCGCACTCTAACAGTGCTCGCAACTCGGGTAAGGCATTGCGAAAAATTGTATCCAATTTTTGTGCTTGGCGGATTTTTTCGACCAGCCGCGTCAAAGCTCGTTCTCCCTCTGCAGTTCTGGCTAGTTCGGCATTTTTCATCTTCAATTGCTGAATGTACTCTACCTGCTGCACCACCAGACCCAGTTGCGTTCCCAGTTTGCATAAAAGTTGCACTTCCTCGCTTCTCCACTGGCGCGGACTGCTATTTTGATAAGCCCCTAAAAACCCCCACAGTCTTTCGCCAGTGAAAATAGGAGCAATAATGTAAGCTTTGGCCTGTATTTTTTCTAATATCTCTAGGTAGCATGGTGCGTGAGCGACAGTGTAGATGTCATTGACTGCAAAAGGAGAGCGGTTGCGATAGCGTCCGCCCTGAGTTTCCTTTAAGTAATCGTCTTTCCAGATCGTTTTGAAATCCGAACCAACCAAAGATACCCATTCGCTACCCACCGATTCGGCTATTAACTCCACGCTCCAGTCGGAACTAAAGCGAAATACTCCCAGGCGATCGCACTGTAGATGTTTGCGCAAACTTGGCAGCGCATTGCGAAAAATTGTATCCATATCCTGGACCTGGGCAATTTTCTCCACTACCCTCGCCAAAAGTTGTTCTTCCTGAGCAGTCCGCGCCAGCTCGGCATTTTTCATTTTCAATTGCTCGATGTACTCTACCTGCTGCACGCCCAATCCCAGCTGTATTCCCACTTTGGCAAGCAAACGCACTTCTTCAGACTTCCACCGCCGCGGACCGGTGTTTTGATATGCTCCGATCAAACCCCAAAGTTTAGTACCGGCAAAGATAGGAGCAATCATGTAGGCTTTGACCTGGAATTGTTCTAAGTTGTCGATGTGACATTGGGAATGACCTGCAGTGTAAATATCGTCGACAGCAAAGGTTTCATTGTTGCGATAGCGACCGCCCAAATTTTGCTGCAGATACTCGTCTTCCCACACAGTTTGGATCTCCGGACCAACTAAAGGTACCCATCCACTGGCTACAGACTCAGCAATAAATTCGCCACTCCAATCCGGTCGAAAGCGATATATCGCCAAGCGATCGCACTGAAATAACTGCCGCAATTCTGCTAAAGTACTGCGGTAAATTGTTTCTAACTGTTGCGACTGGCGTATCCTCTCTCCCATGCGGGCGATGGCGTTTTCCACTTCTACCAGCTGCATTATTTCTGTGTTTTTTTCTGCAGCTTTTCTATGTATTCAGCTTGCTGCAGCGCAATGCTCAACTCGCTGCTAACGTGCAACAATGCAGTAGCTTCTTGCTCGCTCCACTCCCTAACACCAGTATTTTGATATGCTGCTAGCAATCCCCAAAGACGATCTGTTTGGAAAATAGGAACGATGATGTAAGCTTTGGCCTGCAACTTCTCTAAAACTTCTAAATAGCAAGGTGAAAAATTAGCAGCATAAATATCATTGACCTGACGCCAACGCGTTCCCCGGGAGTAAATTCCACCTTGAGTCTCCTGAAGATAAGTATCTGTATCTGGTTTAGGAGGAGATTTATACTCTTTGACATAGCAACGCTCGGAAGATATCAAACCTGTTTTCAACAATTGCTCTTGCTGTTGCGCCTCAAACAGCGAACACCAACCAGCAGCAACAGATTCAGCAACAACCTCTCCACTCCAATCGGAATAAAATTGATAAATAGCAACGCGATCGCACTTGAGAAAGCGACGCAATTCTTGAGTAGTAGTACGAAAAATATTTTGAATATCCGTTGCTTGTCCGATCTTGTCGATAATGCGAAAAACGGTACGCTCCCATTCTGCTAGCTGAGCTAATTCCTGGGCGCGGGTAGAAAGTTGTTGCTGGTACTGCAATTGTTGCATAGCAATGCTACACAAAGTTGCAATCTGTACTGTTAAGCGAACTTCAGTATCTTTCCATTCCCGAGGACCTGAATTTTGATAAGCAGCAAGCAAACCCCACAACTGTTCTCCCTGAAAAATGGCAACAATAATGTACGCTCTGGCTTGATATGTCTCTAAAACCTTGATATAGCAGTCAGAAAAATTCGCAGCATAGATATCGTTAGTCACTCTATAAATCTGACCGCGATGAAAAGTTTTACCTTCAGTGCGCTGAATATAGCTATCTGCTAGCTGCATTCGTCCTTCGGACGCTCGTCCAGCAGCAGTAATTGCCAAGTCAGTATCTGCTACCCGTGGCGCCCCCACTGCGAGATCCCTGATACTGCAATAGTTAACATTGTCGACAATTGTTGGGTCGTTTCGCTGCTCTTCTAACAAACTAACCCATTGGGAACCAACAGACTCGGCCACAAATTCCCCACTCCAGTCTGGATGGAAACGATAAACAGCTACGCGATCGCACTGCAGTAATTGTCGTGTGGTGACGGTGGTGGTGCGGAAAATGCTATCCAAAGAAAGCGATTGCAGAATTTTATTGGCTACACCAACAAGCATTTCATCTTTTTGAACTTCTTGTTGTAACTGTGTCCGGATCGCAGCCAACAGCAGTTGCATCTCTAGTTCTTGGCTTACTAGTTTTAGGAACTGAATTTCGCTATCTGGCCACTCTTTGGGCGCACTGCACTGCTGCACCACTAACAAACCCCAAACCTTGTCATTATTAAGAATAGGTAGGCTCAAAAAAGCTCTGGTCTGAAAGCGATCCAAAAGCTGCTTTTGATAAGGAGACAAGCTTGCAGTCTGGACATCGGCAATTCCTACTAATTGTTCTTGCTGGTAAAGTTGGGCTGAACCGAGTCCAAAGCTAACAGCGGGCAATTTCTCGCCCAGCATCGGTGTCAAGCCATCCGCGACTGCTTCTGCAACAACTGTCCCGCTTGTGGCATTTGCGAACTGATACACCACCACGCGCTCGAGCTGGAGTGCTGTTTGCACCTCTACAACAGCAGTAGCAAGCAAGTTATCCAGATGGGAACACTGACGGATTTTGGCAGCGATCGCCTGTAGTTGCTGCACCTTTTTTTGTTGCTTGTCATCATCTTGGTATGGCAACACACTCACCATCTCTGTTAATTTGCGGATTCTTGAGCGCAATGGCCCTGTTTCTACCCAATCGGCTTGATCCAGTTCCATTTGCAACTGTTCCAACGCAGCTGTTATTTGCTGTTTTGCAGTTTGGGAATTTCCGTTTCCAAAGTCTTTGTGACCATTACTCGCGGATGTGAGATTGTGTTGCATGACCATAAATATCTACAGCTAGTTCAAAGTTATTGTCAAAAATCCAGAAAAGCTCGAGGAGAAATTATTTAGCCTTGCAAGGCTCGAATCACAGCGTTGGTGTTCAGTAACATCAAAGGATTCCCTTGGGAATCTAAAAAGTAACCCCGCCAAAACGAGCGCCATCGATCGGGTAACATTGATGGCGAAATCGGTAATAACTGCTCGGGATTGTAGGTTTCAATAGTACTGACTTGCTCTACCAACAGTCCTACCGTTTGATTTTTGACTGGAACAAGTATTGCCATGCCACCGTTGCGCACGCTTTCTTGCTTCCCCCAGTGGGTTGCTCCCAGCAAACATCCCAAATCCAGAATCCAGACTGCTTCTTGCCGCCAATTCCAAATGCCTAACAAAAATTCTGCTACCTGCGGCACTGGTAAAATCTCTGAAAGGACAACTTGAATAACTCCCCGCAAATCAGCCAGCGGAACCAATCCATTTACCTTTGCATGCAAGGGAAATCTCAAAAACCTTTGTTGGCTTGTGCTGGCTGCTGTGAAGAATTTTCAAGTCGAAATTGGCCCGATTTGACCGGACTCATAACCCCACTTCCTTTAGCGAATAAATTGACCAATAGTCTCAAGTAATATCTTTTCGTCTACAGGTTTAGTCAGGTAAGCATCTGCACCGCTCATCGAACCCCAAGTTCTATCAACGTCCGTATTTTTTGTCGAACAAATCACCACCGGAATAGCTTTGGTTACAGGATCGCCTTTCAACTTGCGGCAGAATTCAAATCCGCTTTGACCCGGCAAAATCAAATCAAGCAGGATTAAGTCAGGTTTTTGTTGTTTCAGTCTTAGTTGAGCTTCTTCTCCACTGCGAACTTCATAAACCGAGTACCCTGCTTTTTCTAGAAAGCGTGCGATCCTTTCGGCTTCTGTAAGGCTATCTTCCACTAAAAGAACTTTTTTCATGTCTGCTTCCTAAGTATTTCCGCAATCGATAAACTATTGTTTATAAAGCTACATTGAGCCAATTTTGTTCCAAGGCTGCGGCTTAAACTACAAGATGCCTGTGAAGTACGTGGAGTACTTTCTCCGTCTCTACAGGTTTGCTCAAAAAATCAGTTGCACCCACTAATTTTGCTCGCATCCGATCTACTAAGCCGTCTTTTCCTGTCAAAATTACGACCGGCACATCCCTAAGACTAGGAGTTTTGCGGATTTGAGAACAAATTTCATAACCGTTCATTTTTGGCATCAAAAGATCCAAAAAAAATGAAGTCGGGTTTGCTTTTAATCAATTGGAAAACTGCTGTCAGGGACTCTTGAATACCAACAAAGCGATAACTGTGTTGAGTGAGGATTTCCTCCAGACGGCGACAGACAACTGGACTATCATCCACACAAGCAACTAAAGGTGCGCCGGAGGGATTAATAATTTGTTTGCCAGTTGTTGTTGGTGCAATTTTGCGCCAGTTGGGTGAAACTTGCAAAAAAGTGTCTTCTTCTGACTTGGCTGCCAAAAAAGTAATATTTTCTTGACTGTGAGTAGGAAGGTTATATTTCCTAAAACTCGGTACCGGTGAAAAAGCGATCGCTCCAACTTTTACCAATGGCATTAAATTTAAAGTTAAGCTTAAGACATCCTGACCGCTTTTTTGGGCTAGACTTCGCAAAGTCTGGGTTCCATCCACAAGAGAAATAAGTGGTTGAAAAGACGCCTGTAGCTGGAGGTGGTCGAACTGTTGAACCACAGGAAATAAGTTGGGCGAGTAAGCTGACAATCCTGCATCCCGCCATTGTTTCCATGCTTGCGTTGCTTGTTTTAAGACTTCCTCTGTTGAGACTATTGCCAAAAGAAAACTGGGAACTTCGCCAACAACGGTGGTATACGACAGCTGCTGTTGTTGGCTAGCTGTTGCGCCTTCGCTGTACTGCATCACATCAAATAAGACTTCTGCGATCGTGCTGGTAATCAGGTTCACTAATTGTTGCTGTTCGATCAGTTTTTGTTCTTGCAACTGAGCTAGAATGCGATACTCGCGATAGCTGTCTTGTTGGGGAACAATCTGCTCGATCTCAGCAAAATCTAGGTGAGGACAGTACCGCAACAGGTGTCTTCGCCAGCGTTCGTCGGAATTAGGACCGCCCGTTTGCCAAATCAATCGTCCTAAGCGAAAATACAGCGTCCAAGTCGGTCCGTCCCTTGCTTCCAGATTTAGCCTACCTGTAAATAAATTAGTTTTCAGTTGGTTGATCGCTTGATACACAACGATCGCACCTCCTAATCATTTCGATCTTGAGTATAAAATTTAACATTAACCCCTTTGAAAATGCCAAACGTGGAATACACGGGCAAGCAAGGCTTTTGAGAGTGCTAGATGCTACTTAAACTTTCCTCGGCTATTGGCAATAATGACCGTTAATAGCCACAGATTCTGGCAAAGCACCGGCAAGTGATAAGTGGGGGGACCCTATAAGTGCGCACTGTCTTCTGTCAAGTCGTTCTTTTGGGGGTCCAAAACCCCAAATAAGTGGTGTGGGGGAGAACTCTCTTTTTGCTAACTAGCTAGCTAGCTGTGAACTTGAAAGCCAACACTATCATCTTCGATTTGGCGCGGGAAAATGTCACGAACGTGCTTGCTGGCGAACAAAGTATTGGCGATCGCGCTGCTGCAGAACTCCTTCTTTAATCAAAGTCCGCAGGATATCAATAGCCTGCATGCGATTCAAACCCATAACTTGTTCAATTTCCAGCAAAGTAGCTCCTTGTGCTTGTTGAATGTACTGCTGCAGCTTGGATTTCACAGTGTCAGCAGGAGGACAAGAATTCACCAATTTCTCTTTTGTCGCAGCAGCAAGCAAAACCGCTGGCGTGCAATTGTCTTGTTTCCAAACACTGGCGTGTAACTGAGCACGAAAGTGTTGCAAATTTTGAAATAAAGTTTGCGCCTTGGCGATTCGCTGTTGGTGGTATTCTTGCTGGCGTTGCCAGACATCCGCTTTCAGATGTAATACTTCCAACTGACGCTGGGCTATTTGTTGCTGGAATTGCTGTTGTTGTTGCTTTGTGTCCTCACGAAGCTTGGTGACAAAACTGCTTAATTGTTGATGAAGTAAGTCTGCTTGCAGCTGAAGCTCTTTTTGAGTTAGCTGTCTCCATTCATTCACCTTTTGTCGCCGTTGAGCAGCTAGCTGCTTGCACTGCGATCGCTTTTGTATCCATAAATCTTGCAGAGCCATCGGCTCAGATCTCCTATCTCGTCAACTGTAAACCCAAAGTGGGAGCCTGGCGGACTCCCATGTTGTCGGGTGTATCAAGCAGCAGCTGGAACCGCTGCTTGAGAAGTTAAGCCAATTGCTTCGGCGTATTTAAGATAAGTTTCAACTGAAGCAATGACAACGCGAGCTTCTAGTGCTAGCAGTTCAATTCCAACCAAGGAAACGCGCACCCAGGCATCCAATACAATTCCTTTATCGAGAATGCGATCGATTACTTCAGCCAAACTAGAAGATGAATTTACTTTTTCAACAGCCATTTTCTTTTCCTCTGAATCGTTCTTTTCATACTGCTCTTGTCGAGCTCCAGGCAAAACTCACAAAGCATGCGTGTAGTTCTTCCTAGGTTTAGTCTTCCCAGAACTTTGCTAGAAATAGCAAAAAATCAAAAAAATACTAAAAACTTAATATTACAAACTGGGTGTGAATTTTCCGAAAAATTTTAATAAAAAACAAATGAATTTTAGAAGCTATTTTTTATCAGTTTTTCGGAATTGAGAATAGTGTTTGCAAAATAATATGGCGCTAAAGGTCCGCTCAGGCTCAATTGCCAGTGGGAGCATTGTTCCTGCCAAACAAAAAGCTGTTGTTTGCTTAAATTTGTATCGTTACGTTCTACCAAAAGGTGGATTTGTCGTACATTTCCCTGTCGGGTTTCCCAGATGGTGTTTGTATATGTTTGGAAAATTAACTGACTGAGTTGTTCCCACTGTTTGTATTGTTGGGTTTGAAATTCCTGTTGTATTTGGTAGTGTTGTTTTTTAGCTAACAAATAATCTTTTCCCCGAGCATCAGAAATTAAAACAGGAGACAAACAACAAGGAGTAAATGTCAAAGTGTATTCGACTTTGTTTTCTAGCTGAGCAAGAGCTTGTAGGTATTGCAGTTGGTGTTGTTCAAGATGAGCAAGCAGGTTCTCTACGCAGCTAAACCCGCTACCAAAGCGCAGAGGAATAAGGGAAGTTTGTGGAAACAGTTCTCCAATGACGCGATCGTGGGTCAATACAGCTTGCAATAATTGCTCGTCTGTTGTCTGCATCTCCTCCACACAGACTTCTCGCTCCACGATCGCTCCTAGGTTGCAACAGCAAATTAGCTCGACATTTCCTTTCATACCTGCAGGCAAAATTAGCGGTGATGCAGGAGGTACTAAAAGAGCGTAAGTGTATACTGACATAAGCTGAATACCTGCACGATGACAACCAAAGATTATTGATATTGACGCTGGCTGGCTAGCATTTGGTAAGTAGCTTGGAAATCATCATTGGTAATTTGAATTTGGCTGGGGTCGCTCAGTCCTTGAGCACGATATCGGCGAATTGCACTTAATGCAGCTTGATTGCTTAATAAAGCTAAATCTGCTCCATTCCACCCTTGTGTTAATTGTGCCCAAGTTTCTAAATCGACGTTTGCTAAGGGACGACCTAAATTATGAACCCGCAAAATTGCCAAGCGACTGGCTTGATCTGGTAAGTCAACTTTGATTTGCAAGTCTAATCTTCCAGAGCGCAGCAGTGCAGGATCGAGCATTTCCGGACGATTGGTCGCTCCGACTAATACTACCTGGGGACAATCGTGCAAGCCATCAAGTTCGGTGAGAAGTTGACCAACAACGCGATCGCTGACTCCAGAATCACCGCTGAATCTTCCCCGTGCTGGCGCTAGAGTATCAATTTCATCTACAAATACAACGCAAGGAGCTGTTTGTCGGGCTTTGCGAAACAATTCTCGAACTGCTTGTTCTGCAGCACCCACCCACCGACTGAGCAATTCCGGACCGCTAACAGCAATAAAGTTGGCTCTAGCCTGACAAGCAAGGGCTTTTGCTAGTAATGTTTTTCCAGTTCCAGGCGGTCCCCACAACAAAATTCCCCGCGGAGGTTTGGCTTTGGTTTGCTCGTACAGTTCCGGATATAAAAGTGCACCCTCTACAGATTCTTGGAGTTTTTGTTTGACAGCTTCTAATCCGCCAATATCATCCCAGCTCAAATGCGGTACTTCTACTGCTAAAGCTCGCAAAACTGAGGGTTTGATTTGTTTGATCGCTTCTAGAAAATCCTGGTGCGTTACGGTCATGTTCTCTGGTGCAGGAGTGTCGGGGGAGGGAATTTGACGGCGAAGGGCGTTATAGGCTGCTTTTTGACAAACAGCTTTGAGGTCGGCGCCAACAAAACCAACAGCTAAATCAGCGATCGCTTGCAAATTAACTGAATTTTCCAAGGGCATGTTGCGGGTTAAAATCGATAGAATTTCCCATCGCCCGCGGCGATCTGGAACTGGAAAATGAATTTCCCGATCGAAGCGTCCAGGACGACGCAACGCCGGATCGAGATCGTCGGGACGATTTGTTGCTGCCAATACCAGCACGCCCTTAGTTTTGGCAAATCCATCCATTAACCCTAGCAATTGCGCCACCAGTCTTTTTTCTACTTCGCCTTCCACCTGTTTGCGATCGGGAGCAAGGCTGTCAATTTCATCAATGAATACCAGACAAGGAGCGCAACGGCTAGCTTTTTCAAAAATACTCCGCAAACGAGCTTCTGCTTCTCCGTAGTACTTGCTCATCACTTCCGGACCATTGATGGCAATGTAATTCAAGCCTAACTCTTGTGCCAGAATCCGGGCTGTTAAAGTTTTTCCCGTACCGGGGGGACCAACTAACAAAACTCCACACGGAGGCTCCAATCCCAGTTTGGCCAATAAATCCGGACGTTTTAGCGGTATTTCGACTAATTCCCTTATTTCCCTAATAACATCAGACAGTCCTCCCACATCTTGCCAACAAGCTTTGCTGGTCGTCTGGGTTGAGAAAAAGGTGACATCTTCCTCGGCGCTATCGTTTTTTGTCGCCGCATTGCTTGTTTTAGCAGCGTAGGACTGTACGCGACTTGTAGTGCTGCTTGTTCTAGGAATATTACCTTGTCGGGGAATACTGCTAAGATGATGAGACTGAATTTGAATAGAAGTTTTTAATTCTCCTTGTTCTAGTTTTTCCTCTAAAGCTTTGGCAATTTCTAATAACTGTTCAAATCCTTTAAATATGTCGCTCATTGATTTGGATGGTAATTAACAGCAAGGTAAATAACTTTTGTACAAGAAAAGTTGAGGAAAAAAGTAGTATTCTTGACTGGCAATTTTGGGAACTTCAGCTGGAATTCAATAGTCGCAGGCGAGCAAAGTTAAAAGGAGCTGTGAAATTGTTGTAGCGAATTCGCAAACGCTGTTCAAATTGACGGTCGAGTTTTTCAACTAATTGACCAAATTGTGGTTCTGCTTCCCAAGGAATTAGGTAGGCAGCGTTGTAAATCATTGTGTCTAGTTGGGGAGCATTTTCTACAACTTCCATCGCTAAAGGATTGAGGGTGCTTTGAAATATATGAATAATGTCATGTTTGCGAGCGTTTATTCCCTGTTCAATAGCTTGTCCAATTTGGATTACCAAGTCTAAACTGAGGGGTTGACCGACTAAACTATCTCGTTGGGTCTTGAGGTCTGGACGTTCTAGTAATAATCTTTGGATTTCTGTATCCGTATCCCAAAACACTTTTACACCGACTTCTCGATGACCTGATAACTTGGCAAGCAGTTGTGTTAATTCTTCGTGGTAAGGATGAATTAATTGCTGGCAAAAAGTTTCCCAATTTGAAACTAAAAGTCCAAATTGTACGGGTAGTAAGTTGCGATCGCCTGCTTGCATGATTTCCTCAAGGACTTTTTCATGACAAAGCAAATTGCGACGACTTGCTAGATAGCTTTCCTGCTGAGCTTGAGAGTAGAGAACAGCGAAATCATCCAAGATTTTGACCTGTACCGGTTGTTGGTCTAAACCCTGTAAATTTAACTTCTGCGGACCAGGTAATGGAAAAATTCCATAAATGTAATAGCCATAATTCATAGAAATATCTCGCCCACAAATAGGAAAAAATAAAGCGCTTACAAAGGCTTAGAAGTGAGTATTAATTTTAAGTTGGCATGAATTAAATTCAGCCGGGCTAGTCCTAAGTCTAAATGTCCTTCAATAACAACGCCTGTATTCAAAAGTCGATCGAGGAGTTCTACAACAGAGGGTGAATTTGATATTTGACCGGGGTAGTAGTCTCCAGAAACGGGAAGCAAAGTTCCGATTTCACCCAGGTTAATATTTAAGTCTGCAGGATTGATATCAAATACCTGACAAAGCTGAATGACTTGTTGTTCGAGCTGTTGCAAGCTATGTGCAGCTTGTTCTAGTTCCTCGTCGCTGAGCATACCAGCATCCATGCGCCGAAGAACTTGAGCTTGTAAAAGCTGGCGCAGCAATTCTACAACCGTCAGTAGTAAAGGTGCTAAACCCCCATCAGGTTTGGGATTGCTAATTGTTTGCATTCTCAATGATTGCTGGGAGCGATCGCGGCTAGCTGGGCTTCTAAATTAGCAATACGCTGTTGAAGTTGTTGGTTAGTTGCCAATAAGCTGCTGGTTTGACTGCTAAGGTAAGGATCGCTCTCCCACCAGTTAATGCCAATTTCTTTTGCTTTATCAACAGAGGAAATTAACAAACGAATTCGGATGTTTAGCAGTTCTGTGGAACCAACAGAAACGGAAATATCTCCTGCAATCACAATTCCTTTATCCAGAACCCGTTCTAGAATATCTGCTAGGGTAGATCCTTGTGGGGGAGCGATCGCTCTTTGGTTATTGTTAATGTTTGTTGGTTTGTAAACAGCTTCCACTATTTTGCCAATGCCTTTTATGAGTGAGCAAAATTACTAATACTTCGGCATGATGATTGTTATCCTGCAGCTAGCTGCAGCAATACTCCCTGTTCCCTTAACGACTTGAGCGCAGCTACAATTTGACTGCGATCGATTCCTAATTCTGCGGCTAAATCAGAAAATCGCTTTCCTGGGTACTGGCACAGGTAGTGGTAGACTTCGTACTCGTAGGGTACTCGTTGTTCCAATACAACCTGATTGCGAGTATCGAGGGGCAAATCCTCCGCAAGCTGTGTCTCTATTTTGGGAGTATGGTGTAGTTCTTGGCAAACTTCGGCAAGTAACCGAGTTGCTTGCGCCAGGGGTTGATGGGCGCGAGACAACAAAATATCAGCACAAACGTCTTGAAAGTCAGGATCTCCAGGATCTACGGAAATTTGATGCTCGTGACAGACTTTGGCAATCATCAAGCAACAGCGCAACCCACCGGATTTTTCCAGGCTTGCTCGACTCCAAAACATTTTCACAAGCCGCACGATTATCTCTGCTTGCTGAGGATCTACACCTGTTTTGTGAACTACTATTTCCCGTTGAGTGGCCTCGTCGGGTACAGGTATATCAATGGTAATGACGCGATCCATCAAAGCATCCTGGGTAGCATGAACTCCGCAATACTCTTGTGGATTTGATGTTAAAATTGCCCGGAATTGGGGGTGAACTCGGATATATTCTGGTCGATGTTGATTGCTCGGCAATACTAACAGCTTCTCCTCGAGTACGGAAAGTAAAACATTATTTACCTCAGGGTGGGAGCGATTAAATTCGTCATAAATTAGGGTAAATCCTTCTTTGCAAGCTAGGGTTAACCGCGCGTCAACCCAGTGTTGTCGCAGCTCGTCTTCTACCTTAACAACGCTGTGGATAAAGTTATCGACGACCTTTTTGCGAGTATAACCCAGTTGGCGACCGATCAGGTCTGAGGTTTTGAATTCATCATCTCCAAACAAAAGAACAATAGGCTGGTTGAGCAAATCAGCCAAGTGCATGGCTAGAGTTGTTTTTCCCACTCCAGCAGCACCGCGCAAGTGCACTGAAAACCCTGACTGCAGATACCGCAAGGCACGTTGAGCAATGCGTTGAACAGCAGGTGTATTGACAAATCGTTGTGGAGATGCATTTAATACTGTTGTCAAGCTCTAAGTACCTCCTAAGTAGCTCTCTGTGCTTTGGGGAAAGCTACTTTTTACAAATCAGGACTAGAAGAATAAATCTGGATTAGCCTAAACTGGACTTACATCCAACCCCTTTGGCATTAACACCAGACTAAGAAATTTTTAATACCTGTGTCATCAGCAAGATTACGGTCTTGCCAGCAGGGTGTCATCCATAATTCATCTCAGTGTAAAAATATGGTTCTAAGGCTTTTACTATTACCAATTACCGGACCGTTGATGGGGGTAGCATGGCTTGGAGAAAAGATTTTAGAACAGGCTAATGCCGAAATAGAAGAAAAAGAAAACCTAAGCAAGCAACTTTTGGCACTACAATTAGCTTTCGATCTGGGAGAAATATCTGAAGAAGAATTTGAAACTCGAGAACAAGGGCTTTTAGAGGCGATGGTAAAAGCACAACAACAAAACGACGAGCAAACCTCGCAATAGCCGACAATTACAAACGTCAGACCATACACTAATACTCCCAAGTCAGGGTATGAAATTGAGGTGGATTTTCTGAACAACCAAGGATTTGGTCGCTATTTGGTTGTTGACGGGTTATCTTTTCTTGTTGTGCAGCAATTTCCTCCTCTAAAATGGCAAGGCGTTGCTGAATTTGATTTCGGCGTATTTCCAGTTTTTGGAGTTCCTGTTGCAAGCGCTCTTTCTCCACTATTTTTTTTATAGGTGTATAGGTAAACCGTAGCTTCCTGAGAAGGTCGAGGAGGTATGGAGCTAAGTTTGGGTTTAATTTTTCTATGGTTTGGGGTGCGAAATGACATAATAAATTTCTTATTCATGATGAAAGTATTTGTCTAATTTAGCTGAATATAATAGCGCTTGGTAATTAAATTGATAAAGGCAAAATTACCTATATGCCAAGCGGTTTTCTTTCTTGAACCTGGAAGCAGTGTTTGTAATTTTTCTTCCTGCTGCGGTTTGCTTTGCTGGGATGGCGTGTAGTTGAAAGATGTCCACAAGGAAGGGAGATATAGATGGTTAGCAGTTCTGAAGGTAAGCTTTTTGTTGAGTGCGATCTTCAAAGTATTTCTGGATATAATTTTCTTGCCGACGGCAACTTCGAGGAGATTCATCATCGCCCGTTGCAAACAAGTTCTCCTTACCTGGGACTAAAAGCTTTTGAAACTAAAGATAAAGATAAATTTTTTGGTCGGGAAGATTGGATTGTAAATCTTTGTAATCATTTGCATAACCATCATGTCTTGTTACTTTTAGGAGCGCCAAGCAGTGGCAAATCGTCGTTGATGAAAGCGGGATTAATTCCTGTTTTAGAAAAAAGTTGGAATTTATTTTGTTATCTAAATTTTCAGCCGGATACAAATCCTTTTGCGGCTTTTAATAGTTGTTTGATGCACAGTTGGAAGGAAAGCTCAAAAGTCGTGGAAGTTGCTCAAGAAATAGGCGAGGATACTCTTGCTCGAGTTGTCCGATTTCTTCAGGCAGATTGTCAGAGAATGTTGATTTTTATAGATCAATTTGAAGAATTATTTGTGAAAACTGGCAAGGAGGAACGGGATATATTTATTGCTAGTTTGTGTCAGCTGGTGCAGCAGCAACAGGAGGAGAAAAATAATTTTGTCAAAATTGTTTTAGCAATGCGAACTAATTTGTTGTGTCGATTTAGCGAGTATCCCCAACTTGCAAACATTCACGATCGCTACAGTCGCATGCTTCCGAAAATGAGCGATCGCCAGTTAAGGTTAGCAATGGTCGAACCGGCGGCTAGAAATGGCGTTACCTTTGAACAAGGACTAGTGGAGCGAATTATAAATGATTTTCACAAGCAAGGTAGTTCTTTGCCATTTCTGCAGTATACCTTGGATGCGCTTTGGAAAAAGGAAAACATTCAAGGTCGAGTTTTGAGTATAAAGACTTACGAAAAGCTCAAAGCAGAAATACTAGCTGATTTTAGCAAACAAATTCATGAAGATGTTGATACCTGTGCAGCATTAATACAAAAAGAACAAGAAATTCAAAAATTACAGCTTGCGCTGACACAAGCAAAATTGCGCGAGCAATCTACTAGGATTTTGAATTTACTCCCCGTGCGACCCTACGAAGCTTTGATACTGGCAATTCAAACCATTGGCGAAAATCTACAAAAAAACCCAAACCAGCTTTTGGCTTGTGTTTTAGCTAGTTTGAATGCAGCAATGCACGTACCTTTAGAAGCTAATAGCTGGCGCGGACATGAAGGTGGTGTTTGTTGTATAACCTTTAGTCCTAATGGCAAATTAATTGCCAGTGGTGGCAACGATGGAACAATATACTTGTACGACCTAAAGGGGAATACTATCGGTGTTTTGTGCGCACGCAAACAAGAGGTTAATTCTTTAGCTTTTAGTCCTGACGGTAATTTAATTGTTGCTGGCAGCATTGATGGAGTACTGTGTTTGTGGAACCTGCAAGGTAACCTTGTGGCTCAACCATGGCAAGGACACAAACAAGGAATTATTGCTGTTGATTTTCATCCTGAAGGCGATCGCCTTGTTAGCGTTGGTTGTGATGGAACAATAGGTTTTTGGGATTGGCAAGGCAATTGTATTGCCCGACCGCAAAGCGGACCTCAGCCAGGAGTTGTTGCTGTTGCTTTTAGTCCTGGAGGCGATCGCCTTGTTAGTATTGGTTTTGATGGAACAGCGTATCTGTGGGATTTACAAACTCATGCTACTACGTTGTTGTGGCGCAGACACCAACAAGCAGTTATCTGTGTTGCTTTTAGTCCCGGGGGCGATCGCATTGTCAGCGGTGGAATTGACTCGACAGTACGGTTGTGGGATTTGCAAGGTAACCCTGTTGGTCAACCGTGGCGCGGACACGATGAACAGGTAACTTCTGTAGCCTTTAGTCCTGATGGTCAGTGGATCGTTAGTGGTAGCCGCGATCGGACGATACGCTTGTGGGACCTGCAGGGAAATGCTGTTGGTCAACCGTGGCGAGGACACGAAAAAGAAGTTCACACCGTCGCCTTTAGTCCTTGCGGTCGCTGGGTGGTTAGTGCTGATGACTCTCAAAAGCTGCATTTGTGGCATTTAGATCGAATTTTCCCCACTGGGAACGGCAAGCAACTACAGCGCACGCATGGGAATTGGATCGATTCTTTAGCCTTTAGTCCTTGCGGTCGCTGGGTAGTTAGCGGTGGTAGCGATGGGTTGTTGCGGTTGTGGGACTTGCAGGGAAATGTTGTGGGTCAACCGTGGCACGGACATGAAAAAGAAGTTCACACCGTCGCCTTTAGTCCTTGCGGTCGCTGGGTAGTTAGCGGTGGTAGCGATGGGTTGTTGCGGTTGTGGAACTTGCAGGGAAATGTTGTGGGTCAACCGTGGCACGGACACGAAAAAGAAGTTCACACCGTCGCCTTTAGTCCTTGCGGTCGCTGGGTAGTTAGCGGTGGTAGCGATGGGTTGTTGCGGTTGTGGGACTTGCAGGGAAATGTTGTTGCTCGGTTTGAAGACGCATGTAAATATTCAGTTAATTCTGCAGCCTTCAGTCCGGATGGAAGAGTGATTGTCAGCGGTGGTTTTGGGGGAACGGTGCGCTTTTGGTATTGTAGCTGGGAATATTGGCTGCAAGTTTGCTGCGACAAATTACGCGATCGCTCTTTGTTTGAAAATCCTCCAAAAGGCAGTAGTGAGGAATTGGCCTGTCAAATTTGTCAAAAATACGCGTGGAATCGGCAAAGTCCCAAACAGTGGAACAATCAAGGTGTAGCTAAGCTAAAACAGAAAGCGTATGCAGCGGCGCTGGCAGATTTTCAGCAAGCAATTCAACTTAATTCTCAATATACTGCTGCGTATTACAATCGGGGATTAACCTACACTTATTTAAAAAGGTATCAGGCAGCTATAGACGATTTTGATAAAGTAGTTGCCGCAGTTCCCACCTATGCTGATGCCTATTACAGTAGGGGAATATGCTGGGCTCAGTTAGGCGATCGCCAGGCAGCCGTGGAAAATGTTCGTAAGGCTGCTGAACTATACCAGCACCAAGGAAAAGAACAAATGTATCAACAGACACTAGAATTCCTCCGCCAACTTCAACAGTAGCTGACTGATTGGTTGTTCAAGCAATTTCAATTTCATCAAGTTGGTTAATCACTACATCTGCACCGGCGACACAATCTGGTTTACCAACCCAGGTTATGCCTATACAACCAGCAGCTTTGGCGTTACGCGCCATTTGCACGTCACCGACAGAGTCTCCTACCATGAGTGTAGCTGATGGTTCTACTTTTAATTTTTCACAAGCTTGCAAAAACAGTGTTGGATCTGGTTTGCTAGGACCTTCATCTACTCCCATTTGCAGTTGAATATAGTTACTCAACTGATGGATTTCTACAAACTGGCGCACTTTTGCAGTTGTTGCTGCGGACAGAATTCCAAGTTTGAGTCCTGCTTGCCATAGGTTCTTCAATAATTCCAAACTACCAGCAAACATGGGTGAAGGAGTTTTGGTTGCATATTTTTCTGCTTCTTCTAGCGTCTGACGGGCCATATGTAGCGATTCGAACCATCCTCGTCCCGTTTGTGCGATGTATGCTGCTACAGCGACTTCTGTTTCCCGGCGACTGGCTACTGCCATCAAACCTGCTGGATCTAAGATATCGCCACTAACGCCAAAAGCCATTAACAGTGGTTCTCCAATTCCAGGAATTTGTGCGTCTATAAGCCTTGCTGTTTTTTGTGCGAGCGATCGCAAGTACGCTTGCGAATCCTCTAAAGTACCGTTTTTATCGAACAAAATTGCTTCAATATTCGTAAAAATAACATTTCTACACTTAATAGTTGCCAACCGATTCTCCCCTTAGTTTTTTTGTAGCAACAGACCTCTCCATAAAAAAAGAGGGAACATTATCCCTCTTGATGAGAAGAAATTTCATCCCATCTTGACATTATTCTTCTATTGCTGCTGGTATTTCTTCTTCTTCTATTGGTTCAACTGCTGGTGGTATTTCTTCTTCTGCTAGAGACTCAGTTGTTGCAGCTCCTGCTGCTACAGCACCTTGCTGTTTAGCTAACAGTTGTTCTCTGTACTTCGCCGCCATTTCTTCTGCTTTTTCGTATACTAGATCGCGGTTTTTAATCATGTCACCCGGTTCAGGTTCTAGCTGCTTGGTGGACAAGGATATCCGACCGCGTTCGGCGTCCAGGTCAATGATCATAACTTTTACTTCATCATTGACGTTGAACACGCTATGGGGCGTATCTATGTGTTCGTGGGAAATTTCGGAGATATGTAGCAGCCCGCTGACGCCACCAATGTCAATAAAGGCTCCATAGGGCTTAATACCGCGCACAGTACCAATTACTACCTCACCCACTTCTAGACGATTCATCTTGCGCTCCACTAGCGCTCGACGGTGGGAAAGGACTAGGCGGTTACGTTCTTCATCCACTTCTAAAAATTTTAATGGTAGCTCTTCACCTACCAATTCTTCTTTGGGTTTGCGAGTACTGATGTGAGAGCCGGGAATAAATCCCCGCAGACCCTCAATCCTCACAAGAGCTCCTCCCCGGTTAGTGGCAAAAACTCCTGAGCGAACAGTTGCATCTTCTGCTTGCAGCTGTCGTACTCGCTCCCAAGCTCGCATGTATTCTATACGGCGAATTGAAAGAGTTAATTGTCCCTCTTCGTTTTCATCGCTGAGGATGTAAAATTCCCGTGTTTCGTTTGATTGTAAAACTTCTTCCGGGCTATCTACCCGGTTAATAGACATTTCTTGTATGGGTATGTATGCTGCGGTTTTAGCACCTATGTCAATCAGAGCGCCGCGTGGCTCTATACTGAACACTGTACCGGGTACGATATCACCAGGGCTAAAATGATAATCGTATTTGTCCAGTAAAGCTGCGAAATCTTCGTGAGTAAACCCAATGTCAGTTGTAGCGGTTGATTTCTGATTGACCATGCTGATTGTTTCCTGGTTTTTAGTCTCCGTAGTTTTTTGCCTCCTAGGGATGTATGTGCAAGTGCCCAATGGGCGGCCTACACCTACATCTGTTTTCATCCTAGCGCAGAAAAGCTGCTTGATGCGTATTAATTCACAGACAGCAAATTATATCAAATATTAAAACTTTATAATCGGGGATAGAAAACGGGAATGGGTTACGCCTCAGTGCAATTACAGTAATTATTCTGTTGCTGGTGAGAACAAAAAGCGTGCTTTTCACTAGCGGTAAGGCGATCGCGTTTCCGTGGCGCGAGAGTGTTTCAACTGATGCCTAATTTTCTGTTGCTTTTATTAAAGTGCCAGCGGGTGATTTCCCCAAAACAGCTTTGGTCAAATTCCCTGGAACATTTCCATCAATTATCCAACAATCGATGCCGAGACTGGAAACAGTCCAAAATTCCTCAACTTTTTTGGCCATACCGCCTGTGACATCAACTGCATCACTAGGACCTAGGGCGGTTTTGACTAGAGAATAGTTGTTTTTGGTGATGGTAGAAAATACTTGTCCGTTGCGATCGAGTACCCCTGGATAGCTACCAGCACATATGAGGCGAATCTTATATTTTCCTTGCGAATAGAAATGTTTGGCTAATTCTGCCAAAAAAGTATCGGTAGACAAAATAGTACCGCCGATTACCCGATCGAAAACAACATCACCAAAAACTAAAGGAATTAAATCAACCGATAAACTGTTTTCTACAGGTGAAAAGTCAATTTTGAATAATTTTTTGTTATGAGTAACTGCCATAGTTACGGGTGGGAGACCGATCGCTGGTAAATTTGCTTGCCAAAAAATTTTAGCTACTAGCATATTCAGATTTAAGGCATCCTGATGGACAAGGCAAAATCCTAATTTTTCGGCATCAGTGATAAAGCCATCAACAGTGTTATATTTCTTGGCTGATTGATGACCGAAGGAACCGGCGCCGTTACCAATTATTAATTTCAGTTGTGGATTTTGATTACGCAGCAAACTTATTTCGGAAGCTAGTTGTTGCAAGCTTGTTATGCGAGGAGTATAAGGTTTGTTCTTATCAGTAATTAATGAGCCTCCCAGTTTGATTAAGACTAGTTCCATAATCAATAGGTGTTTAGAGGATAACTTGCTGTGAGCTTAACATAAAGGAATTGTTTGCGGAAATTACCGGGACAAAATTTGAACAATTAGTACGATGGTCCCTTTCCGAGCAGGTAGCGGGGTAGGGAAGGATAGCGTGAGTATTTGTTGTAATTGATTTTAGATATATATCCTCAGTACTTCAGCAAGGTGTACTACCAGAAAAAGAAACATTTAAGTAAGGTAAGATGGTATGCTTCCATTACCGTTGATTGTGTTCCAATTCGAGAAACAGCAAAGTTGGTCTCGATTTTGGCATCAATCGTGCCATTGCTGATGCGAATGGAAATGTCATTAAGAACCAAAATTCTTGAGTAAAACTTTAGAGTCGCAAGCGAGCACCTAACTGTCAATAGAATAGCCTGGTAGCCGCTGAAAAACTAAACATCAAAGGGATAACTCGTAAATTTCAAGGCAAGAATAAACACGCCAAAACAGGATTAAACAGGCCATTACTTGATGTGGAAATAGGAAAGTTAAACGGTTAATTAAATACAAAGTTACTGAAGCAGGTAGCTTTGGTATTGAGATTCCAACACCACAAGTTAAAGCCTCTCAAACTTGTCCTAATTTCTTTAGCACAAAGAGTACATCATTGCTGAAAGTGCAATTACCAGTGTGATTCATTGCTGAAAGTGCAATTACCAGTGTGATAGAGATGTTACCGCAGCAATGGTAATACTTAAAGTAGCAAGGGGTGTGGAACGTGCCTCTTAAGACGCGGATGAGTCAACCTCTACTTGGGGTGGAAACTTCAAGTAAGTTGCTCAGTGGAAGCGTTACAAACGTGCATTTCCATCAAGTGGATACGCGTAGTTCATATATTTAATCAAGCTAGTAGATAGGAAGAGGTTTGCAGGGAATAAATAAAGTATGGTAGCTCTAAATTTGTGATTGCTGGCATTTTCTATGACTTATAGTCTCAGAATAGCTGACATGCCTGAAAGCGAGCGTCCGCGAGAGCGGTTGTTGGCTCATGGCGCGAAAGTTTTATCGACTGCGGAGTTAATTGCTATTTTGCTTGGTACTGGTCAGGGACCGGGAAAACTTTCTGCTGTTGGTTTGGGACAGTACATACTGCACGAATTGAGTAAGTGCGATCGCGATCCCTTGGCGGTTTTGCGAGATGTGAGTGCAGCTGAATTAATGCAAATTCCTGGAATCGGACCGGCCAAAGCGACAACAATTCTTGCAGCAGTGGAATTAGGCAAACGCGCTTTTCTATCCCGCCCTTTAGATCGTACACCCATTGATAGCCCGGCAGCAGCGGCGGCAGCTTTGAGTCAAGATTTGATGTGGCAAACTCAAGAACGTTTTGCAATTTTATTGTTAGATGTCAAAAATCGCTTGTTAGGAACGCAAGTAATCACAATCGGCACTTCTACTGAAACTTTAGCACATCCGCGTGAAATTTTTCGAGAGGTGATTCGCCAAGGTGCAACGCGGGTAATAGTTGCACACAACCACCCATCGGGTAATGTGGAACCGAGTGACGAAGATATCCAGCTGACCGAGCAGTTGTTAGCAGGAGCGCAAATTTTGGGTATTCCCCTGCTAGACCACCTGATTTTAGGTAATGGCAATCATCAAAGTTTGCGAGAGATAACAAACTTGTGGCAAGAGTATCCCCAAAAAGAGTGTTAGGAGATGAAGGTGGGGGGAAGTTCTGTTAGGGGAGTTTTCTAGTCCTAGGGTGAGAATAAATGTTAATGCGGCAAAAGGTAATTTTGGAGACGCGACTAATTGCTGATGCTGGGATGTACCCTTGGGCAGGAAGCCTTTGGGCGTTTGTGGAGGTAAAAATTATGAGGTAGCAAGTATTATTTTTAGCGATCGCCTGGGTTTTGTTTTCCCTGAATCTTTGAGTAATAGGAAAGTTTATTTCAATTGCTGCTGGAGTTTTGTTTTTCGTCTTGAGATTTGGATTTTGGCGTTGGCAAAATTTTGGCAATTTCCTTGGTAGAAACCTGGCTGAGTTTTTCCATCAGCATGGTATCAAATAGGTGGAAAATATCTGCAGCAGGTAGATACCACTCTTGAATTCCGTAATTGAGAACGGGCTGAAATTCTTCAAAATACATTTCCCTGAATAGTTGATTACCGGTATCTTTGTCAGTTTCAACTATCAAAGGAAGATACTCGTCCACAATCAATTTGCATTTTGCCTCTACTTCTGCCATGCCAATGATGTAGAACCGAAGTTTTTCTTCGGCTTGTTCTTTCGTCAGGTTTTCAGCTTTCATAACATCAGTAATCCAGCGATCGACTATTTTTTGTATTTCTTTTGGTATTCGCCTTTGCTGCTTCATAAAGCATCTTTTGATTCTGAATTGTTTCAGGAGGAGCTAAACGAAAAGAAGTTCTTGGATCTGGTTATAGCTCAACAGATATCAATGTGGCGACTTGGAGCAGCAAGCGAGCGATCGCTGGCTAGAATTGCAACTAGAGCGGCGGGTAAAAAATCCGCAACAATAACTGTCTTTGGCAATATTATTGTTTGTGAAATTCAATCAGAGCCCGCAGTTAGTTGCTAAACGTCAATTTCTTTTGGCAACAAGAGGTTGACCTTGTAAAACTTGGGGTGCAACTGCATCCGCAAATTGTTTAAAGTTATCCACGAACATTTGTGCGAGTTTATAAGCTTGAATGTCATAAGCATGGGGATCGCTCCAACTCAAGCGAGGGGTGAGTAACTCGTCAGATACTCCCGGACAGTGAGTGGGGACATGCAAACCAAAAACTGGATCGATTGTTGTTGGTACTTTGTCAAGGGTACCGTTTAAGACTGCTGTTAACATGGCGCGGGTGTGCTGGATAGGGATGCGTTTTCCTACGCCATAACATCCTCCTGTCCAACCGGTGTTTACCAGCCATACTTTCACCTGGTGGCGTGTGATTTTTGTTCCCAGTAAATTTGCGTACACGCGGGGATGCAATGCCATAAAAGGTGCGCCAAAACAAGCGCTAAAAACAGCTTGTGGTTCTTGTCCCAATCCTTTTTCTGTTCCGGCAACTTTTGCCGTGTAGCCGCTTAAGAAATGATACATTGCTTGTTGATAGGTTAATCGCGCAATTGGCGGCAATACTCCCAAAGCGTCAGCAGTCAAGAAAATAATATTTCGGGGATGGCCGGCTATGCCAGTTGGGCTAGCATTGCTAATATTTTCAATGGAGTAAGCTCCGCGGGTGTTTTCGGTGAGGCTGGCGTCGTTTAAATCCAAGCGTCTGGTGAGGGGGTCTACAGCAACATTTTCCAGGATAGTACCAAAGCGTTGGGTAGTTTGGTAGATTTCTGGTTCTGCTTCCTGGGATAAGTGAATTAACTTGGCGTAGCAACCACCTTCAAAGTTGAAGATTCCGCGATCGCTCCACCCGTGTTCGTCATCACCAATTAAAGTTCGTTTCGAGTCGGCGGAAAGAGTTGTTTTACCAGTACCGGATAGTCCGAAAAATAATGCTACGTCTTCGCTGTCGCGACCAACGTTAGCAGCGCAATGCATCGGCAAAACATTTTTTTTGCGGTAGCAGGTAATTGAGGGTTGTAAATATGGATTTTTTAATTTCTCCAGCGTAACTAGTACCACCAATTAAAATTAGCTTGCGGGCGAAGTTTATGATGATAAACACATCTGAGTGGGTGCCATCTATTTCTGGAATGGCACGGAAGTTGGGCAGGGCGATGGTAGTAAAATCAGGTATGAAGTTTGCCAGCTCCTGCGATGGGGGCTCAATAAATAAGTTGCGAACAAAAATGCTGTGCCAAGCTGTTTCGGTGATGAAACGAATCGCTAGCCGATAGGCAGGATCGGCGCCTGCATAGAGGTCTTGAACAAACAAATCCCGTCCTTGCAGATATGCTAGCACCCTGGTGTAGAGAGTTTCAAAATGCTGTTGGCTAAGGGGATGATTCACTTTTCCCCACCAAACTTGCTCGCTGCTGCTAGATTCGCGGACAATGAATTTGTCGTTGGGCGATCGCCCTGTATGGGGGCCAGTACGCACCACTAGCGGTCCCAAGTGCGCTACTATCCCTTCTTGTCGTCGGAGACTTCTTCGTAAAGGGCTGGAATGGGAAGGTTCCAATAGACTATACCGGTGTAGAGGATGCCTTGCTGTTCCAAACCGTAGTTGCTGTGCATTTTTTGAGAAAGAGTTACTGCTGACTCGATGGAATTACCGTTCCATAATGGCACGGGATCAAGCCAATTCTGTATAGTATTCTTTGTCATTGTCTTATTTTTGCTATTTGTCGCTTTCAAGCTTGTTTTTGCCTTCACTTTTTTTCGACAGCAATATGCATTAGTGCTATAGCTGCAGCACGTGTTCCGATATCACAATGCTAATAGCAATTGAGGAAATTCGTGGCGGAAATTTATTAGTTCTTCAGATCGAGTTAGCAGCAGGAGTTGTTAACTATTGTGCTGCGATCGCAAAAGACACATTATCGCTCCAGTAGGAATTTGAGCCTAATTCCTAAAGTAGAGGCGTGCAGGTAATTATAAGTGCATATACTGCAATTACCAAGCAATAATACTATCAGTCCCTGGTTTGAGACCTACTAGGGACTTTTTCCTAATTTTTTTATCACTTTCTTACAAATTCAACTCGAGTCTCTGTCAAAAGAAATAGAATCTAATTAACTCTTGAGGCTATCAATAATTATTCTGATGACAGATTCAATACAAATATTGAGCTTGTTAGTATTGTCTTTGTCAAGAAAAATTTTTTACCAAACAAGTTACAATGAACATTATTGCTTGGATTGTCTTAGGTCTAATTGCCGGCGCGATCGCCAAAGCTATTTACCCCGGTCATCAAGGTGGTGGAATTCTCGGAACAATTTTGTTAGGCATAATTGGTGCTTTTATTGGCGGTAGTTTAGGAGTGTTCTTTGCTACGGGACGCTTTGCTCTTGCAGCTACCACTCTCAGCGTACCTGGTATCGTAGTAGCAGTTATCGGGGCAATTATTGCCATTTTTTATGGAACGCTTTTACCCGCCGCAGCACAATTTGAGATATTAATACTGCAGCAGTTGGATAGCAAGCTTAGTTTAATTTAACTGTAATTCATTTAGCCAACAGCGCTTGTCTGCACGAAAGCAGGCGCTATTACTATTTTTTCGAGACAGAGAAAACTTTTTGCTTTTAAAAAACTACAGGAAGTATAAAAAAGCGATAAATCGCTGACTACAAACACTCGCAAGTAGTGAAGGCTTTAGCCCTTGAACACTCGCAACTAGTGAAGGCTTTAGCCCTTGACCACTCGCAACTAGTGAGGGCTTTAGCCCTTGAACACTCGCAACTAGTGAAGGCTTTAGCCCTTGAGTAGCTAGTATTAAGAGTTTTAACCCTTGAGCTTATGGAAATATAAACCACACCGCGATCGCGGCGTGGCGGGGGCTAGTTATAGGGCTTTATAAAGATAGAGACTGAAGTTGGTTGTGTAAAGACTACAAAGTTAAGAGTTAGCATTCCGGATCGGACGAGAAAGAAATATGCTCGGGTAGCTAGCTGTGCGTGCTGATGACGTTACCTCAAACCTAGTTGCTGTTTCAATGCTTCTGGTACGTTTACAGCTTTATCTAACCCGCGTACGCCTTCCCAGTTAAGATAATCACTCCAAGTCATTTTTTCTAGGTTAGCTTCGCTGAGGTCTGCACCACCGAGGATGGCGTGGCTAAGGTTAGTGTGGCTGAGATCTGCGCCATTGAGAATAGCACCGCTAAGGTTACTACCGCTCAAGTTAGCACAAGTCAGATTAGCATAGCTGAGGTCAGTACCAAAGAGAATAGCATCGCTGATATCAGCATTGCTGAGGTTAGCTTCGTTGAGAATGACACCACTTAGGTCAGCTTCATTGAGAATGACACTACTTAGGTCTACACCGCCAAGATCTGCACCTAAAAGAATTGCATTTTGCAAATTAGCGCCGTGGAGTTTAGCGCCGTTGAGTTTGGCGTAACTCAAGTCAGCAGCAATGAGGATAGCGCTTTTAAAGTTGGTGTTAAAGAGAATGGTGTCGCTGAGATTAGCACCTTTGAGAGTGGCGTGATTGAGGTTAGCACCGCTGAGATCGCTGCGGCACAAGTCGGTATAGTTGAGGTTAGCGCCGTTGAGATTAGCCTCGCTAAGATTAGCACCGAAGATAATGGCGTGACTGAGGTAACTGCTACTGAGTGTGGCATCTTTAAGATTGGCGCCGGTCAAATTAGCATGGCTAAGGTCAGCACCATTGAAGTTGGCGCTGTGCAGATTGGCGCTGTGGAGGTTAGCACGACAAAGATCCGCTCCGCTGAAGTTAGCACCACTGAGGTTAGCGCTGCTAAGGTCAGTATTTGTGAGGTTAGCACCGCTGAAGTTAGCACCACTAAGGTTAGCGTCGCCAAGGTTCGCACTGCTGAGGTTGGCATTAGTGAAATTAGCACCAGTAAGGTTAGCATCGCCAAGGTTTGCTTTTGATAGGTTAGCGCCGCTGAAATTCACACCGATTAGATTTGCGTCGCTAAAGTTAGCACCACTAAAGTTACCTTCTTTGAGGAATTCTCCAACCACGTTGCTGAAATTACCTATTTCGATAGCATCGCTGTAGTTGATGACGCGAAGCAGTTGCGAGGAGAAAAAGTTATCTGCGTGCTGTTGTCCGGAGGGATAGAAAATTATTTTTTCTTTTAAGTGCTGTTGTTGTTGAGCGTGGCGGTGTAATTCTAAAAGTAAAATCAACACATTTAGTCCTGTGTTGACATCTACCTGGCGCAGTCCGATGGTAATGTTTTGGCTTTGTAACTGCAGCATCTTTTGTTGTGGTAAGTTATCTTTTGGTAGAGCATCAATAAATTCTCCTTGACACCAACGCCGGTAGAATTTTTCCAAGCGCTGGAATAGTAACACTGGGGAAAATTCTTTGCTAGCGAGCAGCTTTTGCATTGCTGCTTCAACGGTGTGTGGCTTGAGGACGTAAGTAGCCATCAAATCGTAAATTTGTTCGTAAAGTTGGCGATCGCTGATTTCAAAACTTGATTTGCTGCTTAGCTTTGTCCATGCTTGTAAATTTTGCTGCAATCTTTCCGGAGCGGGCAATTCTCGGCATTGCTTTTGAGTTTTATGTTCTTTTGTTTGCCATGCTTTGATACAAGTTATCAAACGCTTCCACCCTTGGGATAACCGTGTCATATATGTATCCAGTAATACTAATAATTATTTAATTTTTGGAAAGTGATTGTTTTTGGGAAAAAGTGTTTTTTATGACATTTTTTGCTGCTAATTTGCTTGGTTTCTCCTCTGGTGTAGAAAAGATCGGCCTTAACAATTTTTAGTTATTTAACAAACTCATTTGTTCTAGTTGAATTGCTATACTATCTTGCTACCATCTTTATATTTATTTAGGTGTAAAGAAAATACGTACAGATGGCTGGAGATACAATTGTTAATAAAAATACTACAGTCAACAAGCACAACAAAAGTAGCGAAAACAGTGAAAATCGGTAGAAAAATTTACTTTTGTATACAAGGTAGCTTGAGGGTACTAGCCCAAATAGGGTGAAAAGGGGTATCAGAATTTGGAGATAGGGACGAATCAAGGATAGTTCGGATGAAGAAATTCAGCTGTTGTGTAATTGCTTTGCATATTTTGTTTTTAGGAGTAACAAGTAGCACCAAGTCCCAGGCGATCGCCACAAAGCCAGAAAGTGCTTTTGGAAATTTTTCTACCTCTGATTGGAAATCGCTTCCCCAGTGGGCGAAATCAAAAGTGTGGGTAATTGGTCGCAACCAAAAGTTACAGCACCTACCTTTGATTTGGGTAGCTACAAATACTCAAAAAACTTTACAGCAACCGTTTTTGCTAGTCGAGTCAGAGCACTTACCAAATCGAGATATCGATAAATCTAGAACTGCCAAACCCTCCAAAAAAGGATGGTTTAGAAGCTTTTGATGAGGTAGTAAAAAATACTCAAAAACTAGAGGGACTGTTTACCATATACCGCAACAAGCAAAAAAATAAGATTTATTTAGAAATAAAACCCCAGCAGTTAAATAAAAATTACCTGGCGACAGCGACATTGGAATCGGGTATTGGTGAGGCCGGGATTTATAGCGGTATGCCTTTGCAGGATTTTTTATTTTACTTTCAAAGGGTTAATAACAACTTAAATTTTGTTGTTCGTAACGTTAATTTTCGTACTCGGGAAGGAGATCCGCAAGGGCGATCGCTGCTGCGGTCCTTTAGCGATTCTGTTCTCTACAGTATCGATATTAAAAGCATTCATCCCCGGCGCCAATCTATTCTCATCGACTTGAGCAAGCTGCTACTTACAGATTTAGCAGGATTATCTTCTCATTTAGGACTGTCAACAAGTGCAGGCAATTCCTATTTTGGAGAGGCTAAAGTCTTTCCACAAAATATAGAAATAGAGTCAGTTTTCAACTTTTCTCACAGTAGCAGTCGCAAAGAAGAAAAATCAGAATATGTAGCTTTACCTGACAGTCGCGGTTTTACGTTGCGGGTTCACTATAGTCTTTCCCAGTTACCGGATAGCAACTATCGACCGCGATTGGCGGACGATCGCGTCGGTTATTTTATTACCGCCTATCAAGACTTATCAAGCGACGAGCGCAAACAGCCGTTTGTCCGTTACATCAATCGCTGGCACTTGGAAAAACAAGACCCCAACGCTAGCATTTCTCTGCCAAAAAAAACCGATAGTCTTTTGGATTGACAACGCCGTTCCTTTTGAGTATCGCGATGCTATTAAAGAAGGCGTTTTGATGTGGAATAAAGCTTTTGCAAAAGCGGGTTTTAAGGATGCGATCCAAGTACGACAAATGTCAGAACGCGAGCAATGGGATCCAGCAGACATTCGTTACAACACCATTCGCTGGATTCACACGCTAGATGGATATTTTGCAATGGGTCCGTCTCGTGTCAACCCGCTGACAGGAGAAATTTTGAATGCCAGTATTTTAGTGGACGCTAGTTTTATCCGTGCCTTAAAAAACGAGTATCGTCAAATTATCCAACCAAGAGACTTCAAAAATCGGACTTCCCTAACAGCGCTGATGCAAAATCGCCTGCTTTGCAAAGCTTCTTGGGAAGCTAAAGGAGACGAATTTTTTCAGCGCAACTACTTCCACCAGCAAAAGCAGCAAGTAATTACAGAACGCTTATCTCGTTTGGCTGGAGAGTGCGATCTTTGCTACGGAATAGAAGCCGCAAATCAATTTGCTTATGGTTCTTTAGCTATGTCACTGCTACGAGATAAACCTCCTACCAACGAGCAAATCAAAAAGTACATTCACCAATATTTGAGATTAATAATCGCTCATGAAGTCGGACACGCCCTGGGTTTGCGACATAATTTTCGCGGTAGTACTTTTTTGTCGCCCCAGGAAATGAACAATACGGAAATCACCCGTCGCAAAGGTCTTGTTGCATCGGTTATGGATTACATTCCACCGAACATTGCACCCCAAGGTACCCAGCAAGGAGATTATTTTCCCAGTATGGTGGGGCCTTATGATGAATGGGCGATCCAGTATGGCTATACACCGATCCGAGCTACAACTATCAGTGGAGAAAAGCCATTTTTAGATCGAATCGCACAGCAATCTGACAAGCCCGAGTATAGTTATGCGACGGATGAGGATTTGTACGATTTGGATCCTACTGTTGATGCTTGGGATAACAGCAATGATGTCTTGACGTATTCGCAATGGCAATTAAATAATGCGCGGGTGATGTGGGGACGTCTGGACAAGCGCTTTCCTGGGGAGGGAGAAAGCTATGCTGATGTTAGGGAATGGTTTGGTACTGTTGTTGGCAATTACTTTCAAAATATCTACTACGTTACGAAATACATTGGCGGACAGTCTTTTTTTCGAGTTCATGCTGGAAACAAGCAAGGAAAATTACCGTTTCAGCCGGTAGCGGTCGAAAAACAACGACAGGCTTTAGCGGTGCTCCAAAAGTATGTTTTTGCTGCTGATGCTTTTAATTTTTCTCCGGATTTGCTCAATAAATTGGCGCCTTCGCGCTGGCGACATTGGGGTAGCACTCCTCGAATCGGGCGCTTAGATTACCCCATTCATGACTTGGTGTCATTTGTGCAGAGTAGCGTTTTATCGGATTTGCTTTCTGGCGATCGCCTGTCTCGCCTTAAGGATATTGAAATCAAAAGCCAACCGGGAAAAGCCTTGACTTTACCAGAATTATTTAATACTTTGCAAGACAGTATTTGGACGGAGGTAACGGAACCGAAAAGCAAGAACGTGAAAATTTCCAGCTGGCGTCGCAGTTTGCAGCGGCAGTATTTGGAGATTTTAGCGGGGATGGTACTGCGGAAACAAGATGTTCCTGAAGATGCCCGGACTTTGGCTTGGTATAAAATTCGTCAACTAGATGAAAAACTGGCAAAGGTGAGTTCCGACGATGAGTATACTAAGGCGTACATACTTGAGACGCGGGACCGAATTAAAAAAATTTTAGATGCACCGCTGCCAGGGAATTAAAAAAAGCCTCTTTTTGTGAGAGGCTAGAAGTAGTGCTGCAGTTAGTTGAGTAGATTGACTTGGGTTAGATCGCAAAAGTTACAGCCAGTGCTCCGGCGATGGCACAGAAGGTTCCGGAAACGACGGCGGTAGCAAACAACCACCAAGCTGCTGTAGCAGCGGCTTTGCGGGTTTCTTCCGCTTGACGCTGGGCTTGATGCTTCAGCTGTTCTAGGCGGCGCTGCGCTTCTTGTTGTATGCGTTCTGCTCGTTGCAGAACTGTGTTGCGTACTCGTTCGATTTGGTCGATGATGCGGTTGGCATCTTCCTCTGAGATATCCTCGCGGGAACTCAAGATGGCAACTAATGTTTCGCGGTTGAACGCAGATAGGCGATCGCGCAGTGCTTCGAACCCGGCTTGGGGATCGTCAAACAATTTGCGAATATCTCGCTTGATACCATCGTAGTTAAGTTCCGGACGTTCTAGGGAGTTGAGGTAGTTGCGAATGCGGGCAAATATTCCCTCAATTGTATCTTGAATGCGTCGCTGTATACCCCTTACTTGTTCTACAAAATTATCGCGCACGGATACGATCGTATCTGCAATTCGAGCTGCTTCCTCATCGCTGAGGTCTTCCCGCAGTTTTAACAAGGCGATAATTGTATCGCGGTCGAATTGGGAAAGGCGATCGCCCAAACTTTCGATACCAACGCGAGGATCCCGCAATAACAAAGATAGATCGCGCTTGATACCTTCTGGATTGAGTTCTTCTTTACCAGTTTGCCGCAGATATTCTTCTAGGTAATCGCGGAAATTTTGTACCCTTTGCTGTGTTCGCTGTGCGAAGCGACGGGGTGCGCGCACGATATTGCGAATCGAGTTTTGAACGGCGTCGATAATTTGGTTAACTTGCTCTTCACTCAAATCTTGACGTTGAGCGAGCAATTTTACTAAAGTGTCCCGGTCTATTTGCGACAAGCGACGGCGCAGAGCGATCGCTCCTTCTTTAGGATTTTCAAATAATCGATTCAGATCGCGCTGAATTCCTTCTGGATTTAGTTCTTCTTTGCCTGTGTTGCGCAAATAATCAGCAATAGTGGTGAGAACGCTATCGTACTGTTCTTTGGCTTTGTCTGCTACTATTTGCGGTACCTGACGAATGCTGCGCCAGGATTCTTCTACAGTCTCGATGATGCTGTTAATTTGCTCTTGACTTAGATCTTGGCGGCTAGAAAGCAATTTTACCAAAGTATCGCGGTCAAAGCGAGATAAACGCGCCCGTATCGCTGCTATACCTGCTTGCGGATCTTCTAAAAGTCTTTTTAATTCAGCTTTAATGGCCTCGGGGTTGAGTTCTTCTTTCCCAGTGTTGCGCAGGTAGGATTCTAGGTTTAACCACAGCGATTCGACGTAGGATTTTGCTTGTTCTGCTAATGCTTTCGAGTCGAGCAAAACGCGATCGCGCTGTCTTTCTAATTCGTCAAGAATTGTTTCTGCTTCTGGCGGTTGAATGTCATTGCGCGCAAGCAGTATCTCCCGCAATTTTTGGCGATCGAATGCTGATAAACGCGCCTGAATAATTTCAAAATCTGCGTCCGGGTCTGACAGTAATGCTCTAAAGTCCCGCGCGATTCCCTCGGGAGTTAATTCTGATTTAGGAGTAACCAGTAGATAGCTTTCTACCCGGCGTTGTAAATCTTGTAGTATCTGTTTTTCTTCTTCTGCGGTCACCGTGACCAACACTGATTGGCGAACCAATTCCAAGCGATCGGCTATTCGCTGAATTTCTGCTTGGGTTAAAAGACCGCGTTGTTGGAGAATGTTAACGAAATCGCTGCGAGAGAGCTTCTCTAACTCACTTTTTACGATTCCCGGATCGGCTGCAGGATCGTAGATAACATCGCGAAATTCTTCCGCAATTTTTTCCTCACTCAACTGCCAAGCATAAGTGTTGAGCAGGTAGTTTTCCACATCCGCTCGGATCGGACTGTAAGGTTGTTTGGGTACGGGTAATCCTAGCTTATCTGCTTGCTGTGTGGCTTTTTCTTTCGCTGCGGTCAAAATACCGAGGATTTTTTCTACATCTAAATCCGACAAGTCGGTGCGTCCTAAAACAATACCAGTTAAAGCGGTTAATCCTTGTTGCAGCGCGCTTTGGACAAGACCGGGACTAGCTTTGCGATCGCCTTCTTTACCAGAACGCATTTGTGCAATTAGTTCGTCCAGCTTAGCCTTGAGCTCGTCTGTGTTAGTTTGTCCCGGTGGAAGCGATTTGATGTAGTCGATCAATTCACTCATCTGGTCTTGAGGACGAGACTGACCTACAACTTGCTGCCAAACACTATATAAAGTATCAGCTATGCGGTTTATATCTCGTTTGGAAAGGTCTGTACGACTGCTGACCAAGTTGACAAAGGTTTGGCGATCGATGTTGCGAAGGTCACCACTGGTGGCGATTTCTCTCAATTGAGGGTCGTTGAGCAGATTTTCAAAGTCCTTGCGAATCTTGGCAAGGTCTAGCTCCGGAGGACGCACCATTTCTAGGTAATCTTCTATTTGGTCGCGGAGGCGGTCAGGATCGATAGCGCTTCCCAACTCTCGCCGTACTGCTGCAGCTGCTGCTTCTGCAGTTGCCACTACCTGCTGGTTCACAGCTTTGGCGCCAAAAGCTGCAGTCGCCGTACCTATAATCGCTTGTAAACCGGAGGTTGCAGTGTTTATAATGTTACCAACAAAAGATCCCAGCGTTGTAGAACTTACCCAGACTAACAATACGAAATAGGTAGCCCAAATCACTAAACCCAAGATTGCTCCCAGTCCGGGACTGAAAATTGCCAAGCTGAGTTTGACCGCCAAAAAACAAGCGATCGCCAAAGCCACAGTGACGGTGACTAATGTCCAAATCCCTAATGCTGTACCTATTTTACGGATCGTTCCACCCAAACTTTCAACTTCTCCACTATCTGCATCAGAACTAGATGGACGTCCTAGGTAAGAAATACCTACTGCTACCGAAAGGTTGGTTAATACTAATTGGATAGCAAAAGCAAGGATGACACCAGACACCAACGCTGTAAAAAAGCGCGGTCCTGAAGTCAGAACTGACGTTTGTGCTGGCGATACTGGTGCTGATGCATCTATCTGTGCTAACCAAAATAGCGATTCATATAGTTGTTGTCCCAGCGTTATTTCCGCACTCTGAAACATTTTATTTCCTTCCTCTCACGCCTTGAAAAGTATAAAAAAATACTGCATGTGCCTGATTAACTTTCACCCTTTTACCTCTTGCCATACCCAACTCTTTAGCTCAGAATCTAGGAATTTGTGTCCCCACAGCATCCATCATAAGTCTGATACGTTCATCCGGCGTTGGATATAAGTTTTTTTACCCGCGCACCAACTCGGCACGTTTTCTTTGTTAAGTATTATCACTTAAATAAATGTTTGTTTTGACATTCAAGCTTGCACTCAGGACTATCGTCCGCAAAAACTTTCACCTGCACAACTAAAATGTAGGTAGTAAAAATAAACCCCAAGACTGAGCTTGGGAAAATTTTTATAATTCACCTGAAACGAGTCGTAATTGCAGTTAAGGAAAAAACTCAATAATGGAAGCAAGCTGTTGCAGTATTTTGCTAAGGGTAAAACTAAAAAGTTAAAACAAGTAATTGTTGAGTTATTCGTTATCGATACAATGAGGTATACCCAATACAGGACAGGGGAAGTCAGGACCGAGCTTTTGAACAAGTGGGTGTTGAGCAGAGTTACATCCCAAAAGTAATAGATAAGCAGCTTCAGATATGACAACTTTCTTCAGTTCTTGTGCTACACAACCAAAGCGTAAGTGAGCTTTGAAAGAACTTTGCCATTCTTGTGCGAGACAGCGTGCTTCCCATAATATTCTTTCTGCTTTTGCAAACTTATTTGTTTGGGGTAAGACGCGTGTAGGAACTATTTTTGATGTGGAACTAGCGGGAAATTGGAATGATACCAAATGGTTTAATTGAGCAGTAAGATTTTCCTGACTCGAAAAGACATCTAGAGAATGATTTTTTTGATTTTCTTCTTGTACGTAAACAGCTTGAACGGTGACGGTAGCGTTTGTAGCAATGCGTGTTTGGTGGGCAATTAACAAACTAATATCCAAAGCTGCATGACTTTTAGGAGAACTGTTATAGCCGACAATTAAGTTAATCGATTTAACGGTTTCAGTTGTTTCTGTACCAGCTGTTGCGGGGGGAGAAAGCAACAGCATTTGTTCCATTAAATCGTCTCTGCCTAGTGCGTTTTGTAAACGCATTAACATGGGCTTAATTTTCACGATTTTTACTTCCTTACAAAGAAATAAACGACAAATAAAAGCAGGTGAATAAATGTCTAGCGCTACTAGTATTGTGTTGCTTGTTTGCAGCGATCGCTATCAGCAAAGGGAAAAATGCTTTGTGGGAGTACTAATCGTCTGAGGTAAAATTTTGTTCGAGAAAATTCAGCGCGTAGTTGCGAAGTTCGTAGTATTCTTTGGAATCTCGCATCTGAGTGCGATCGCGTGGATGGGGAAAAGGTACTTCTAGGATTTCTCCGATCTTTGCCGCCGGACCGTTAGTCATTAATACTATGCGATCGGACATGTAAATAGCCTCATCAACATCGTGGGTAACCATCATTACAGCTTGACGATGTTTTTCCCAAATTTCCAACACTTGTCGTTGCAGTTTCCGACGAGTGAGGGCGTCTAGTGCTCCGAATGGTTCATCCATCAGTAGCATTTTCGGTCGAATGGCTAAGGCTCTGGCGATACCCACTCGTTGCTTCATACCTCCAGAAATTTCATCTGGATATTTATCAGCCGCTGCCGTCAGATTTACCATTGCTAAGTGTTCGTTCACAATACTAATTTTTTCTGCACGGGTAGCGTCTTTAAGAACTTCATCTACAGCTAGGCGGATATTTTCCTTTACGGTTAACCAAGGTAGAAGCGAATAATGCTGGAATACCATCATTCTTTCTGCACCTGGTTTGCGAATTTCTTTACCGTCGAGTCGTACAGAACCAGAGGTTGCTTTTTCTAAACCGGCGACAATTTTCAAAAGTGTAGATTTACCGCAACCAGAGTGACCGATGACAGAAATATATTCGTCTTCGCCTACTGTGAGGTTGACACCATCTAAAACTACGAATTTTTCCCCGTTGTTATTACCTGGATAAATCTTCACTAAATTCTCGATTTCCAAAAATGGAGTGGTGTGCAGGTTTTGCTCGTTGCTGTTCATCACTAAAGCTCTTGATTTAATCATGAAAAACTCCAAAGGTAGAAAAATTTCGGACTAATTTTGCCCAAATTTCCAAATTCTTAAGACATGTAGAAACGAATCGGGGCGTTGGCTCGAATTTCAAAACTGTTGAGATATCCGACTGGATCGCTGGGGTCGAAACCTTTATTGTCGATAAACACTTCTGGGGGTTCTACCTTGTAATCGTCTTTGGGAGATTCGATACCGATTTCTGCAGCAATGTCGCGGTAAAGATCTGCTCTCCAGCCTTGTGCGGCTATTTCTTCCGCGTTTTTGGGAAATTCCTTAATTTGGCCCCAACGCACAGCTTGTGTCATTAACCAAATACTTCTAGATCTCCACAAAAATGTAGAGTGTTCGTTGGGTTGTTTGGGGATATTATCGGGAATGTCGAAGAAAATGGTGGTGTCTGCGGCTTTGATGGTGCGGTCTTTTCCGTCCCAACCACCGTAGTTGTAATTGCCAAGAATTCCGGGACCTGTGAATTTAGTAATTGGAGCACCTGGCTTTTTGGGTCTTGCGCCTGTAAAGGAGCGGTCTGTGATGAGTTCGGCTACTTCTTGACGGTTTTCAGGTTTGCTGCAGTACCGACAAGCTTCAATCATTGCTTTGACTAGGGAGCGGTAGGTTTTGGGGTAATTGTCGATGAAAGATTGCATCACTCCCAGCAGTCGGTCTGGGTGTCCTAACCAGACTTCTTTTCCTTGAGCAAAGGTAAACCCGACGCCTTCGTTACCGGTAATTGCTCTTGTGTTCCAGGGTTCTGCTACCATATAGGCTTGCATGGCGCCGATGCGCATGTTAGTTACCATTTGGGGTGGGGGGATAATGATGATACGAAATTCCTTGAGGGGGTCGACTCCAGCTGCGGCGGATACGTAGCGAACAAAGTATTCGTAAATGGCAGAACTTAGTACTACTGCCCATACTTTGCGTTCTGGTGGTTGTTTATCAAAGTAGTTTCTAAAATCGCGACCAAAGGCCTCCAAAGCGCCATCACCGTATTTCTGTTTGTATTCGTACCAAGGACGCAGACCAAAGTCCCACATAGCTTTGTTCATGGTCATGGCGTTTCCGTGGCGGTGAATGGTCATAGCAGCGCACAAAGGGGCGTGACGCGCGCCTTCGGCGCCGATTCTGGCGTTAGTGACAGCACCGGAGCTACGGGTGAGGCGTCGAGACGACCGAAAATGAGACCGTCGCGGGAAGTGGCCCAACTTGCTTCTCGATTGAGTCTAACGTTGAGACCGTATTTGCGGAAAAAACCTTTTTTCCAGGCGATCGCGAAGGGGGCGCAGTCATTTACGGGAACGTACCCCACGGTGATATCTGGTTTTTCCAAATCTTGCGGCCTAACTACTGGTTTAACTGCTAAAGCTTCTTCAGTTAATCCTTTGGCGGAGCGATCGCCGGAAATAGCGCAGGAAGACAGGGCCATTCCAGCTGCTGTTGCTCCTATTTTTTTGATAAATTCTCGTCGATTGTAATGATTGTCCTGCTGTGAAGAAGTTTCGCGAACGATATCACTCATGGTGTTTGCTTTGACAACTGACTTATCTGGTTTTCCCAGGTAACTTTGCCACAACGTGCCTTTGCTAGAAAGCAATAATAGCTGCAAAAATTAACACTCTCGAGGTGTTTCTTTTAGTTAGGAGTTTTGGGGCGGTGCGTTACCAGTTCTTGAATTTTGCCGACAATATAATCCAAAAGCAGTCCTGTTAAGCCGATGACCAGTACGGCTAGAAATACCGAACTGAGGTTTAAACGGTTCCATTCGTCCCAGACGAAAAAGCCGATACCAATACCACCGGTGAGCATTTCTACCGCGACGATGACTAACCAAGCTATTCCCAGACTGATGCGCAAACCGGTAAAAATGTAGGGTAAACTGGCAGGCCAAATAATTTTGACAATTTGTCGCCACCGAGGCATTTCTAATACTCGTGCTACGTCTAGATAGTCTTTGGGAACGCTAGAAACTCCTAGGGCGGTGTTGATGATGGTCGGCCACAAGGAAGTGATAAATATCACAAATATAGCGGAGGGGTCTGCTAGGTTAAAAATAGCTAGGGCGATGGGTAGCCAAGCTAGGGGCGATACTGGTTTAAAAACTTGGATGATGGGATTGAGAGCTAGCATTGCAGATTTAGACATGCCGATTAAAAATCCCACGGGAATGGCTACTGCAGCGCCTATAAGAAAGCCTAGTAGAACTCTGCGCAGACTTGCTAGCAACAACCAACCAATTCCTAGGTTACCCGGTCCTCTTTGATAAAAAGGATTTAGGATGTAGTCTAAATTCGCTACTAGTGCTTCTGGTGGAGTAGGCATTAATTCATGGTTGGCAAGGGCTACAATCCACCACAATGCGATGATTCCTAAAAAGCCGAGGGCGGGTAGGAAGATGACATCTTTGGTAATAATCGGTTTTGCCTTCTTCCAGGCTGATTTTCCTGCAACTACAGCGATCGCGGCTAAGTTCAGTTGGGCCATAGCATCACCTCAATACAGTAAAACCCAGGTGCGATGAATCCGAGCAGTACCAGCCTAGGATACTGATGAGGTTTGCACACAATTTGGAAAATGCTCCTCTTCAGTCTCCTCTCAATGCCTACGAAGTTAGCTGACGGGCTAGGGTTGAGAGATACCCCTCTTTGGAAGGATGAGGTTTGGCTTTTTGATTTTTCCTTCAAACCTTCAAATAGATACGCCCCAAAATTTGGTTCCTCCGCTCTAGCAAGAGCCTTTTGCTTTGCCAGATTAGGCTGACTTACTCTTACTTAACTTAAGAGAGTAACATATGTTTCTGAAATTGTGTATCTATCTTGAGGCCAACTGTAGAATTCATCAAAGGTAAGCCATCGGGTCAACTGGGGTACCGTTTTTGCGGACTTCAAAGTGGAGGTGGGGACCGGTGGATAATCCTGTAGAACCAACTGCGGCGATCGCTTGTCCCCGCTTTACTTGTTGTCCTTCTGTAACATATACTTCGCTGGTATGGCCGTAAAGGGTAGTAAGACCGTTGCCGTGGTTGATTATTACTGCTTTACCGTAACCGCCATACCAACCTGCAAAAATTACTATTCCTGAGTCTGCAGCGCAAATGGTGCTACCGTAACTAGCAGCAAAATCTAAACCTGCATGAAAGCGACGGTAACCAAGTATGGGATGGATTCGCCATCCAAAGGGACTGCTGGTAGGAGCATCGCTGGGATATACAAATATTCCCGTTCCGTGGATAAAGTTTTTTTGACTGTTTGTTTTTGCTGCTGCTAGTTTGTTTCGAATCAAAACTGCAAGCGCTTGGGAATCTTTTTCCAACTGGATTTGTGCTGCTTCCAAAGCGAGGCGATCGCTGTTGAGGCGCTCGATCAGTTGTTGCTGGAATGCTGCTTGAACTTGAGTATCCGCTTTTTGAGCGAGTAGTTGCTGTTGAATCAAGGCTATTTGGTTTTTTTGCTGTTCTACTTGTGTTTTTTGTTGATTAATTTCGTTGGCGCTGACTGCAAGTTTAACCAAGATTTGCTGGTCTTTTTGATAAATTAGTTTCAAAAAACGACGGCGGCTGATAAAATCGCTGATATCTTGACTTTGCAGTAATATCGCCCATCCTTGACTTAAGGGAGAGCGTTGCAAAAAGCGCAGTCGGGCTATGGTTGCTGCTTGTTGTTGTTGGTAGGAAACTTCTGCTGTTGCTAATTTCGCTTCTAGCTGTTGCAGGTATTCAGTTGCCAGTTTTAGTTGTAATTGATTTTGTTGAATTTGAGTGTCCGTGATTTTCAAGTTTTGCTGCAAGCTGTGGAGTTGCTGTTGCACCAGCTTTTGTAAGTTGGTGAGGCGATCGCGTTGTTGTTTGACATTTTGACGCTGTTGCTCGATTTGTTGTTGTTGCTGTTGCAGGTCGGGAATGCTATCGAGCTTGGCTGTTAGTGCTGGCAATCCCAAAAATAGTTCTAGCCATGTACATAAAATGCCACAAAAAACAAGACACAAACAGCGAAAAGTTTTCTTGAGTCCTAAAAATTGCATTCTCATGGTGGTAAATTGAGCAGCACGGCTAGCTCGCCCAAAACATCACCAGTAGTGTTCCCAAAATAGGACTAGCTGATTGCAATCTAGCTTGAGACAGCAGAAACTAAACCCACAACAGCACAAAGCAATTATTACTAAAGCAGCTTCAATTGAGAATCTGCAGTGTCTGCTGATAAGCTTTCATTTCCATGAGAGCCTTGTGGATTTAAGCTGGTTTCTAGCCATTGTTCCTCCTTTGCAGCTAATAACTCGCTAGCTGCTTCCAGCATTGCTGCGGCGATATCTTTTAAATCTTGGCGATTGTTTAAGTATGTTTTCAGTGCTTCTATAGGATCGATGCTGGTGCTGGCGTTTAATTGTGGAACTCGTGGTTTGGCTAACTGACTGAGCAATTCTGGCTGAATTGTGTAGGTGTGAGCTGGACTCAATGCTTTATGCAGGGCGGTGTTGTCTATCAAATCTAGCTGTTCGGAACGAAGTTTATAAATTAACCTGACCACTGCATCTTGAATGTTGTGCTTAGCAATCTGGGAAAGGATCGCTGCTTGGGGGTCTTCAGTTTTTGATACATCCACCTCGATGGTGCGAAAACTTCGTACCGGGAGAGGACAAAATTCCCAATTTGCTTTCCCTGGTTGCAATTCCACCATGACATAGCCTTTTTCTTCTTTTTCTTCACTAAAATCAACTCGTTCGATACTTCCTGGATACACTACAGGCGGATCGTTTGATTTGTTCAAATTTTGATGGCGGTGGACGTGTCCCAAAGCTACGTAGTCAAAGCAGGGTCGTGCTAAAAGTGACAGGGGAATTGTAAAACCTTTACCTACGGCTAAAAAACGTTCTGCTCCCAAGCAAGCACCATCTGTCATCAGGTGACCCAACAGTACTGTTGGTATTTTGGGGTCGAGACGGCGAATTTCTGCTTCCAGGACGACTTGCAGGCGTTCGATTAATAATTGATTAACTTCTTGTAGAGATAAACCTTCAGTTTCTCGGCGGGTCATTAATGCGGAACGAGTCAGCCAAGGTAGGGTAATTACTTGTACCGGACCGTTGCGGGTTTGGATGCGGTGGGTAGTTAATTTATCTCCGACTACGACTCCCGGTACGCCCAAAGCGCGGTAAATGCATAAGCTGGCTCCTCCGTGTCCTTGTGAATGTTGATCGTGATTACCTACCAGCAAAACGGTGGGGATTTGAGCGTCTACAAGGCGGCGAAACTGATTGGCAAAAGCTTCCTGGACGTAAGGTGGTGGTGTAGCATCCGGAAAGGCATCCCCACCAAAGATAACTAGATCAACAGGTTCTTGCAGCGCTCGTTCTATGCAGCGAGATAGGGTATTGACAAAATCTTCTAATCGTGTATTTATTCCTGTTTCGGGATTGATTCGTCCGTGGGAAAAGCCACTTCCCATGTGGATATCAGCAAGGTGGAGAATTTTAATCATAAAGAGTTCGTCTAAACTTTAGCGGTCAACGGTTGATGGTAAGCCAACTGCAAAGCTTGAGAAGAGGACTTTGTAGCAGTCAGAAGCGATCGCTACTCGTATTCCCAGCATTGCAAATTAATGTTTGTACCGGCTACGGCAGCTGCGGCTACGTAGTTGCTAGCAGGTACTAGCTCTATTAAACTCCATTGTTGGTGATTAAGCCTTGCTGGTTCTTTGGGAGAAAGGAAAACCTCTACTTGTTCGAGCTGGGTTATTCCCTCTCCGGTGGCTTTTAAATAAGCTTCTTTGCAAGTCCAGTAGCGGAAAAACACTTTTTGCTGCTCCTGGGGAGGAAGCGATCGCACTACAGCATCTTCTCGGGGTGAAAAAAATCTTTGACTGAGGTTGGTGATGTCAGTTACAGAGCGGATGTATTCTACATCAACACCAATCAAACGGTTGTTGGTGACTGCGCACAAAGCTAAAGAATGAGAGTGCGACAAATTAAATGAAACACCGGTGCGAGCGAATGTCTCCGCTAACACTGGTTTTCCTCGAGGTTCGTAGTTAAACTGTATGGCTTGTGGTTCGACATGCAGGTAACGACTTAAAATAGCGCGAAGAATACCGCGACCTGCAATGTAACGCTGTCGGTGTTGCTGAAAATAAAATCGCTCGGCTTTTGCTTTTTCGTCGCTGGAGAGGGTTGCTTGCAAAATTTGCAAGTCACTGGGCGATCGCTCTAGGTTAATGCGCCAGATATGAACGTCACCCGGTGATAAAGTGATATCGGTGGGAGCGGTTGACCATACACAAGCGTCAGAAGTCATCGATTCATGAAACTTTCGATAATTGCAGACAAATTTTGCCCAAAAGTTACGTTGTGGCCATAACAGCTTCACTTAATTTATATCAGCGATTCGGGAAGGATTTGTTGCCAATTTCTCCGGTTGGGAACTACTTTTTCCAAAGAGCTGTTCTGGACTGGCATTAACAAAGGCATCTCCGGTAGATGCTTTGCAAATATCTTCGCACAATTTTTCTTGCCTGGCGATAGCTGCTCAAACAAAAAACTCGTTTGTTAGTAGCGGTGCTTGGAATTGCTTTTGCAACTTTTGAAAACTTTGAATGCAGATTTAGTTTTAGTCCTTCATTTTCAAAGTGTTTATTCGCTCAAAGATATTTCTTGGCAGCGATCGCATCAAGCTTTAGGATTTGCGGGTATGGGTGGGTACGGGAAATTTTGAGCACGCAGGCGATTTTGGTCTTTGGTACTGACCCGAGGACTATAGCATTTAAGCTTTTAGAGGTAAATCAAAATCTTACCCAATCTCCAATTATTTGAACCGATTGCTAGCTTATACCAACAGCAATCGACTAGCGTCCGGGGGAGCAGTTTGTTTTCCTTGGGTGTGTTTGTTGCTGTATGTGGTAATGCGATCGCCGTCCTGAGAACATTCAATTGACACTCTTACCGCTAACTGCTTTATGGTGTAGCGGGAGATTTTTGCTTTACACAAGGATGCTTTTCGGTTACCAACGAGTCCGAAAGATAGCAAATCATTCTTATATCCGCAACATGAATAAAGTTTTGTACCGGGAAAGAATCTGTCAACTTGAATAAATTTACCTTCTTCTCTTTTTGGTTTGTAGCCGTTCGAGTTAAGCAACATACCAAAACCAGCACCATACATTCACTTGGCTAGTTTTGTTCTCGCTAATTCTTTGACACAAAGGTCTCAAGCAGGTAGCAAAAATTTTAACCGCAGGGTTACCAATGATAATTATTGTTCTTACTCTTGAAGCTTTTGCCCTGCGAGAAAAATCCTACTGGGTAAAAACAACTTTTATAGGTTTTATTTTTGGATTGGGCGTCATGGTCTCGTTTTTTGTTGGAATTGTTATTGTCTATCAAATTTTGTACGCAGATGGATGCTCAAGGCAATTGCATACAGCGATCGCTATTTAACAACGCTGCTAATATTTTCTAAAGGCAAGCAATGAAAAATTTTTCTGGCAAATTCAGTCAAACGCTCACCAATGCAATTACTTCCTTTTTGTTTGAAAACCAAACTTTAATAACAACCTGATTTATAGTATTTCAGAAATTTTCTGACTGGCAAGCATTATGATCTCAAAGATTGTATTTTGTTAATGAGTTGAGTTAAGCTCCAGGAAAAATGCCAATGAATAATTTATTTGCAGCAGGTGGAGTGGTGATGTGGCCGCTCCTGGGTTTTTCGATGTTAGCAGTGACGCTAATTATCGAGCGAGTTCTTTTTTGGGTACGTTTGGGTAGTCGTCAAAATCGGGTTGTGCAAGAGGTTCTCAAGCTTTACCGAGCTGATAATGTCGTTGGTGCGTTGGAGCGACTGTACGAGAATGTAGATTTACCGATGGCGCGGATTTTTTTGGCAGCTTTAGAATTAGAACAGGCGACTCCAGAAGATTTTCGTTTGGCTCTAGAAACAGCTGCACAAGCGGAAATACCTTTACTAAAACGCTTTCAAAATATCTTTGATACAATCGTTGCTCTTGCACCGTTGTTAGGTCTTCTCGGGACTGTGTTGGGATTGATCGCTTCGTTTGCTTCTTTAAATATCGGCGATGTGGGAGGTACGAAAACTGCAGGTGTTACCGGTGGTATTAGCGAAGCTTTAGTTTCAACAGCATCGGGATTGGTAGTTGCCATTTTTACACTTTTATTTGCTAATAGTTTTCGAGGACTTTACCAACGTCAAATTGCCTTGATTCAAGAATATGGCGGACAACTAGAATTACTTTACCGTCGTCGCTACGAAAGAGAAAATCGAGTTTGTGCACCTCCTGACAAACAAACCAAACCTATCACTTCTCATTCTGATGCTGTTGATGATTGATACCATATTGGCAATAGGCAATAATGGCTGGGAAGTGTTTGGAAACGCCAGCTAGCTGAAAGTATGAATCAACAAGCAGGCGATCGCTTAACATTTTTGTCTTCTAGACACACCGACCGTACGTGCTGCAGAGCTTTTGTGTAATTTGCGGCTATGCTGTTTTCTAGCAGCGACTCGAATCTATAGCTCTGGGCGATCGCTAGCTCGATCGGGTCATCAACTAGTATGAAAAATAAGGCATAAAAGCGCTGAAAAATTTGCTCATCAATGCAGTTTCCTTTTGCTATACTGACCGAACGTAGAATAGATGACAGGCTGTTTTTCAGCTGAAGTTTGCAAAAGAAGCTACCATGACTATTTGGATAAACGAGCAAGTGGATCCGTCTGGCATAATTTACGCTTGTATTGCCTGTTGTGATGAGGTGCAAGCTAAAGATTGTCACGAATCGTTTCAGAGGAATTTGACCGAAACACAAAAAGCTGCTGGTTGGATAGCACGATTGCGGACTGTTGATTGTTGGGACGAAGTTCCGGTTAATGCTTTAAAACTTGATTGATTTTGCAAGCTACAGCTACTACTCATAAATCGCGCAAATCTCCTAGCTTGCGAATTTCCGGCCAAATTATTGCCGTAGCAATTACCACAAAAATTGTGCCAATTCCACCCCCAACAACGGAAATAACCGGACCAAATAAAGCTGCAGTTAACCCTGATTCAAAACCTCCCAGTTCATTAGAAGCGCTGATAAATACGTTGTTGATAGCAGCAACTCGACCGCGCAGGCGATCGGGTGTTTTGATTTGAACTAAGGTATGGCGAATCACAACGCTAATGCTATCAAGAGCGCCGCTTAATGCCAGCATTAGTACTGACAACCAAAACCAGCGAGACAGTCCAAAGATAATTGTGACTGCGCCAAATCCAGCTACTGACCACAGTAAAGCTGGTCCAGCTTTTTTGGTGGGTGGTAAATAGGCTAAAACTAATGCCATAATTAGTGCGCCAATGGAAGGTGCTGCTTGTAAATATCCAAGTTCTACCGGTCCTACGTGCAAAATATCCTTGGCGAAGATTGGTAGCAGTGCAACTGCACCTCCAAGCAAGACAGCAAACATATCTAAGGTAATCGCCGCTAAAATTAGCTGATTTTGCCAAATAAACTTGACACCAGCAGATAATGCTTTGAGCGAGAGCGGTTCTTGGGAAAGAATTGTTGTTCGTTGTTTAATTGCTGCTGTGAAACTAAAGCACAGCAATGCTGCTATGGCCGCTAAAATATATACCCCAGTAGCGCTTCCAAAAGTGGCGATCGCAAATCCTCCTAAAGCTGGACCGATAACTGTGGCGATTTGAAAGCTAGTACTGTTCCAAGTGGCTGCATTGGCAAACGCGTTTACTGGTATTAATTGCCACATCAAGGCATCGCTGGCGGGCTTGAAAAAGGCTCTGGCTACTCCTGTTAGGGAAAGAAATGTATAAACTAGAACCAAGGAGCCGCGGGTATAGGAAATGACCGCCAAAGCCAAAGAGCAAAGAATCAAAAGCACGATCGAAACTAAGGTGGTGCGTTGGCGATCGCTTTTATCGGCAAAATGTCCGGCGATAAAGGTCAAAGCAATCATTGGTAAGACTTGCGCCAGTCCCACTCCACCTAAAACCAAGGCGGAGTTGGTGCGATCGTAAAGCTCCCAACCGAGTGCCACGGTTTGCATTTGGGAGCCGGTAAACAAAAGCACCCGTCCGGCGGTAAATAATCGGTAATCTCGATACCTCAAAGCTGCAAAGGGATCGTGCGCTCCACCTTTAGCCAGGAGGTGAGCTAACTTCTTTTTGCTCGAAGACATTTTTCAGTAAAGTCAAACCTGCTTCAATTTGCGATATCTGCTCTGGTGTCAGTTCTTGAAGAATTTCAGCAATGTGAGCGCGAGTTTTTTCTTGGGATTGCTCAAGCAGTTGCTTTCCTTCTTCAGTCAGATTAAGGACTATTCGTCGCCTTTCTTGAGGATGATCGTTGCGTTCTACCCAATGACGCTGTACCAATCGTTCTGTTGTAGCTGATGCTGTAGCGCAAGTGACGCCAAGATGTTCCGCCACTTCGGATAGGGAAGCTCCAGGATGGCGCTTGAGAAATGCTAATGTCCGCAACTGAGGTATAGAAAGAGAATCCGCACTATGGGTACGCATATCCGCTCGAATAAACCGCATCAATAATGGAATTGTTTCCATCACTCTGGCTGCACATTCTTTGCAAGTGACACCTTGGGAAGGTTTACCGAGCTGCATGGGGCTTTGATTCTCCTATGTTATGTAGCTACCCGCGGGTAAAGTCGCCCGCAGATGATTGTCAAGATAATTAATGTTGATAAGAGAATTGTACAATCCAGACCAAATCCGTAGAGACTAGAGCTTTTTGGGAGCATAACACTTCGTAAAGCATCCACTTCATAAGTCAAGGGATTAATGCTGGAGATGATTTGCAACCAATTTGGCATCAACGATAAAGGATAGATAGCATTACTGGCAAAAAATAATGGCATGGTTATTAGCTGGCCGATCCCTGTAAATCTGTCTCGACTTTTGACCACACAGCCAATAATTAAAGAAAAAATACAAAAATTAGCCGCTCCCACCAGTACGATCGCTACTACTTGCAGTATAGCTAAAGGATGGAGATAAAGCTGGACCCCCAATAGCAGCGCTAAGCCATAAACGATCGCTATCTGCGACAAACACCGCACTCCACAACCTAAGGCTTTACCTAATACTATGGCAGTACGCGGTACGGGACTAGCAAGAAATTTATGAACAATTCCTAAATCTCGTTCCCAAATTAATGTCATACCACCAGTAAAAATTGCCACAAACAGAACGCTTTGAGCAAGAATACCAGGAGTCATAAATTCTAAGTAAGATAGGTTTTCTGTGGGGATAGCTCGAGTTCGCGTCCAAACTTGTCCGAAAATAAGAAGCCACAAGGCAGGTTGTACGCCTCGTACCAATACATCGGTAGGATCGTGCAGAAGTTTGCGTATTTCTAATTCAGCGATGACCAAAGTTTTACTAATTAACTCGGCGATGACGCCAACAAAATTTCTCCTTTGTCGTGCGTGTAGTTCAACCCAATCGCCTGATGTTACGTCTGATTTTGGCTGTGTCATGGTAACTGATTTTCGATTCTACTTTTTTCCCTGTGTAAGTAATAAAGACGTCATTCAAAGTTGCGTTTGGCTGATTTAAGGTAGCTTTTAACTTCGCAGGAGCACCAGTTGCAATTACCTGACCTTGATTCACGATCGCTACTGTGTCACACAAGCTGTCAGCTTCTTCTAAAAAGTGAGTCGTTAAAATAATGGTTGTGCCATAATCCTTGACAAGCTGTTGCATTAAATTCCATACTTGATGGCGGGCCACCGGATCGAGTCCGACGGTGGGCTCATCCAGAAACAAAATTTGCGGTTGGTGCAAAATTGATTGAGCTATTTCTAGCTTGCGGATCATCTCCCCAGAGTAGTTTCTCACCAAGCGATCTGCAGCTGCTTGCAAATCCATAAAAGCCAATGCTTCACGAATGCGTCGCTCCCGTCGACTACGAGGAATTCCGTATAATTTGGCAAAGATTAAGAGATTTTCATAACCTGTGAGACTACCGTCTGCTGAAAGTGCTTGGGGAACATACCCAATGATGCGTCTAACTGCATCAGGTTGATAGGTCACGTCATACCCAGCTATGATTGCTCGTCCCGCTGTTGGTGGTAGTAGCGTTGTTAACATCTTGATCGCTGTGCTTTTGCCAGCTCCGTTGGGACCGAGCAAGCCAAATACTTCACCCGCTTGTACGCGGATGTTCATCGCATCAACAGCAGTAAATTTGCCAAAGCGCCGCGTTAGTTGTTGGGTTTCTAATATCACTGATTTTGGAGCCAATGAAATTTCCTTTGACTAATACTTAGTAATGCTAATTATTAGCTTGACACAAATTTTTCGGAAGTCAAGAGTTTATTTTTTCACAGCCACAAGAAAATGCCCTCAAAGGGGCGATTGTAACAGCACAAGCGAATCGATTCGGCTAGATTGCTCGAGACTGTTTGTGGGTGCGTCACACTCACCTTCATGCTCGAGCGGCTAGCTGTTTGTAGAGAGTTGCTGCTGCAAATATAAAGGTATATTTAGATTTTTATCTAAATTACTAAAGTCTTATAAACCTTTGTGAATATTAAGGAAATCTAAAGGCGAACGGATTTAAGATTTTCTTAAGATTGTTGGAGGGTGGAGTTGCAGTGGAGGAATATTCTATGAAAGCTTCTACGTTACGTTTGCTGTGGGCTGTGGTTGAAGAGACTCAGACTAACATTCTAATTCAATTTAACGACGCAGAGCTCATCCAGCAGTTATTGCGACAGCTGAAAAACAAAACATGGCTAAGCAGCGAAGAAATGAACACAATTAGCAATTACTTGAGTTCTAGAGTACCGTTGATTCGTGACTTGGCTTTAGCACGTCTGGCGTAGTGCCACAAAAAACTACGTTGAAGGGGTGTTCTTCAGAATAACTTAATGACCGAGGCAAAAAATTCTCATAGTTTCTATAGTTGAATAAAAATAGAGAAGAAATAGAAAGCATGAAAGAGTGTTCGGCTATCTATTTTTCTGAAAACATCCTCGACACAAGTGTGGCTTAAAAGAAGATCGCCGATGGAACGCCTAAATTCTTCACAAAACGATCAGCAGGTTGCACAACTGGAGGAAAAAGAAGCTTCAGTTTTAGAGCAGCAGCAGGCGATAACAGCTGGTAGTGCAAAGGAATCTAAGAATAATAATAGTAAAACTGTAGCATCGCCATCTTGGAGGCGTTTGGTACTCTCAGTGGCGTTGGGAGTTTTATTAGGTGCAGGAGCGATCGCTTCCGGAATTTATGCTTATCGCCGCTGGCTGTACGCTCAAAGTTATCTGCAAACAGATAAAGCCTATGTTTTGGCAGATATTTATCCGGTGACCGCTCGCGTTTCTGGAATAGTAACTGAGGTTACAGTTAAGGATAATCAAATTATATCTCCAGGAACAGTATTGGTAAAACTCGATCCCCGGGACTATCAAATATCTCTAGCGCAGGCAAAGGCATCTTTAGAATTAGCCAAACAACAAGCGGCTTTGGCGCAGGAAAAAATCAAGAGTGCGGCCTCCTCGAATATTTTGTCGCTATCAATACCAGAGCCACAGCCAGCTAAGCCAAGCAAGAATACTTCTTCCCAGACAAATGTTACTAAAGAAAACTTACCACAATTGTCAGCCATAAGCCAGCAAAGAGAACTAAACGAACAACAGTACAAAACAGCACTGGCTGCGATCGCTCAAAAGCAAGCCGAGGTAAAAAAAGCAGAACTTCTGCTTTCCTACACGAAAGTTACCGCTGTGGTGGGGGGGAAAAGTTGCCAACAAAAACGTTCAGGTCGGACAGCGGGTGGAACCGGGACAAACTTTGTTGACGATCGTACGGCCAGATCCTTGGGTGGTTGCCAACTTTCCAGAAACAGAATTAGAAAAAATACAGCCAGGACAAAGTGTGGAGATTCAAATTCCTGCTTTTGCTAGCCGCAGGTTTCAAGGCAAAGTAGATAGCATGTACCCTACATCTGCAGGATTTGGCCTGGGATTGGAAACAGGCGATCGCCCCACGGGTAATTTCATCCGCAGCGGTGGCGTGCAACAAATTCCAGTTAAGATCGTGTTCGATCCAAACAGTATTAAAGGTTATGAATCCCGCCTTACTCCTGGAATGTCAGCGGTGGTAAAACTAAAAGCTAAATAGAAAATTTACAGTTATGGGGTAATGAAAATGTCAAGTTAAAATTTGCGATCGGCTGCAAAATTGGAGACCCCAATGACACAACAAGCTTCAGAGCCAAAAAAAGTAGTCGTTGTCGGTGCAGGTTGGGCCGGTTTGGGTGCAACCTACCACTTGGCAAAACAAGGTTATGATGTGACGTTGCTAGAAGCAGGTTCCGAACCCGGGGGGTTAGTAGCTGGTTGGAGAACACCAGCAGGGCGTGCAATAGAAGCAGGTATCCACGGTTTTTGGTATCCTTACAGAAATATTTTTTCTTTAATTAATGAATTAGAAATTAACCCTTTTACCCACTGGAGTTGTTCGTGTCAATATTCGCCTGCGGGTTTGGAGGTTGAATCTCCTGTCTTTCAATACTTACCCCGACTTCCATCACCTTTGGGTACTTTTGTTTATACACGTTTTCATCGACTACCATTAATTGACCGCCTTAGTGCCTTACCTTTGCTTTATGCTGTGATTGATTTTGATAATTCGGATGATGCTTGGCGACGTTATGATTTTGTAACTGCCCGAGAATTGTTCAAAGATTTTGGTGTTTCTGCACGTCTTTACCAAGAATCTTTTGAACCAATGTTATTGGTGGGTTTATTTGCTCCTGGCGAACAATGTTCTGCGGCAGCCACTTTAGGAATGCTGTACTTTTTTATTTTGGCACATCAACCCAATTTTGATGTAGTTTGGTGTCGGGGAACCGTGGGAGAAAAAATCTTTCGTCCTTGGGTAAAACGCATTCAACAAGCTGGGGGAAAGTTACTAACAAATAAACGAGTAACGGATGTAATTGTTGATAGCGAGCAGCGAGTCACGGGTGTGGTTTGCAATCAGGAAGTGTTTGCTGCTGATGCAGTCATTTTTGCTGTTGGCATTACAGGGATGAAAAAGATAGTTGCAAGCAGTACCAATCTCCAAATTCGCGAGCAATTTCGCAATCTGACAAATTTAGGAGCGATCGATGTTTTAGCAACTCGTTTGTGGTTTGATCGCAAAATTAATATTCCCCGTCCTTCTAATGCTTGTTTTGGTTTTGACAAAACTACAGGATGGACCTTTTTTGATTTGAATGCTCTCCACGACGAATACAAGAATGAACCAGGAACAGTTGTGGAAGTTGATTTTTACCATGCTAATCAATTTCTTCCTTTGGAAGACAAAGAAATCATCAAAATTGAACAACTTTATTTAGCAGCTTGCATACCTGAATTTCAAAGTGCCAAAGTAATTGATAGCAGTGTAGTTCGTTTACCACAGGCGGTGACTCATTTTGCTCCCGGTAGCTATCGTTATTTTTTGCCAGCAAGGACTTGTTTTCGCAATGTGTTTATGAGCGGCGATTGGATTGTAAACCGCCATGGTTCTTGGTCGCAGGAGAAAGCTTATGTTACGGGTTTGGAAGCTGCAAATTTAGTAATTTCCTATTTGGGAAAAGGTCAGTTAGCTAAGATTTTGCCAGTGGAAGCAGATGAACCCCACATTCAACTAGCAAGAACGATCAATCGGGCGCTGCGCTATGCCAGTAAGTCTATTTTGCCTGATTTTTGGTTACCTTAAGCAATTATTAAAAGAGGAAATCCACCCCCAGCAGGTAGGTGGAGCACAAGAAAAATAGGTATTGACCAAGTTTTATCAATGTGGTGTTGCAAGGCGTTGTCGCTTGTGTGTCGATACTGTGGAAAGTTATGATTTGGCGGCGTTTTCGCGCAATCACCTTTTTGATATTTTCAAGAATTTATGCTAGTAAAAACCACCCGCGTCCAGCAGGTGGCAAGGGTAAGCATGCATTATTTACTTTCAAAATTACCACTTGTAGATGACAATATCTTGTCATTTTTGTGTTGATGTTGTGGAGAGTGATAGTTGAGTTGCTTATCTACGCCGCACGTGCAATCCATCGAGTCCCTGTTTGATCCAACTCAAACATTCGTATTCAGACGTGAAAATTTTTGGCGCTGCAATATTATTCAATGAATCGGGAGGATAGTGATCGTAAAAATATTTATCGGTTTCGCGATAAACGATAATCAAATTGTTTCGATAAATGTAGCGATGCTGAAAATAATCGCCTTTGCTAACAAATTCTAAATTTTTGTCAATATGTTCTTTAGCTATCTCTAGGATATTATCGATACTGCTGCCGTAGATTCCGGCTGGATTTTCTGCTTTATGAAAGCGGCTTTTATGACCAATTTCTGATAAAAGTTTATACGAATAAATTTCGTGATTGCCTGCTTTTCCATAAACAAAGGGAATGATTAGGTAACCTTTGTATGAAAGGGAATGTTCGTATAAAAGACGGTCCATGTGCACCTCCGGTATTGTTGCTGTTCACAAACAACTTCCTCACGTTTCACCACAAATTTATTATCTCTCTTTTTGCGGAGAATTATGAAGTAATTAAGAAGGTGGAATAGACCAGGCTCGTTTTCAAAGCTAGCTGAGCTCAAAAACGGCAAGATTTTGCAAATTACCGGTACAGAGAAGAAATTTAGAAGGTACAAGGAATTCGTACCAAACTCTAGCAGATGCTCTCAAGCTCCTGAATTATAAATCCCGAGATTGCAAACTTTATTTCATCTCCTACTTTCAAGCAGGGGAACCTTTTGCCAACAGAGGAGTTTGGGGAGCGATCGCCATTGCAGACAGTTATTCCGCAACTGCATGAGAACAGGAGGAGCGTGATGTTTGCAGGACTTTTGCCCAAACCGTAAGTGGTTTGCCAACTTGTTTATAAAGTAAAGTTTCTAGAATTATGCCGTTGTTGTGAGCGGTAAGTGCTTGATTTGGTTCGCGCAGGAATTCGTAGAAGCCGCTATACCAACCTTTACTAGATTTAAGATGTAATCGCACAAAATCAAACAACTGGCGGGTGTAAGCAGTGTTGTAAAGTATATGCCATCCTATGGCTGCACTTGTGCTCAAAAAGCGCAGGTGATTGTATTTTTGTCCTGTGGGCGCGATCGCACTCCAAGGTTCTCCGTTGACGAACAAGCAATTATAGACGAAGTGAGGAGGACGATCTAAATAATCTTCCGTAACTGCCGTTAATTGGTTTGTAACTCGATAACGTGCTTCTTGAGCAGCTAAAATGCGATCTGCATAAGCTTTGGGTAGAGTTTGAAATCCAGTTTCGATACCGTCTAGGATATAAGGCCCGCTGAGGACGTAGTTGGCAGCTCCGGAATTTTTATAGTTGCGTTGATCGTAAGGTATTCCCTGTCCGTAAAGATTGACAAAGGCTGTGTGGCTGTGGTAATCCAAGGCTTGGCTGACGTTTAAGCCCCATAACTTTAAACCGTAGGCGCTGTAATTTTCGTAACCCAAACGACCTTCTTGTTTATACTCTTCTTTTTCTTGAACAATTTTAGTTCCATACATTTGTCCGTTGTTGGTGAGTCGCTTAACTCGCCAATGTCTCCAAAGGGCTTCTACGTGCGGTTGTAAGTGGGGATACTTGGCGGCGATAATTTTTAACCAAATTGCCATTCTTCCCAAATCTATGGCTGACCATCCTGTTTCTTGCCATTTTTCTGGTTGATTGGAATTTATGGGTATAAGAGTTTTTGAGTTGTAAGCTTTGTTTGGCAATTCGTCTTTATACAGAGGAATTGACTTTAAAGTCTCTAACATCCTACCAAGCTTTGCTTCTAATTCTGATGCGGGTATGATGTTAAGTTCTTTGGCACTTACTAAAGCAGCGATCGCCGTGGCTTGATCCCACATCGTGACAAAGTTCGATCCGTCTACGGAATTGACCAAACCTGTATCGTTATTCCAGTTGTGCTGAAAATATAACCAGGCCTGACGGGCGATCGCCATTTCTTCTTGGCTTAATGTTCCCGCACCAGGAGCAGTATATGGGGTTTTGGCAATTTTTATTTGGCTGGGGCTAATTGGTGTACCGCGCCATGCTAAGGAGCGAGTATCTAGCATGGCTATTGTTTCAGCTTCTTGAACTGCTGCGGAATTTAATTGGGGTGTTGATATGTCAGTCTTTTGCACGACAGAAGTACCACAAATAAATGCTGTAACCAATAATTGAAACCAGCAATAGCGATCGCTGCTATTACTGCTGGGGTTATTCCACACAAACTATTTCAGCTTGGAGGTGGTGATTCCCAGTCAAAAGTAATTTTCTTGCCTTTGTATCCGATCGCTTTTGAGTACTACAAGAATAAAAATATACAAAAATTAGAAAATTTTTCCTTCTTATTAAAGATTTTGCGGAGAATAATATGTTATTTAATACACTTTAAATTCTTAAGTATTTTTAGTAGTTTTTTATACTTAACAAATTAGTTTACCACCTCGACTTTCGGTGCGATCGTTCTATGATTGCTAGCATTAGAACTAACAACTGCTACTTGTATTAAAGCTTCTTTTTTTTTAACGCAAGTGGCAACAAGTACGGACAACAGAAGCATCTCAAAACTGTGCTTGCTATTTTCCGCTCTCAAACGGACGTTACGAGGTCAAACCAGGTTTAATTCCCTTTGGAAGTGATTTAGGTAATGGTATCGCCGATCGACGAGTATTTCAAATAGATGATAATTTTGCTGATTATCGTGAAGCAAAGCTTTTAGCGCGTGCTGAGCGTTTGAGCAAGTACTATCAAACTTGCAATTATTCCACTGCTGTGGCGAGTGCGATCGCTCGTTTGATAGGCGATCGCCTGACTCAGGAATATCCTTATTTATTTAGGGTCGAGAAGCTAGCTCGCGGTCAGATAGCTTTTTACAGTCGCTTGAGTGGAGAAATTTTTTATCTAGATAGCAATTGGCAATTATTGTCTTTTCAAGCACCAAAAAGGGCTATTTCTCCTGGTTATGTTTCCACACTCGATGCTTTAGCTGCGCAGGTACAGGAAGATTTAGCAGTTGTTTGTCGTGCTGGTGGTAGCAACTGGTTAAGCGCAATTCATCTTTGCTATCCCAACCATTGGTCGGCACAAGAGAAAATAGGTAAAGATTTTGCTGCTATACATGCACCCGTAGCAGGTATGGAAAAAATCAATCGACGGGCAGATGCAATAGTTAATACTATGATCGCGGGCAAAACAATGGTGCGCTTTGCTTGGGGGTTAAGTACAGACACCCGTCTCAACCATCACCCGGAACCGCCAATGAATATACCACCTTTAAAATGGCAAGGTAGAAATTTCGATCCTAACAATCCCCGTCTTTACTTGCGAATTGAACGCCAAGTTATCTGGGGACTACCAAAATACGAGGCGGTATTATTTGTGATTCGCACCTACTTTCGAGATTGTCATGCAATCAAAAAAGACCCCCACCTGCGCGCTCAGCTGGTTTCTGCTATTCGCTCGATGACGCCAGATTCTCTGATTTATAAGGGCTTGTTCGAAAGTAAAGATAGCATTTTAGCTTGGCTGGAAGAAATTTAGGTTTTGCTTGTTGGGGAGTTAACAGTTTGGCGATCGCTTTATTTTTTCAATATTCAGTACTAGCAGCGATCGCTGCAGCAATTTCATGTTTTAGCTCTTGGCGGATAATTTTCGCTCCAAATGCTGTCAGGACATCTATCAGTTCTTTGACCCAGTTATGTTTAATGATGGCGATCATGGCAGAACTACCGGGAGTTATGAAGTTGCTAATTTGCTTTAATTTTTGGTCGTCAAATCCCAAATCGATGGCTTTAACGCTCAAAGTACCTGCTGCAGCACCTAGTAAAATACTATCAACAGGAGCACCGGCAATAATTCCAACTATACCGCTGGCGATGGCGCTAATAATGCTTGTACTGCGATTGATACCTCGCCTGTGCTGGATCTGTAGATACAGTTTGCCGCATTTATCTCTGGTAATGACTGCCAAGTTACGGTAAACGATCCCATACCAGATGTTAATAATTTTTTCTTTTTGGCGTTGCTTTAATTTCTCAACTACTTCCGCAGCTTGTTGTTCATTTTGGAAGCTTGCAATGATGAGAGCAAAAGAGTTTTCCATGATATAAATTGGTGTTAAAGTTACTACATAGTTAGCGGTGTTAAAAACGTTTGCTTCCAAATTTGGCTGTAGCTGTTGCCCAATTTTCGACGCTTTTGGATTTGGATTAGCAATTTTCAAGTGTGTGTTGGGATGAAAATTTTACTGGCTATCATGATTTTTCTTGGCAATGGTTTTGAAAACAGTTGTAACTTTTTAGGCGAAAGATACAAATATAAGGCTAGTAAAATATAAAGAGTATAGCTAAGGAATTTGTAAGCAAAAAATATCTAATTTATAATATATTTTTCATGTATTAAGTAAGTGTAAATATTTTGCTAAAAGAGAAAATAGTATTAGGGCTGTAGTTGCAGTTCTTATTTATTTCTTATGAAATTTTTATACTTTTTATATATATTCCCACTTTAATTGCAAGTTATTTTCTAGACGGAAACATGAAGCAAAAGGTTGCTGTGGGAGTGGCTTGTACTTTGAGTTGAAAGGTAACGCACAGAAGTTGCCAGCTCTGGGGTTTTGGAGCAAGTTCAAAACTCAACCTATTGGTAAGAAGGAGAAACTATGAGAGCAAGCAATTCCCAACCAAACCCAGTGGCGATCGCCGCTGATACTCTAATACAAAAAAACGAGTATTGCAATGTTGAGTCGATGAAGATGCAGTTGTTGCTTGATGCAGCAAGTGCTTTTTTCCAAAAGAACATGAACCCATATTATCCAACGAGTACTGTTTGGCGCGAAGGTGCGATCGCTTTGCTGTTATCAAAACCCATACCAGCGATCGGTGAGATGAAAATAAAAACCAACAAGTATGGTAAACTCACCCTCAATGAATACATTGTCCGAGCCTCGATAGATGGATTGATCTTGGTGCATCGCGGAACGATTGTTTTCGAGAGCTACAAACAAATGCACCCATTTGATAAGCGTGAGTGGGGATCGGTCTCTAAGACTGTTATCGCTACCTGCGTGGGATTGTTGGAAGCGGAAGGCAAAATTGAGCTATCAAAACCGATTGCAACTTACTTACCCGAGCTTGTCGAGTGTGATTGGCAAGGTACTCCGGTTGTTGATATTCTGAATATGACAGCCGAACTTCATTACAGCAAACATTGCCTTGATTCAAATAAAAGACCGCAACAGCTACTGCAAGCAATCAAGTACGTCCAACCTAGCGGTAGCATCTGTGATTGTAACTCTATCAACACCTTTGTTCTACAACGTTTAGTCGAGCGCGTAACCAACCAACCAATCAACGAGTTCATATCCGATCGCATCTGGCGCCAAATAGGTGCACAAGCAAACGCATTCCTTTTCCCAGATGGTGATTCCCTGGGTTGTTTGCAAATGTCTTCCACTTTGCGCGACATCGCCCGCTACGGAATGCTGTTTACTCCTAGCTGGAGCAAGGTTTCTCAACAGCGCGTTGTTCCCCAGTCTGTAGTCAATAAAATTCAGGACAGTCGAAGGAAAAGTGCAATAGAAGGTATTGATTATTTGGAAGCTTTGGGCGAGCGTCCATTTGCTTGCGCCTATCAATGGGATTGGGTCATGGCGGACGGCGACTTTTTCAAGTCTGGTGGAGGTGGTCAGGGTTTATATATTTCGCCAATACGGGATTTGGTAATTGCCTACTTTCATGGCGATCGCCATGCTGGTGATGAGGCTATTGCTCGCATACTTGCTAGATCTATTTTATTTTGACTTGAGTGTAGGCGATACTACATCCAAGCTTGTTGGGCGATAACTTTATTGCTAGTAGCAGTGAGTACTCAAAGGTACTTGCTGCAAAGATTCATCGAATTGTTAGTAGTAAGGGATTTATCCCTTAAAAGTTAGTAGTAAGGGATTTATCGCTGAAAAGTTAGTAGTAAGGGATTTATCCCTTAAAAGTTAGTAGTAAGGGATTTATCCCTTAAAAGTTAGTAGTAAGCGATTTATCGCTTGCGACTAGACGTGCAAGTTTTCAGAGCGAGAGGTGTGACTGCAAACTTTTTTGATAAATATTATTTTCTTTTGGGGACAGTATTAGTGTGCTACAGCACCACCTGTTGGCTTAACTTTCTTGAAAAAAAGAATTGCCATACCACTAAGCAACAGGGAAAGACCAATAAAGTAAAAACAATCATTAAAAGCCATAACGAAGGCTTCGCGGCGGACAATATTATCGATGGCTTTAATTGCTTGATTTTGTGCTGTATTCAAATCGGAGCCTCGACTTACAAAATACTGGGTTAATTGATTAATTCGCTCTTGAGTTTCTGAACTATATAAGGATACAGCTTCACCTAATTGATGGGAGTGAAATTGTTCTCTATTGGTCAATAAAGTGGCTAAAGATGCAATTCCTATCGAACCGCCTAAATTTCGCATCATATTAAACAAACCACTTGCTGAACCTGCTTCTTGCGGGCTCAAATCAGCTGTAGCAACAGAAGTTAGTGGCACCATAATTAATGGTTGTCCCAAAGCTCGGACAAGTTGCGACCAAATTAACTGGTCGTGTCCGGTAAGATATGTCATTTTTGAATTCATGAATGCACTAGTAGCAAATAATGTTACTCCTAGAGCCACTAGAAAACGAGCATCTATTCGTTGCATTAATCTGGGGATAAAAGGAATTATAAATAATTGAGGTATTCCTGCCCACATTAGCACCTGGCCAATTTGTAATGCATTGTATTGTTGAATTTGAGCTAGATATAGGGGTAGTATATAAATTGAACCGTATAATCCTACTCCTAGGGATACGTTGACAATACTGGCTAAACCGAAGTTGCGTCGTCCTAAAAGTCGGAGATTAATAAATGGTCGTTTGCTAGTAAATTCAATCCAGAAAAAAAGAATTAAGAAAATTGCCGCTACTATACTTAAGCGCAGGATCAAGGGAGAATGAAACCAATCTTTGCGACTACCTTCTTCTAAAACTACTTGTAGGGAACCCAAACCAATTGCCATAGTAATGATTCCCCACCAATCGCCTTCTTTTAATAAAGATAATTGAGGACGTTGTGGGTTAATTCCATACCAAATTCCAGTGAGCATTAGCAATCCTGGAACTGAGTTTATATAAAAGTTATATTGCCAACTAAAGTTTTCTGTTAGCCATCCTCCTACAGTTGGACCAATCGATGGAGCAAAAACAGCTGAGACGGCGAATGCTGCTAAACCAGCTGGTTGTTTAGACGGAGGTAAACAAGTGAGTACGATAGTCAGAGCAGAAGGAATTAAAACTCCCCCTGTAAATCCTTGAGCGGCGCGAAAAACAATCATGGAATTGAGATTCCACGCCCAAGCGCAGCAGATGGAAAAAAAAGATAAATAAAGCAGTATTTACTAACAAATATCTTTTGAGAGAAAATACTCGTGATAGCCATCCAGTAAGGGGAATTACTACAATTTCTGCTACTAAATAAGCAGTGGAGATCCAAGAACCTTCTTCTAAAGTTGCTCCCAAGCTGGCTTGAATTTGTTGTAAAGATGCATTGGTAATTTGAATGTCCAGTACTGCCATAAATGCACCGAGCATACTGGCTAAGACGCCAATCCAAGTTCTCAAGGAGACCGGAGGGGAGGAAGATGGGATAACTGCACTTTTATTAGTCACAGCAGTACTCCGAGGTGAGAAAATCTATTGTTTCAGAAGAGATTAATGCAGGCGATCGCTAAAAATTCCTCTTTCTTTGTAAATAGGACGTACTAATTGCCGCAGAACAGGTAACTGTTTATAAAAATAGATAGAACCGAGAATACATATAACACCATCAATAATTAAGACGGTGGGAGCGGTGAGGCGATCGGCTAATGCTCCTCCTAATAAATTGCCAAATGGTATTGTTCCCAAAAATGCCATGGTGAACAAGCTCATTACTCGTCCGCGTTTTTCATCGTCAACAATTGTTTGTAGAATTGTGTTACCGGCAGCAACTTGGAGAATTGTACCCAAGCCGACAAATAACATTGTGAATAAAGAAAGCGGTAGGAAACGGGACAAGGAAAAAGCTATTAATCCTATTCCTAAAATTGTGGGGGCAAAGGCGACTAATTTACCAAGTCCTACTATTGTTTGTCGCGATGCTAAGTAAATACCACCTGATAAAGCTCCAACTCCAGACGCTGCCATTAAAAATCCAAGTGTTTCTGCGTTACCTTGGAGAATTTTTTCTGCAAATACTGGTACGAGTACCGTGTATTGCAATCCGAAGAAACTAACTAAAGCTGATAGTAACAATAGTGCTCGAATGGGTGGAAAGCTAAAAGCGTATACAAATCCTTCTTTAACTTGTTCTAAGGGGTTAGCTTGACTTAGTGATATTTTTCTTGGCTTAATTTTCATTGCTAATAAGGCAATGATGACGGCAATATAACTCAAGCCATCAATTAAGAAACAGTATCCTGCACCCACGCCAGCGACTAATAAGCCACCGATCGCCGGACCGATTAATCGCGCTCCATTAAACATGGTGGAGTTAAGGGCGATCGCGTTGGCTAAATCTTCTTTACGTTCTACCAATTCTGGCACAAATGCTTGTCGTGCCGGTGCATCTACAGCGTTTATAAATCCTTGAAACAAACTTAAGACAATAATGTGCCAAATATGAATAATACCTGTGAGTGCCAAGATCGCCAGTACCAATGATTGAATCATGGCTAGGATTTGGGTAGCAATTAAGATACGGTGGCGAGAAAAGCGGTCTACAAACACACCTCCAAAAGGAGTAAGAATGAAGCTGGGTATTTGACTGCTAAATCCTACAATTCCCAGTATCAAAGGTGATTGGGTTAAGTTGTAAACTAGCCAAATGGTAGCTGTTTGTGTCATCCACGTCCCGATGAGGGATATACCTTGTCCAACAAAAAAAAGACGGTAGTTTCTCGATTTCAATGCTGGTGGTAGTACCTGGTTGAAGATTTTCATGCTTGTGAGCGGCACTTAAGTGTTATATGAGACTTTAATTAACTGAACAATAATAAAAAAAGCCCTACTAAACCCCTCTCCAGTGGTGGAGAAAAAGCGGTTGCAGGGTGAGGTTATTTTACTTTACTTTCACGCTCACTTCTGCAGACATTCCAGGTACGATGCGCGATTCGTATCCCTTGATGCTATCCGGATCGAAAACGATTTTGACAGGAACGCGCTGAACAACTTTGGTAAAGTTGCCTGTGGCGTTGTCTGGGGGTAGAAGGGCAAATTGGGCTCCAGAAGCTGGTGAAATGCTATCAACATAACCTTTAAAAGTATGATGGGGAAATGCATCTAGCTTAATTTCTACCGGTTCTTTTGGCTTGATATTTTCTAGCTGGGTTTCTTTGAAGTTGGCGACGATCCAATTATCGTCATTGACGATCGCCATTAGGGGTGTTCCTGCTTGTACCCGGTTACCAACTTCTGCTGTTTTCTTTCCTACTCGTCCGCTGGCTGGAGCGGTGATGTTGGTGTAAGATAACTGCAATCGCGCGTCTCGTAAAGCAGCTTCTGCTTGGCTGATGGCTGCTTTTGCTGCATCGTACTGAGCGCTTTTGACCCTTGTGTCTTGTTTGCTAGCGGTAGCTTGTTGCAGTGCTCCTTTGGATGCAGCTAGTTTAGCTCGGGCGCTAGCTACTCCTTGTTGTGCTTGTGCTAGTTGGGCTTGGGCTTTGGCAACTTCTTGTTTGGCTTGTGCTAGTTGGGCTTGGGCTTGTTGTACTCCAGCAGTGGCAGTATTTTTTTGTGCTAGTGCCACATCGTATGCTGCTTTAGCTGTATCTAACTGTTGCCTGGGAATGGCGCCTTGTTGGTATAGGGTTTGGTAACGATTGTAGTCTGCTTGGGCTTTTTGTAAATTTGCTTCCGCTTGTGCTACTTGCGCTTTGGCAGCGGTTACTGCTGCAGTTGCAGAACGTACTTGAGCTTGGGCTGTGGGAATTTCTGCTTTTGCTTGCTGTAGTGCTGCTTGAGCTGTGGAAAGTGCTGCAACGGCTGCATTTACGTTTCCTTGGGCTTGCTTTGTCTGGGCGTTGCTAGTTTCTGATGTTAGGCCAATGTTAGCTTGTGCTGCTTCAGCTTGCGCCCGAGCGTTGGCTAGAGCTGCTTCTGCTTGCTGTACTTTGCTTTGGTAGTCTTTGGGATCTAGTTTTACTAGTAGCTGTCCCTGTTGCACTAATTGGTTATCGTTGACCAGCACTTGGCTAATGGTACCTGGAATGCGGCTGCTAACTTGGTGAATGTGTCCGACGACTTGGGCGTCATCTGTTTGTTGGTGTGTAGAAGCGTACTGCCACCAACGATATCCAAATCCGCCTGCAGCCAAAGCTCCTACACCCAGCGCTGCCAAAATTAATGGTGTTTGTTTTTTGCGTTTGGGTGGAGTTGGTTTTTGCTGGTTCTGTGTTGTTTGTGAGCTATGCTCTTCGACTTGTGGCGCTGTCAGTGAGTCTTCTACTGATTCTTTTTCTAGGATTGTTGTTTTTCCGTGTCCGTTATTTTCGTGGAAGTTGCTGGTGTTTGCAGGTTTCATATCTTTGCTTTTGATAAATTGCATTTTTTTAGAGTGCTTAATTTTAGCATACGTAATTTTAATTTAAAAAAAATTAATGCTGCTACACCCTATCGGGTGATTGTGAGTTTAGGAAGATAAATTGGCGATCGCCCGGTCGAGGATGTGAGAGAACTGTTCGCGTTCAGCAGTGGAGATTCCTTCCATTGCTCGGTCGCGAATCTCTGCAGCGATGGAGGGTAAAATGTCTTCTAGGTGTTTGCCAGCTTCAGTTAACCAAATGCGGCAAATGCGGCGATCGTGACAGTCCCGTTCTCGACGAATAAAGCCACGTTCTTCCATGCGATCGAGTACACCGGTTAACGTACCTCCGACTTGCTGTAGCCTTTCCCCAATAGTAGAAGTAGGTAAACCGTCTTCCTCCCACAAACAGCACAGTACTACCCAGTGAAAGGGAGTAAGTCCATAGGGTTCCAGACGCTCGCTAAACTGGCGATGAAGTAGCTGCGATAACAGTTTGATGCGATAGCCAAGGCTGTGTGGTGCTCGAATTTGTTGCCACGATTGTAGGGTTGGGTAATTGTAGGATTTAGAAACCATCGGGGAAATTATTTAGCGTGCGTAATATATCTAATTTTAGCATTGTTTTTTATTATTTAGATAGGAAGTACTTGCTAATTACTCCTATTTGTTTTCCAGCATACAACGTGGTTGGCACGAAAGCATAAAAAAAGCCGTGAAGCTTAGATTTCACGGCTTTTGGTGTGGTGTGAGGAGCTTAACTACATACCATCATAACGATTATTGAACAGTAGAAACACGTTCGTAACATTTTTTGTAACGGAATTGCAACTTTGTAGCATTGAACTCACTTTTTTATACCAAGGCGCCACCACAGCTAGAACCGCATCCAGCAGTGCAACCGTAACAATGAGCAGCGGTTTGGACTTCGCCGATTAAATCTAAACTACCAGTTGCAAGCAGTTGAGAAACCGTGAGATTTTCACCGCTAGGAGTTTTTGCAGGTAAATTCATCATTTGGTTGAAGTCGCAATCGTAAACGTTACCAAGATAATCAATGGAAAGTAAATCGCGACACATTAAATTTTCTACCGTGTTGGCATTAAAATGGGATTCTAAAAATTTTAGATAAGGGGCGTATAATTTCTTTCGTTCTAAATGCAATTTAGCTCTGCCGACGGGGAGATTAGTGATAGTAAATAAATTGTTAAAGTGAATATCAAAATGTTCTTGTAAAAAGACTTTATAATCGTGCTCTAGCTGAGTTTGGTTTGGTGTCAGGGAAAATTTGTCGCTCAATGGCAATTGGGGATTGTACACCAAATCTAAAATTAAATCTGGATTTTTGCCGTATCCGACTTTGTTTAGCCATTGCAGGGCCTTGATAGAGTTTTTATAAACTCCCGTACCTCGCATCTTATCAACGTTATCTTCTAAATAGCAAGGTAAAGAAGCTACAATTCTTACTTGATGTTTGGCGAAGTATTCTGGCAAATCGCCAAATCCCTCTTCAAAATAAATAGTCAAATTAGACCGAACAATGACCTGTTTTTTTGCTGCTCTGCTGGCTTCTAGGAGGGGCTTAAATCCATAATTCATTTCTGGTGCTCCTCCTGTTAAATCAACAATTTTAATCTGAGGAAATTTCTGAATCAACTGGATTAATTGTGCACAAATTTGGGGAGAAAGTTCTTCTTGGCGTTTGGGTCCTGCTTCTACGTGACAGTGAGTGCAAGCGAGATTGCAACGTTTACCAAGGTTAATTTGCAAAACAGTTATTTGCCTTTTAGTAAGAAGAAAATTTAGTTTTTGATGGAAGGGAGTGATTGTGGAATTGATTTGTTGAGTTTGCATTAGTAACTTCTAGCTAAGAACTACTTTTAGTTGTTGAGTTTCAAATTAACAGCAGCCACCGCCAGAATAATGCCATGTTGAATCGGTAACTATTATTTTTTCCGGAAGCAACGCCAGCAGTTGAGCAGCAGTTTTATCGCAAACAGCAACGGGTAACCTTTTTGTAAAATGTGTCCGGCGTTGTCATCGAATGTGTCTTCGGGACCGGTGTAGATAGCTGTTTTACCTGTGAAAACACAAGCTCCATCTGCAGGAACGGGAATCTTAAAGGACACAGAATCGAGACTTTCTAAAAGTAGGGGTTGTTCTAGATTGTAAGTTTGACAATCTAAAAGACGATAAGGGCGACGGGCGCGAATTTCTATTTGTCCAAATCCTGCATTAATAATTCGCTGGATAAATTCTTCGTAGGTGAGGGCGCCTGACAAACACATGGCGCGCAAACGTTCATCTTGTTGTAAATGGGGTGGAACGGGACGGGTGGCGATGGGATCGCTCATTTGCAAGCGTCCACCAGGTTTGAGGACGCGATGTACTTGTTGCAAAGCACGAGTGAAGTCTTCTGGTGTAAAAATGTTGAACAAACAATTTTGCGCTACTATATCTACGGAAGCATCAGCGACGGGCAAGTTAAAAGCGTCACCCGGGCGAATGTCGACAAAGCTGGGATCGAACCAGGGATTTTCTTGCGCAGCAATTTCTAAGTTGCGAGAAGCAGCTTCTCGCATGGCTGCTACTGGTTCCACGGCGATGACAGCACCGGGGCGACGAGAAAAATAAGCAAATTGCAGGGCTTCTAAGCCACCACCTACCCCAATATACAGTATGGTGGGTGATTTGCTAATTCTTGGGGGTGAAGCGTGCTGCCACAACCGTAGTTCATTTCCTGCATTGGTTGGGGAATTTTCAATCCCGGGAGCCAATTTAGGGGTGAGCTTTGGACACAACACAGTCCAGCTTGAGGTGTTTGAGCGACTTCGCTATAAAATTGCGCTACTGTTTCCAAGTAGGTCATTGTATTTTTGAGGTAGTTTAGATTTTTGTCGCTATTGAGAAGGTATCAGGAAATTTTTACTTAGTTTTTTAATGTAATTTATTTTTTTAGGTACTAAGTCCATTATCTTACCTCAAATGGAAAAGTTTTGCCTGGAATTTAATGGGCAAGTTGTGGCGATCGCGCTCGAATGGGAATAGTGATAATAAACTCTGCTCCCTTACCAACATCTGAGATGCACTGCATTTGTCCCCCGTGTTTGGAGATAATTTGGTGGCTAATACTCAATCCCAAACCAGTACCTTTTCCAACAGGTTTTGTGGTAAAAAATGGTTCAAAAAGGTGTTGGCATACATCTGCGGTCATTCCCGGTCCGTTATCTGCAATTCGAATGGAAACTAAGTTATCGTCAACAACTTGGGTGCGAATGCGAATTTGCTTGCAATAAGCTTGGTTATCTTGGGAAGTTCGCTCTTTGTCATATTCTTCTAAAGCATCGATGGCGTTAGCAATAAGATTCATAAACACCTGGTTGAGTTGTCCGGCGTAACATTCTACCAAGGGTAAATCCCCGTATTCCTTCACTACTTGAATAGCCGAATGATTGCTACCACCCTTAAGACGATTGTGCAGAATTAGCAGTGTGCTGTCTAAACCCTCGTGGATGTTCACTGGTTTCATTTCTGCTTCGTCGACACGAGAAAAGTTCCGCAAGGATTGAATAATCTCGCGGATGCGTTCTGCTCCTATTTTCATGGAAGCAAGTAGTTGGGGTAAGTCTTTGACCAAAAATTCCAAATCTATCGCTTCTGCATATTCCTGGATTTCTGGTGGTGTGGAAGGAGTATGCTTGGCGTACAAATCTAAAAGGTAAAGCAAATCTTGCGTGTATTGCTTGGCGTGGGCTAAGTTTCCGTAGATAAAGTTAACAGGATTGTTGATTTCGTGGGCAACTCCTGCTACTAGTTGTCCCAAGCTGGACATTTTCTCGCTTTGTACCAGCTGGCTTTGAGTTTCTTTAAGCTGGCGAAAAGCTATTTCCAGCTGTTTGGCCTGTTCTCGATAACGAGCTTCTGATTGCTGCAATTGCTGATTTGCTTGCTGAAGCTCAGCTGTTCTTTCTTCCGCTCGTTTTTCTAACTCAGGAGTCAACTGCAAAAGTTCTTGCTGTGCTTTTAAGCGTTCTTTTACTTCCTTTTCCAAACGCAGGGAATTTTCTTGCAGTTTCTTGGTGAGGTTGCGCAAACGCAAGTGCACGTTGATGCGAGCTAGAACTTCTTCATGTTGGAACGGTTTGGTGATGTAATCTACTGCTCCGATACTCAATCCTTTTACTTTATCCACAGTTTCCGATAGTGCGGTCATAAAGATGACAGGAATATCTTTTGTGGTTTCCTTAGTTTTTAAATAACGACAGGTTTCAAAACCGTCGATACCTGGCATCATCACATCTAATAAGATCAGATCGGGTAAAGCGTATTCCAGCTGTTCGATTGCATCTTCACCATCTTGAGCAACTAAAATTTTGAAGCCAGAATCTGCCAAACAATCGAACAATACTTTGAGATTAGTAGGATTATCATCAACAATTAAAATTATATTTTGTTCCTGGTTTTCGGAATTCATAGTTAATTTCCTTTTTTGAGCAATTCGCGAATTTTTTAACTTGAAATTCTTTGGCTAATTGATGTAATTCTCTAGCGAAGGGAACGTATTTCACATCTAACTTTTCTAAACGCTCTGCTTGTTCTACTATTTCTGTCAAGTCACCTTTCATGGCTAAATTCATTAAAAGACTCATTTCTGCAGGAGGTGGAAAGACAATATCCTCTGGTGTTGGGGAAGAAGGTGTTGCTTTTTCTGCATTTTCGTAAATCCACTCTAATTGTAAATGTGTTTGTAATTTAGATAACAATTCTGAGATTTTAATAGGTTTAGGAAGAAAATCATTGCACCCAGCTTCTTTACTTTTTTGTTGATCGAAATCAAAAACGCTAGCAGAAGTTCCCAGAACAACGATGTTTTTAAGTGCTGGCGATCGCCTAATTCTTCGTGTTGCTTCCCAACCACTAATTTTTGGCATCATCAAGTCCATTAATATACAGTCTGGTTGGAATTGTGTTGCTTTATCCAAACAATCTTGACCGTCGACTGCTTCGATGATTTCAAATCCTAAAGGAGCAAGCATTTTCACTAAAATTGAGCGATTTTCATGGCGATCGTCAGCAACAATAATTGTGCGTTTCTGACCTTGATAACCAATGATATTTTGTGCTGCTGCTTTCGTCGAGTCGTCAAATTCTTTAACTTCGGGTAAATCTAAATCAAAAAAGAAAATGCTTCCCTGGCCGAAAGTACTGGTGACTTTAATTTCACCTCCCATCATCTGTACTAACTTTTGGCTAATAGACAGTCCCAACCCGGTTCCTTCAATTTTGCGTTTATTTTCACCTACTTGCTGGAAGGGTAAAAATATCTCTTTTAATTGCTCTGGAGTCATACCCACTCCCGTATCTTCTACTTGAAAGCGGATTTTGTTGTGGTAGTAACCAACTTTGAAAGTGACTCCACCCACTTCAGTGAACTTGACAGCATTTCCCAATAAATTAATTAACACTTGTCGCAATCGCTTCTCATCAGCATGAACTGCTTTTGGTAAATTATTTGCTGGTTGATAAAGTAAATAAATGCCTTTTTGCTGGGCGCGGATCCGACACATTTCCACAATTCCTTCTAGAAATTCTGAGAATTTAAACGTTGTCGGATACAATTCCATTTTTCTAGCTTCGATCTTGAAAAGATCTAAAACTTCATTAATTAAATTTAAAAGATGTTCACCGCATTGATAAATAATATTTAAACCTTCTTGTTGTGAATCAGTTATATTTTTATCTCGTTTTAAGATTTGAGCGTAACCCAAGATTCCGTTTAGTGGTGTCCGCAGTTCGTGGCTCATATTTGCAAGAAATTCGCTTTTAGCGCGATTAGCAGATTGAGCTGCTGCTTCTGCTTTTTGTAAATGTATATTTTTTTCTTCTAATTCTTGCGTTCTCTGCTGGACTTTTGCTTCTAGACTGGCGTTGATTGCTGCTAAATCGCTGTACAGACGAGCATTATCAATAGAAATAGCTGCTTGAGAAGATAAAAGTTTTAAAACTTCTAAACGCTCTGGCGTAAATGCTTCAGTTGTGAGATTATTTTCTAGGTAAAGAATGCCGGTGAGTTTTCCTTGATGGATAAGTGGCATGCATAATATTGATTTAGGTTTGTAAGTAATAATATAAGGATCTGTAGCAAAAATACCTTCACAGGTTTTCTGATTGCAACTGCAAAGAAAACTTTCTTGAGTTCTAGCTACATAATTAATCACGGATACAGGTAGTTCCTGACTAGTTGCTACGGGAGTAGATTGCAGCACTATTACCTTTTGTTGCTCTGCTGTAGCTTGTGCTTCTATCAACAATTCACCATCTTTTTCTAGAATTAAGAAACCCGTTTGAGCACCTGCATTCTCAAGCATTATGTTCATTAATTTTGTGAGGAGTTGCGAAATAACAATTTCACCAGAAAGAGCTTGAGATGCCTTGATAACTGTAGCTAGATCTAAAGCTTTAGAACTTTCTCTGGTTGTAGTTTGCGTCAGAGTAATTTCTGTGTTATTCAAGGAGGATTTTTGCATCCAAGATAAAATTTGCGGATACCTTATTTCTAAATCTTTTACCTTTGCTGTTGCTCCCCAGCGAACATATCCATAATAGGCATCGATTAAGTAGATTTTAGCAATTTTTTCTTTACGAAAACTAAAATAAAATTTAGCTGCTAATTCATTAGCTAGAGCTTCTTCTTGAACGTATTCTTGTGCTTTAGAGTTGGCGATCGCTTGTTCGTAAAATTCTATAGCGTCTATTATATTCCCTAATACTCGCGCTCTTTCTGCTTCCACAAGCTGATATTTATGTTGATAATTTATCCCAGCATGCTCGAGAAATTTTTGCAATCTTTTTTTGATTATTTGTTACTCGGATTAATACCTGCTCTTGCTGGGAACTTGTTAGGGATGGATATATTGCTAGGTGGGCTAAAGAATCATAAAAATAAAATATAGGTACGCCAAACAATCCTTGGATACCGTCTAAATATTGTTCTGCTCTGACTGCATTTTCTACCGCTAAAGCAAACTCACCAAATAAGTAGCACAAAATTAATTTATTGAGAAATACATAGCAAGCAGCTGGTCGCTCGTTTGCTTGCAGGTGAATTGGTAAGAATTGCTCTTCGTTATAAGCTTCACCAACTAGAAGACAGGGATTTTCAACTGGTCTTGTTAAGTTCAAAACTACTTGATGAAAGATTTGATGTAATTTTAAAGCTGTTTCCTGATTAATTTGAGCGATCGCCCTACTGTAAGCGGCCATTTCTTCCTCAAGATTTTTCAGCTCGAGACCGCTCCAATAAGTATATTGACATTTGTGACTTGCTGCATAACCAGCATGTGGTAAATCTCCATTTTCTAATCCACTGTGGTACGCTTGTGTAAAAGCGATAAAGTTTCTCGCACGTGATGTTTACAATGAATGGTAAACGCAGAAACTTTAAATAGCGTCTGACTTTTCACTTCTTGAGCATCTAGCTGCGCTAATAAATTTAAAGCTAGTTGTCCAAATTTATAACTAGCTTCAATATCCTGTAATAAAGCATTTAAAACTATCGCATAATCAGCTAGAGCACTAGCTAAAAATTTTCCGTTACCACATTGAACAGACAAATTTACTTGCTCGCAAACCATTAAAGGAAATAAAGCAGGAGCTGATTGAAAAGTGGCGGGAATTAAACTAACTATTAATCTTAAAGCTGCTAGTTTGTTTGCATCTGTTGTCGGGGATAAATTTTGTAAATCTTCTATTGTTTTTGTTGCTAAATAAGATTTTGTTTTTTCCAGCGCTTGCTGAATATCTGCAAAAGTAGGAAGATCAGAAAGTTTCACTCCTAGCATGTCTAATATTTGCAAACCAAGTTTGACAGCTTCAAGTAATTTTCTCTGTACTTCACAAGTTTTAATTTTCAATTCATAAACTTTCACTTTATCTAATTGAGTTCTGGCATGTTGCAACACCAGTTCAATGTATTTCTCCATTTGCTGGAAATCGCCGCCAAGAAATGCAACTTCTGCTGCTTCTTGATGTAAAGCTAATGTTAGTTCGTATTGTTGATCCCAGCTAGCATCTGGCAATAACTGCAAACCCGCCTGCAAATAACGAATAGCTGATTCATAAGCTGTTGCTGCTTTTGCTTTTTGACCTGCTAGCAAATTAAGTTGAGCTAACTGATATTTTTCTGTTTCTAAAGCAAGCAAATCAATTCCGTAATTCAGCTGGTCGACTAAAGTAAAAATTTTTTCCTTTCGTTCTTCTGCTGTGGTGTTTTGCAACAATAATTGACCAATTTTAAAATGAATTTGCTTTTTCTCGGAATCGGGAATTAAAGAATAGGAAGCTTGCTGAACTCGGTCATGCAAAAACTTATAGGTAGTTGCCAAATCCTTGGAATTTGAATCTAGGGGTAATACTAAACCTGCTTCTAAAGCTTCCTGTAAATCTTTAGCAGTTTCTAATGGAGATTTTTCATTAACAGTTGCCAAAATTGCTAAAGTAAATTTATTTCCTATACAAGCCGCTAATTTGAGAACATTTATTGTTTGTGGTGATAGTCTTTTTATTTTAGCAACCATCAATTCCACAACATTGTCGGTAATGTTAATATCTTCTAAACCTGCAATGTTCCATTGCCAAGTACCGGTGGAGAAATTAAATACTAATAATTTTTCTTCATAGAGAAATTTCAGTAACTGAGTTAAGAAAAAGGGATTGCCTTGAGTTTTATGAAATATTAAGTCAGCTAAAGGCTTAATTTGTGATATGTTACTATGTAAAGTGTCAGCAATTAATTGATAAACAGAATCGATATTTAAAGTTCGCAAAGTAATTTTATTTATACTAATCCTTGCTTGCTGAATTTTATCTAAGGTACTAATTAAAGGATGGGTTGCATCAACTTCGTTATCTCGATAAGCTCCAATTAAAAGTAAATATTTACTATTAATATCAGTGACAATTAACTCAATTAAATTCAAAGAAGCTGAATCCACCCACTGCAAGTCATCTAGAAATAAAACTAGGGGATGTTCTGGTTTGGTAAATACTTCTAGAAACTGTTGAAAGACCCGATTAAAGCGGTTTTGAGAAGCCCATACACCTAATTCGGGAACTGCAGGTTGAGGACCGATAATTCGTTCAACTTCAGGAATTACATCTATAATAACTTGACCGTTATAACCAAGGGCCGCTAAAAGTTGGGATTTCCATTTTTTTAATGATTCCGCATCTTCTGTTAACAGTTGTCGTATTAATTCTTGAAAAGCTTGAATTAATGAAGCATAGGGAATATTGCGTTTTAACTGGTCGAATTTTCCGTAAATAAAATATCCTCCTTGTTGTCTAATTGATTTGGAAAATTCGTGTACTAAGGTAGATTTACCAATACCTGAATAACCAGCAACCAGTATTATTTCTGTTTTACCTCTGCTGACACGTTGAAAGGTATTTAGCAATGTATTGACTTCTTTATCTCGACCGTAGAGTTTTGGATTAATAATCAATTGACTATATAAATCAAGCTGTCCAATGCTGAAATTCTCAATTTTACCGTTGCTTTCTAGTTGTTTTAGGCATATATCTAAATCTGCTTTGAGACCGAGAGCATTTTGATACCTGTCTTCAGCATTTTTCGCCAATAGCTTCATTATAATATCAGAAACTACAGGTGGAATATCGGGCTGAATTTCATGAGGTGCAGGTGGAATTTTAGCAATATGAGCATGAATTAATTCTAGGGAATCATTACAATTAAAAGGAAGCGAACCAGTTAACATTTGATAAAAAGTAACACCCAGGGAATAAAAGTCAGTGCGGTGGTCAATTGAGCGATTGATTCTTCTAGTTTGCTCTGGAGACATATAGGCAAGGCTGCCTTCTAGTACGTCTGAATTACTAGCAGCTTGACTTTCTTTTACCAGATAGGATGCGATGCTAAAATCAATTAATTTAATTGTTAATGTTTTGGTATTGATAATAATGTTATGTGGTTTGATGTCTTTGTGGATAATTTGCTTGTCGTGAATATTAGCTACAACTGATGCTAATTGAACAGCAACGAAAAGAAAATTTTTTAATGATAACTGCTGCTCATCAATAAATTTTTGGAGGGAGATACCGCTAAAGTCCTCTAAAATTAGAGCTAACCTATTTTGATAATTTTCTAACCCTAAGGGTCTGATAACTCCTTCGACATCTATTAGTTCTTGCAAGACTTGATATTCATGTCTCAGTCTTGATAATTCTTCTAAAGTAGGATATTCTGCTTTCAGGATTTTAATGATAACTGATGTTTCGTCTACCTGTTTGATAGCACGATAAATAAGATTGTCATCTCCCTCATCTAAAGTTTCTGTCAAAATATAGCCAGGAAGTGCGAGCATAGTTTTATCTATAGCAACTAGGTGGGAAACGATTTTGCGTCCGCGGTTGTAACTTCTAGCCGTTTGGTGCAAAAAATAGCAATGATGGAACTTCTAAAGTTGCAAATCTTATAATTCACCCACTCATGGTTCCCAAGCAAATAGATAAACTTCTAAAAGCTCAATAAAATTAAATATTTAGCAACGCAGCTAAATTACCTTTGAGAAAAACTAGCTGCTGCGCAGGTTTGACTATTACCTAGAAACCTCCCAATCTACTACAAGGTTTATTCCTGTTTACAAATCACGACCCATCTTGGTGAAAGGAGACCCAGATTCTAGTCTGGGGGATAACCATAAATAAGAACGCACCAGATAAAAAGTTTGGCGCGTTCTCTTCCGAGATTGGTTTACAGTTGGTGGGTGTGGCGATAACTTTGTAGGTTTGCTAATTCAGCATTATCTACCTTTGTATACACTAACAATTTTTTGCCTGTATTCTCTCAAAAATTTGAGATACTTTTACTAGCAACGATGTTAGTCTGGATGTGGAAATAAGTATTAGTTTTTTCCTAGCCACAGCTGTTGTAGCTCGAAGAATACGCATTAGCGAAAACTGTGGCTTGGCTTTGGGGTGATGGGAGTATGTGATGTAAAATTGCAAATTTTTAGTGACGGAATCAACAATTTAATCTGTATTGCTGCAGGAATTTGGATGCGAGAAATTTCTTTGGAAATAGTGATGGTACAAACTCATATTTTGGGGAAGATCTCCTGTCAGCTGGGAATAGCTGTTGGTAGCTGACTGTTAACAATAAATTGTGACGTCTTCTCCGCATTTATCTGCGAGATAGCAAAGAGCTTTGAAGCGCAAACCAACTACTTCTTCGTAGAGGGGATTAAGCTTACACATTGGTGGAATGTGAAATAGCTTGCGACCAAAGAGTACGATATCTCGTTCAAACGGACATTGAGCTGGAATGAGTTTGCACAAGAAACGAGCAAGTTTAGCGTTATTAATTTCTATAGATTCTAACCATTGACGAATGGGATGCAAGAGGTCTTGTTGTTGTCTAGTAAGAGTAATGCTAGTCATAAATTTATCCTGTTGGTTACTTTTGGAATTTCAACCTTTTCCTATTTATAACTACACTTTGGCTTCACGGTTTTATGCAAAAATTTGGTAATTATTTTTTGGGGAGTGGCAACAGAGAATGATGGGGATGGTTCTCTTTTTTGCCGGTATAGTTGTAACTACAAATTCTGCATGTAGGATTCCAGATGTACCGACGTGATAAGTGAAATTTTTGTACCACTTGAGTTAGACAATTACTAGTGACCCGTTTACTTATTATTGTCTGAATTTTGCTTGCGATCGCCTTCATGCCATAGATTCACCCAATCGGGTGATTTGACAGCGCGAGGATTTGCACAACTATCTCTTTTGGATGTGGAGATAACTGCATTGCATTTGTAGGAACTACCGCTCGCTGTTTGTCCTCACAAGCAAAGATTTTTGATGTTATGACGCAAAAGCTTGCCTCTGCAGGAAAGCGACTACCACAGGTAACAAGGCGCCACTGCGATCGACTCAAAAGTTAAAAAGTTCTTTTTTTGATTTTAACTTTTGTACCTGCGAGTCAGGATGCTGGTTTGCGTTCGTGAGTCGTTATGCAGGTGCGAGGAACAGATGACTGCGACAGCAAATATTTTCGCAACTAATGGCACGAATGTCCTTACTCATGCTTTATGTGCTAGTGTCTGGCAGGATGGCAAGCGAGTAGGTGAAAATGGAGGTCAAAAGTTACTTAAACAACTTCCAAATCTTGCCCGACACTGGCAGTTAAAAAATGATTTTTCTCTTCAGGAAGTCGAATGCATGAGTGCTTGCAATCATTTTTGTGTTGTTGCTTTTGCTGGTTCCGGGAAATTGACCTGTGTATTTGGAGATTTACCGGTAGATGGCAGCGCATCTGCAATCCTAGAACGCGCTAGTTTTTATTATATCAAACCTGATGGTTTCCTGCCTTGGCTAGAACGTCGGGACCTTTCAAAAAAGGATTTTGGCAAGGATTTTACCTTTGCCTCAAATTAGCGCTGCATTGTAAATTGCCCGCGATCAAGATTTTTGGCAATCCTTATAGGCGAGTCGTCCTTCCTTGTACGCCAGTCGCAAAGCTATAGCTTCCGCAACAATTTTTTGAGCGGTCAGTCCTTCTTGGTCCATCATTTTTTGCAAGGCGATACCAGTTCGCTCATCTTCTTCATGAATAGGTGGAATTTGACAATATCTTTTGCCATTTTTTGTCCGCCTCCAGATGCTGGGTTTTTCAGATTTTGGTTTCCCGGGTTGGCGTTGCTTTTTGACTAGTTCTCGTACTGTTTTTTGAGAAACTTCTGCTAAATCCCACAATTGGTCGATAATTGGCTGGTACTTCTTGCTGTTTTCTGCTAACTGGTATATTGTTCTTGGCTCGATTTGTGCCAAATCTTGAGGCGAAAACTTTTGGAATGCTGCTGCGAGCTTGAGATATTTTTTTTGTTCCTCCAAAACCCGTGTTCGCAAAGCAGCTTTTTGTACTCTTTGTTTGAGTGTGTTTTTTTAATTCTTCTAAAAAGAAAGCATGTCTGAGAATAATTGCAGTAGCTTGAAATAAAGCTGTAAACGAGGAATTCAATTCGCTTGCAACTGCTGCTGAGTGAGTTTGCTCTTTTGGAAAAGAGGATTTTGGAGTTGCTGGAGAATCAACTTTTTGGGTTGCAATTACGCTGTGCATTTGTGTCTTCCTCAGCGCGATCGCGCTTGTTATGTCATGCTAGTCTACTTTACTAGAACAATTGTACTACTAAGATGGTCTGAAAAATCCCCGAACATACTAAATTTTTTCCAAAAATTAATGAAAGATTTATACACTGAGCGCCAAAAGCAAGCACTTATCTAACTGATAGCCCAAGATGACATCAAAATATTTTGTAAAAGGGTGTACCACCTCTAGAAAACAGAGCTTGCTAGTTGCCAAGCAGAGGTTGGAAAAAGCGAAGTATTGCACCACGAAATGGCGTATAAAAGCAATAGAGAAGGAGTAGCATTTGATGGCTAAATCTATTGTTTCCACAAAACGGCTCCGCAGAAAGTTCCTACGCTGGTTGCTAGAAAAAGAACGACAAGATAGGGAAGGAGCGTATTCTAAGGAAGGACGTCACCGTCAACATCCCTGGTGGCAGGTTATGTGCTTGACTGGTGTAGATTATTTTTCTACCCTTGGTTATCAACCAGGGATCGCAGCGTTAGCAGCGGGCGAACTTTCTCCTTTGGCTACTCTCATTCTGGTTCTGCTAACGTTGTTTGGTGCATTACCCATTTACAGGCGCGTTGCTAGCAAAAGTCCCCACGGTGAAGGTTCCATTGCCATGCTAGAGCATTTGCTTCCCTGGTGGCAAGGCAAATTATTTGTGCTGTGCTTGCTCGGTTTTGCTGCCACTGACTTTATTATCACCATTACCCTTTCAGCTGCCGATGCTACAGCTCATATTATTGAAAATCCCCTTACCCCACAAGTATTTCACAATCAGGCAGTTGGCATTACTCTTATTTTGCTGGCATTATTAGGTATAGTTTTCCTCAAAGGTTTCCGAGAGGCGATCGGTATAGCAGTATTTTTGGTTGGAGTTTATCTGCTGCTGAACTTCATTGTTATTTGTGCTGGTTTTGCTCAGATTTTAAAGAATCCATCTGTAATCGCCGCTTGGCAGACACAACTTTTGGCTCGCCATTCCAATCCTCTATTAATGCTAGGCGTAGCTATATTGTTGTTTCCGAAGCTAGCGCTGGGATTATCAGGTTTTGAGACTGGCGTTGCGGTTATGCCTCTTGTGAAAGGAGACAGCAGCGATACTGAAGAGCAACCACGAGGGCGCATACGAAACACGCGCAAACTGCTGACTGCTGCAGCTACGATCATGAGCTTCTTTTTAATTACTAGCAGTTTGGTCACGACTTTACTGATTCCAGCAGCGGAGTTTCAAGTTGGGGGTAAAGCAAACGGACGCGCCCTTGCTTACATGGCACATCAGTATCTGGGTAATGGTTTTGGTACTATTTACGATCTCAGCACCATTGCCATTCTTTGGTTTGCCGGTGCATCTGCTATGGCAGGGCTGCTTAATATCGTACCTCGTTATTTACCACGTTACGGCATGGCACCGGATTGGGCTCTTGCTACCCGACCTTTGGTCCTAGTCTATACAGCGATCGCTTTTGCTGTCACAATTATCTTCCGGGCTAATGTGGATGCTCAGGGTGGAGCTTACGCCACCGGTGTGCTTGTATTGATGAGTTCAGCAGCTTTGGCGGTGACTTTATCAGTTCATCACCACAGAGCAAAGCGAGCAACCCTCGTTTTTGGAACGATCGCAGCGGTATTTTTATATACTACTGTGGTCAATATTATTGAAAGACCTGAGGGTATTAGAATCGCGACATTTTTCATAGTCGCTATTATCCTTACTTCTCTTATTTCACGCGTTTGGCGTTCGACCGAACTGCGAGTCGACCGTATAGAACTTGATGAAACTGCTCGTCGCTTTATCGCAGAAGCAAGTCAAGGTGCTATCCGCATTATTGCTAATCGATTGAACGAAGGCGACGTCCGCGAATACTTTTTGAAGGAAAAAGAGGTACGCGAAGACAACCACATTCCAGCTAGCGATCCCATTCTGTTTTTGGAGATTTTGGTATCTGATGCTTCCGAGTTTACGGAGGTAATTAGGGTAAAAGGAGTACAAGTTGGCGAGTACCGCATTTTACGCGCCCGAGGTGCAGCAGTACCCAACGCCATTGCAGCTTTGCTTCTTTATATTCGCGATCAGACGGGTAAAATTCCCCATGCTTATTTTGGTTGGGCAGAGGGAAATCCAATACAATACTTACTGCGTTTTATTTTGTTTGGCGAAGGCGATATTGCTGTGGTGACTCGAGAAGTGTTGCGTCGCGCTGAAAAGAATCCCGAACGACGTCCTGCTATTCATGTTGGCGGTTGAAGTTGCGCTTTTGAGAATCACGAGGTTCTAAATTTGATTTGGCTGTTGCAATCAGCGATCGCACCTTTGTTTATATCTTTTTTTCTTTACAAAAGTTAATATATACAGTTACAATTATTTACATAACTGCCATAATCTGATTGGGAAATATCAATGCGTACTAACGGTTCCATTGTTGACGAGCAAGGTAAGATTAACAATTTTGCGATCGAGCCAAAAGTTTATGTAGATGAACAAGGCGATCGCACTGGTTTTACCCCCTACGCCGAGCTGTTCAACGGACGTTTAGCAATGATTGGTTTTGTGTCTTTAATTGCTTTGGAAGCGCTAACGGGACAAGGAATTATTGGTTTGTTGAAAAGCTTGTAAAAAATCTTAATATTAGCTTTCCCAGAGATGCAAAAGTCCTTTGCGTCTCTTTTTGTGCTGTTTTTATGGATAAAAGCCATCCATGAGAAGGAGTATTTTTTTTACTTGATAAGGTTAGTCTGCTTTATGGGGTAGAGGATCGCACAGAGAATTATGAACAAGATCCCCAAAATCGATCGCCAAAGGGAGCATCAAGCAAATGAGCGTACATTTTTGGCTTGGCTGAGGACTTCAATAGCATTAATAGGTTTTGGTTTTGCGATCGCTCGCTTTGGTTTATTTTTGCGCCAGCTTAGTTTTACTTTGACCAAGCAACAACCATTACCACATCCTGTTTTTAGCTCAGAAAATTTAGGTATTGCTTTGGTTATTTTCGGCATTATCACCATCGTCTTTGCGGTTTGGCAATACAATCGAGTTTTTTGGCAAATTGAAAAGGGTGATTATAAACCCATGCGATGGATGGTTTGGGTAATGGCTGGGATAGTAATATTTTTTGGAGTATTTAGCGTTCCTTTACTTTACATGCGCGATAAAGTATATCCCCGCCGAAGTGAAAGTCAACCACTGTCCCGCAAGCTACGTTAAAATTCCAAAACGCAGACAATTAGCACCAAGGAAGGAAAATATGAGGGTTTGTGAAGTTTTATGCCCTCATTTCCTTTTGTTCAGATTAGTTGCGAATTTCCAAGTTAAGAATATAACATCCTAGTTGAACTTTTTCCGCCCATAATTCGTATTCCACCCGCAAATGTTTTGGTAAGGGGTGTCCGCTGAGGGTAAGTTTACGGGTAAAATTTCGCAAACGAATCGGTTGGTTGGGTTGTAATGATTCGATAGGTAACCAATAACGGCTAATTCCATAAACGCCTTGTTCCCAAAAATGACGGTAACTTAATTGATTGTTACCCTGCATTGTCATGGTTACTCGGTAAGGAGAAATTTCCAACCACAAGACTCTGGGACTGTAGGTATTTATCTGTTTAGAAGTGTGTCAGGTGGAGGTGGTGCGGTCAATAACAGATGAAAGCGCTCGCTGTCTTTTTGGTACAAAGTTGCAGCAGTTTCGACCACAGACCAAACGGGTAAATCTGTAGAAATTAATGATAAACATACGAGCTTGCGGTGATGGGTTAGCATGGGAGCGACAAAATGGTAATAAAATCAACACCAGAATATTGGCAGATGAAGGTAAAAAACTGAATCGTAAAACATGCTTTATGTTAACTGAACTTGCCGAGTAGGGAAGTCTGGACAAATCAAGATAAAAGTAGGTAGAACTGCGGTAGATAATGCCTGAAGTACCGCATGCTCCAAAAGGCTAGCAAGTAACATTATCGTGCGGAATCGGTACTTTCGGTTGCAAACCCAGTTGTTTTGGCGAGCGACCAAAAAAATTTCCTGTCGGAGAAGTTAATTTTGTTGTCAGAGTGGCTTGTCGTACAAGCCTAAAAGCAAACTTCTTACCCAGTCTGAGCTGATATGAATAAATATGAGACAACAGAAAGCGATACGATACTAGCGAGGAAGTAACTAGCAACAAGATTAACCTTTGCAGCTAGCTGCTCGCCGCTCGACTTCCAGTACACTCACAAGTCAGTTTATCCTAATGTCGCCTTCTGTTATTACTGTAGAAACTAAAGAAAACTTTTCTCAAAATTTAGTTATCCAGGGACCAACTTCCAAGCTATTTCTACAAGGTCGCATTCGAGTTCCAGGAGATAAATCTATTTCCCATCGTGCTTTAATGTTGGGTGCGATCGCTCAAGGTCAAACCCACATTGAAGGATTGTTATTGGGTGAAGATCCCCGCAGCACCGCTAGCTGTTTTCAAGCTTTAGGAGCAGAAATTTCGCCATTGAATGCACAATCTGTGCAAGTCAAAGGTATAGGGTTGGGTTGTTTGCAAGAACCAGCTGATGTCTTGAATGCTGGAAATTCAGGGACGACAATGCGATTGATGTTAGGATTGTTGGCATCTCATCCAGGACGCTTTTTTACCATCACCGGCGATAATTCCCTGCGCTCGCGTCCTATGTCCCGGGTGGTCAAACCTTTACAACAAATGGGAGCACAAATTTGGGGACGTCAAGATGGTTCTTTAGCTCCCTTAGCAGTAAAAGGACAAAAACTCAAACCGATTCATTACCATTCTCCTATTGCTTCTGCTCAAGTTAAGTCTTGCATTTTATTAGCAGGTTTAATGACAGAAGGTAAAACCACAGTAACAGAACCAGCTGTTTCTCGAGATCACAGCGAACGCATGCTCAAAGCATTTGGAGCAAAACTAGATATCGATCCCGAAAATCACAGCGTCAGCATTACTGGTCCAGCGCAATTAGTCGGACAAAGGGTGATCGTTCCCGGTGATATCAGTTCTGCTGCTTTTTGGTTAGTAGCTGGGGCGATCGCTGCAGCTGGTTCGGAATTGGTAATTGAAAATGTCGGTGTTAATCCCACCCGCACGGGTATTTTAGAAGCTTTAGCAATGATGGGTGCAGATATTCAACGAGAAAACGAACGAGAAGTTGCTGGCGAACCCGTAGCTGATTTGCGAGTGCGTTCTAGCAAACTGCAAAGTTGTACTGTTTCTGGAGAATTAATACCTAGGTTGATTGATGAAATTCCGATTCTGACGGTAGCAGCAGTGTTTGCGAAAGGAACTACTGTGATTAAAGATGCTGCAGAACTGCGGGTTAAAGAAAGCGATCGCATTGCAGTCATGGCGCAGCAGCTTAACAAAATGGGAGCAAAAGTTACCGAACTACCTGATGGAATGGAAATAACAGGCGGTACACCTTTGGTAGGTACGGATGTTGATAGCTATGCAGACCATCGTGTTGCTATGAGTTTGGCAATTGCAGCTATTTGCAGTACCGGTACTACTACAATTCACGATGCCCAAGCAGCTGCTGTTTCCTATCCAGACTTTATTTCTACACTACAACAAATTTGCCGCTTCTAAAGAGCCGATTTGTTTACGGAGAGGGGGGGATTCGAACCCCCGAACAGGTCACCCTGTCTACGCATTTCGAGTGCGCCGCATTCAACCACTCTGCCACCTCTCCAGGAAAATTAACTCTGATATTTTAAACACTATCCTTAAGCTTAGCACGATCTTGTTCTTTTTGAGGATACATGCCAAGTCAAAGTTTGTTTAACCTGGTAATACTGTTTGACAAAACCGTCGAAAATTGTGTATTAAATAATAATTTGTGAGGAAGCTTTTAGAATTTCAAACTCTTCTCAATTTTGCTGACACCACAAGTAGTAGAATAAAGAAGTTAATTCGTTATACTCAATTAATATATCTGCAAAAGTTGGGGGAAATATTGAGAATTATGCCAGGCGATCGCAAAAATTATGAAGTGGCTATTGTTGGCGGTGGAATTTCTGGAACCGCATTGCTATATACCTTAAGCAATTATACTAATATTCAGCGCCTTGTTTTAATAGAAAAAAATCCGGAAGTAGCTTTGGGTAATTCTCATAAAACTAGCAACAGCCAAACTCTTCATTTTGGAGATATAGAAACAAACTATACCTTTGCCAAAGCTCAAAAAGTTAAACAAGCTGCTAGCTTAGTGAAAAATTATATTTTAAAAAATGACCCCCAGCAAAAAATCTATAGCCGATACCATAAAATGGTCCTAGCTATAGGGGATGAACAAATAGAAGAACTCAAGACTAGGTATCAAGAATTTCAAACTCTCTTCCCAAACTTGAAATTGCTTACCAAAGAAGAAATAGAATTATTTGAGCCGGGAGTAGTTAAACAAAGACCCGTTGACGAAGAAATTATAGCTTTGTTTAGTGAAGAAGGTTATACCATAGATTTTCAAAAGCTAGCTCAGTCCTTTCTGCAAAAATCCATAAATAATTCCCAAAAAACCATCGATTTAATGATGGAGACGAAAGTCAGACGTTTAGAACAACAAAAAGAAGCATACCGCATTTACACCAATAAAGGCGAGATTGCAGCCAAGGTTGTTGTTTTTACAACTGGAGCTTATAGTTTGCTATTTGCCAAATCTCTAGGCTACGGTCAAGATTACGCCCTTTTAAATGTAGCTGGAAGTTTTTACTTAGCACCGGGAATTTTAAACGGAAAAGTATACACAGTTCAGCTCAAAGAAATACCTTTTGCAGCTATTCACGGAGATGCAGAAGTTCACGATCGCAGCAAAACTAGATTTGGTCCTACAGCCAAAGTTACTCCTTTATTAGAACCCCACAAATATACCACTATTTTTGATTATGTCAAAACGGCGGGATTGAGTATCAAAGCCTTGATCGTGTTCTTAAAGATTCTTTCACAAAAAGCGATCTTAAAATATATCATCAAAAATTTTCTTTATGACGTCCCCTTTTTGGGAAAGAGACTATTTTTAAAGGAAGTCCGAAAAATTGTTCCTTCTTTACAGCTGAAGGATATCCAACTTGCCAAAGGATATGGAGGTATCAGACCTCAAATTGTGAATCTGAAAACTCAACGCCTTGAGCTTGGAGAAGCGAAAATTATTGGCGAGAACATCCTATTCAATATCACGCCTTCTCCAGGAGCTTCAACCTGTTTGCAAAATGCCGAGCAAGATACCGAGAAAATCGTATCCTTCTTAGGTTCCGAATACAAGTTTGCAAAAGACCAATTTTGGCAAGATTTAGGCGATGAGCAAGTTTGAGATTTTATTGTTTATCTTCCTGAGTAAATAATACTGCTGAACCTTCTATTTCTCCATTGCGCAGCGCATTTAAAGCTTCATTTGCTTGACTTAAGGGAAAAAGATTGATCTGCGTGCGAATGGGAACCTTTGGTGCTAGCGCTAAGAACTCTTCTCCGTCGCGACGAGTTAAATTAGCAACAGACCGCAAGATCCGTTCCTCCCATAAAATTTCATAGGGAAAGGAAGGAATATCACTCATGTGAATACCAGCACAAACTACCACGCCACCTTTAGCAACAGCACGCAATGCTGCGGGTATTAATTTTCCTATCGGAGCAAAAATAATTGCTGCATCTAACGGTTCTGGAGGTAGCTCCTCAGAACTCCCTGACCACACCGCACCTAATTGACGGGCAAATTCTTGTCCCTTAACATCACCAGAACGGGTAAAAGCAAAAATTTGACGTCCCTGATAGCGTGCTAGTTGAATCAAAATGTGTGCAGATGAACCAAAACCATAAAAACCGATTTTTTCAGCATCGCCAGTCATCCTGTATGCGCGATAACCGATTAATCCCCCACACAGCAAAGGAGCAGCTTGCACGTCAGGATAACCTGGGGGAATTTCAAAGCAATAGCGATAGTCAGCAACGGCGTACTCCGCATAGCCGCCATCAAGATTGTAACCTGTGAACTCAGCGCGATCGCAAAGGTTCTCGCGTCCCGAAAGACAGTACCGACAATGGTTACAGGTACGACCCAACCAAGGAACGCCAACACGCAAACGCTCTGGAACCGATTCGCCCGAATTGCGGTCTGGATGAAAAAATTTTACCTTTTCTCCCACTGCTTCTACTGTACCTACAATTTGATGTCCAGGTATTAAAGGTAACTTTGGATGCGCCAGTTCCCCATCCACAATGTGTAAATCTGTACGACAGACAGCACAAGCATGAACGCGAATCAATAGTTGTTCGGGATTCGGTTTCGGTACAGGTAAATCAACCAACCGTAACGCTCTACCTGGAGCTTCCAAAAGCATTGCACGCATAAGCTTTTATTCATTCATTTCTTTTAATGTAGCTAACGCAGAAGGTGACAGCCGACTGAGATAGCGAAAGATCCAATATTTAAATATAGTGTCTAAAATCACGGGAAATGTAGCGATAAATAAAAATATTGCTTCTCTGTTTGCTGGTAAACCCAGATGTTCTGCTAATCCTTCCAAAATTACCTCCCATCCGTGCGGAGAGTGAAATCCTACAAACATATCTGTAAATAAGATTATTAAGAATGCCTTAGCACTATCGCTTAGACCGTAAACAATTTCGTCTAAGAAGGACTTAACAATTTCCATCGCTTTCTTGTTGGTAACTACTACTAACGCCAAAGCGATTAATGAAAACATATCAGCAAATACGTTACTAATAGCTAGATTGCTTTTTATCCAGAATTCTTTAGCGATTTCTCGAGCTTTTTGCTTGAGTTTTTCTTCCCTATCATCGGAAGATAGTTCTGGAGTTGGGTGAATTAAACTTTCAAATTTTAGTTCTTCTTCAAAGAACTTTAACTGTTGCAAAGCTGCTTCTTCCATTTCGGAATTAAGAAAAATATTGGATGTTGTCACGTTTCTGACATGTTCGACAATCGGAAGAATTAATATTTGTTTAGACAATTGCTGAGTTAAAAGTGGTATAATTATAAGCATAAGTAGAAATCTGACCGCAATTCTCGTTCTTTTTCGAGATATCTGGAAATTTTTGCGAAATTGTTCTTCTGCCTGCGGAGAAAAGTCAGCTAAGATTCTATTAATTGTTCTGCCGATAGACCTGGGGAGAATACCTGTTTTTTCAGAAGGCGGTCTCACTTTCATACTATCCAGATTATTTGTCTCTGGCTGACTATTTGTTTTATTTCTTTTTTTCATCGCTAGTCTAGAAGAAATTGTTAAAGGAGTACTAATACGTTTCTATTTGTCTTTAATGGCATAGTAAGAAAAAGATAATGATTTCCAGTTTTTTATTTTGCCTTTCGAGTACATCTCGGATTTACAAAAATAGAGCAGAAGGAAAAAGTTAGTACCAGTGTCAACTGTTATTTTCACAATTGCTCGTACTACTATATAAAAATTACTAACATACAAAACGGTGCAGAAAACAACATTTTTTAGAAAAAACTACAACAATTTAGCAGTTAAGAGTATAATTTGCTGCTAAAATTACCATCCGGATGAATTATGGTTACCAATATTACTAAATATTGATTTAGATTCCGTGTGGATGTTTCAAGATTATGAAAATCGCATGTCAATTATGTGACAAATTAGATTGATTTAACATGATGAAGAAAATGCGCGATCGCTGAATTTTCAAATAGGCAAAATATCGCTTTTAGCCCGACAAAGACAATGCAGTGCTTGTGATTATGGCACAAACCTAGCTAGTTAAGTATCAAATTTCATCCTTGCGCCTTGCAGTTTTATTTGACAAGCAGAAAGCATATTATTAATGGCCAGAGTTAGGAAGTTCTGCGCCGAAGCTAGTAACAAAAATGCTATTTCAATGACAATATACAGCTTTTAGAAAACGGAAATTTTATTTTCCGCTCCTTGGATAAAAGTTTCAAAACCAGTATTTGCGCTCCATTGAATCGCACCCTCTTTCCCTGTGAAATAGAGTTTCGTTTGACCTTGATTGAGTTGGGATAAAGCTTTTTGCTCGAGGTTAGCAGTAATTGCGATCGCCACTTTTGGTTGCAGGGTAGTCACCAGTTCCTTTAAAGACTCACCAGGACACCAAATCACCTGGGGATGAGCTAATCCCCCTGTTTGAATCAACTGATGTATTTCTGTAGGTTTGAGATTCCCTGTAAATAACCATACCTGCTGTTGAATTTGCATTTGCAATACAGGCAATCCAGTGTTAATGAATTGTACAACTACACTATTGGTACTAACGCTTTGACCGACTGATACTGGTTGGTACAATCCTTTTTGCTTTTCTACTTCTTTTTTAATTATCTGGCTGGTGAGGGGATTTTTAAAGTTAGTATAAGCAAAATCATAAAAAACTCTGATTGGTAGGTGAGACAGAATTTCTAGCCAACCGCTACTACCACTGGGTTGGAAATTAGAAGCGATCGCCCAATCAATTTTATTAATACCTTGTTGTTGTAAAAAGGGCAAAATTGTGAAGCGTCCCGTTTTTTCATCACCACTATTAATTAACGCTACCTTACCTCGGTCTTGAATTACTATAACTGGTTCTTCGTCATCTGCTAGCAATGTCACCCGAAACAAAAAGTTGGCAGAATGCCAGACTGGAATTAGTACTAAACCTATAATAATGAAACTAGCAAACCACCACCGCTTTTGCCACCAACGCACTAGCCAGACCAAGACAAGCAGTATATAAATAGCTAATAACTGCCAAATATCGATCTTACCAAGCGCCAAGGAATTTCCCGGTAAAGTGCTGAAAAATTCCACAAGTTTAACAAGCCAGCTAGTAGGATAGTGCAAGATTGCAGCCAAGTAACTTCCAGCCTCGGGAACAATTAATGCTGCTAAAGCACTAATAATTCCACCTACGCTAATAATTGAAATTAATGGGGTAGTGATAATGTTTAGTATGAGGCTGTAGATGGGTACAACTCCAAAAACAAAAAGTTGCACTGGTAAAGTCCAAATTGTGGCGGCAAGAGGAACAGCAATTAAAGAAGCGATCGCTGTTGGTAGCCATTGCAAACGTTCAGTTATTGGTGGTACAGTTACAATCAATCCTAAAGTTGCTAAGAAACTCAACTCAAACCCTAAATCCCAAATCCACAAAGGGTTAAATAAAAGCAATAAAGTTGCCGCCACTAATAAAGATCCCAGTTGCTTGACCTTACGTTTTAATCCCAAACCAATTAAAGCTGCAAATCCCATCACCACAGCTCTTAACACGGCAGGTTGAAAGCCTGTCAAGCATAGAAAAATAATTAATCCCAAACCGCCAAGGATAAGTTGCACTATCCTGTGAAAACGACCGGTCAAGCTCAACACTACACTCAAAATTAAGGAAGTCTGAAACCCAGATGCTGCTAAAGCATGAGCTAAACCAGCCTTGACAAAGGCATCTCGAATATCATACGGCAAATCCACCGCTTTGCTACCCAGAACCATTGCACTGACCACAGGACCCTCTGGAACACCCAAATAACGTACTTGCGAGCGCACGATCTTCTCTCGGACTTTCCACCATCCCCATGATGGCTTTTCCTCATCCAATACGTTGACCAGTCGTCCCACCAAACCAGCAAAGGTTCCTTCTTGGCGCAAAAATTTCTCAAAATTAAAAGCACCAGGATTTAACGGTGGTTTTGGTTTGTACAAAATACCAGTTACGGCGACTTGCTGGCCAGGATGCAAACCTGTAACTTGAAGTATGGGAGCTGTTACGTATAGCTTACCCGTTACACCTTTGCTTGCACCCGTTAGTCCCCGATCGTTTTTAACTTCATCCAACTGAGTTGCTTCTAACCAAAACTGTCCTCGCTGATTGCGAGTTAACCGTGGTGTAGTTACAACCTCTCCCCGGACAATAAACAATTGTTCTTGATTGCTGTTTTCTAAGGGGACAAATTTGCTAATGTCATTTTTTCCTGGTTGGGGAAGGCGCAGTTGAAAATATAAAGTGGCTAAAAGTCCTACGAAACCAGCAATCAGCCATACTCTGGGGCGAGGAGTTTTTGTTAACAATGGCGGTGCTGTCTGGCTTTTAGCTCGAGTATTTGCAAGCGTTAACAAATTGGGACTTCTCTTTCTCAAAGCAACTGCTCCCAACACTCCCAGAAGTAGCACCCAAGCACCACCCCAGGGAACAGATGTAAACAGCAACCCAAAAATGTAGCCCAGACAAATGATGACACCAGTGGCTTGAAACATGGAAATTTTGGCAGTAATACCCGGTGACTAAAGCGCCTTCAAGGCGTCTACAGTCTATAGGTATAAAAAGATTTTGGCAATAGCCACAGCTATAAAGACAAACCTAAATTCAGTCCCAACACGGCGTGTAAAAACATCAAACCAAGCGCCGCAGTACCCAAGTAAGCATGAAACTTACGCCATCCTGCTTGCTGCTCACCTCCAAACTTGCTCAAAGCAATTGCACCATTAAGCCCTAGTAACAGCAGTACGCCTAAAGCAGTCCAAAAATGGGGACTTTTTGTAATAGGTTGATGTTGCATTTGGAGGGACAACACTCCTCCAGTAAAACCTAATGCTATAAATGAAAACATCCATGGTGTCAGTTGGCGGTGGGCGATGCGACTTTTGATAGCCGTATCCTTATCCTTAGTTAACCTTCCTTGCCAACCACTTGCACCTACAGCGCTACCCATAACAAACACTACAATTCCCATCATTAAGGGATGTCCCCAGCGGACTATCGGTTCGGGAATACCCAAACTGCGAAACCAAGCAGCAATGGGCTCCAAAATTTCGCTCCAGTTAATCATTTCTTCCTCACGCCAGGTTATAAAGTGACGGTTTTGTATATCAGCGCAAATAATAAATGTGCAACAGCTAGCTGCATTGGGGAATGTATTGCTCGTTCAACTTGCAGTTCGATTTAACAAGGGAAAACCTAGCTTTTGCCGCTGTTCTACATATAATAGTGCTACTTTGCGTGCCAAATGCCTGATTCTAGTAATGTAACGGGTTCTTTCTGTAACTGAGATGATACCTCTAGCATCAAGCAAATTGAAAACGTGGGAACATTTCAAAATATAGTCCAAACTGGGTAGTACTAGTCCTCGCTCTGTTAGTTGTAGTGCTTCTTGTTCGTACATGTTAAATAGTGCAAGTAGCATTTCTGGATTAGAAGCTTCAAAATTGTAAACGCACTGTTCAATTTCTCCTTGGAGGTGTACATCTCCATACGTAATTTTGTCTGTCCATTGGATTTTAGTTATCGCCTCAACACCCTGGAGATACATTGCCAAACGTTCTAGTCCGTAGGTGATTTCAATTGAGACAGGACGACAATCAATTCCTCCACATTGTTGGAAGTAGGTAAATTGAGCGATTTCCATTCCATCCAACCATACTTCCCAGCCTGTACCCCAAGCACCTACGGTTGCATCTTCCCAGTTATCTTCCACGAATCGCACATCGTGGTCTTCTGGACGAATTCCCAAAGCTTTTAAAGAATCTAGGTAAATCTCCTGAATGTCGTCCGGTGAAGGTTTAATCAGTACTTGGTACTGATAGTAGTGTTGGAAACGATTGGGATTTTCGCCATAGCGCCCATCTGTGGGACGACGACAAGGTTCGACGTACGCAACAGCCCACGGTTCCGGTCCTAGTGCTCTTAGAAATGTCTGGGGGTTTTTGGTTCCAGCTCCTTTTTCAATGTCGTAAGGTTGGGCAATCAGACATCCGCGATCGCTCCAAAACTTATGCAATACTTCTATTACAGATTGAAAATTCACGATAACCCTTGTCCTGTTTCAACAATGCATAACCCATTTTGACCCAAACTCGACACAGCTAACTTATAAAATTGTTCCAGCATTGTTTCGGCAAAAAAAATTGGCT